>OIWM01002463.1_pt1 | contig 15432 bp, 10 predicted proteins | sample 1587451 | NCBI WGS metagenome assembly OIWM01 (sample SAMEA3888907, study PRJEB22519) | human gut metagenome | biome: human gut; feature: human-associated habitat; material: faeces | place: Denmark | collected 2011
ATTTGTACTTAGTACAATATTATATAATTTTGCAAAAACAATTAAAACATAACAACATGAAAAAATTATTATTAATGATCCTTCCTGCGTTTATCTGTGCAGGAAGTTTGTTTGCCCAAACATCTACTGTCAGTGGCGTGTGGGAAAGGGGTAAAACAAAAGCAGTCAAAATGTTCAAGATTGTAGAAGGCGGTAACTTGTCGGAAGTGGCCACTTCTGCGTTAGGAGAAGACGGTAGTTTCCGGATGACGTTTACCCCAGAGCAGGAAGGGTATTTCGTGTTGGGTACTTCCTCTTCGGTATTTCAGAATCGTTATACATTTTATATGAAGCCGGGCGACCCATTGAATGTGCGGATATTACCCGAAAGTTATGAACTGATAGGAAAAGAGAATACGGCGGAGAACAAGGAAATGGCCCGTTGGCATGATTTTATTTTTCCTCTGGAAGATAAAGCTGTGTATTTTATGGGAAAACACAGTACGTATGTAGACTTTTTTCCGCTGTTGGAAGAGAAACTGGATAAACTGGGTTCTTATAAAGTGAAGAAAACAAAGAATAAGGTTTTCGACACTACGTTTGCTGATTTTCGTAAGTATGATTTGCTGTTCAATGCTGTACAGTTCATTTATACGGTAAGGACAGCACATCCGCAGAAGGAGGATTTTATTGATTATTACCGGCAGATAGATATTCCTGCTATCGCCCGTACTGCAGGCATTCTCAATTATCCCAACGGATTGCGTTTATTTGTCAATGCATATATGCTCAAGTCCATGGTATCTGATTCCTCATCAGCCGGAGAGAAACGAAAGAATCCCGTTTCGGCTATGTTGAAAGAAGACATTGGGATGATTAGTAATGATACTATTAAAGGAGAAATAGCGTTAATGTTCAGCGGAATGAGCAAGACACAGGTGGGACTGGAACAATATAAGAAAGAATATGGCAGTTTCCTCATCACTGACAGTCAGAAAGAGCGTTGGCAACGTATTGAAGATAACTTTAGAGAGAGTATGGAGAAGAAAGAAATCATTAACTTGACGTTCCCTAATGCGGAAGGAAATGATATTTCTCTTTCCGATTTTCGTGGCAAGGTTGTCTATATTGATATCTGGGCTACCTGGTGCGGTCCGTGTAAAAAGGAGATGCCGGCTATGAAAGCACTGGAAGCCGAATATAAAGACAATAAAGATATTGTATTTATGGGGATTAGTGTCGATGCGTCTAAAAATATCCAGAAATGGAAGGACTTCGTGATAAAAGAACAGCTTCCCGGTGTACAGCTTTTTGCCGGAGACATGGCAGGACCTGCATTGTCCAAACCTTATAAGATAACAGGTATTCCTCGTTTTATGCTGGTTGGCAAAGACGGCAGTCTGCTTTATATGGATGCTCCGCGTCCTTCTTCTTCCGAGATACGGGCAGTGTTGAACGACGCATTGAAAAAATAAACGATATTATCAATAGACTGATATACAAGCACTTCAATGGGTATTGATAGCAGAGTTGTTGGGTATATATATCCTGTTTGTTGGCCATATATACCCAACATGTTGTATCTATATGTCCAGCGCGTTGTATCTATATGTCCAATACATAGCCTTCAGTACCCTTTTTTCAATGTAATAGACTATGAAATACTTGAAAATAATTATATGCTTTCTGTTCTTTCCGTTGACAGCAAACGGAAAAGCGGATCAAGACAGCATCCGTCTTGCTTTGAAACACATGGAAGACGGTTTGAAAACAAAAGAAATCGCTGTTGCACAAAAGAGTTTTGCTCCCGAATTTTCTATCAGCATTTATTCGTTGCCCGTTGCATCCGGTTTGTTGAAACAGATTATGGAAGGTATAACTTTCCAATCTATCCAACCCGACTGGAAGGGGATGAAAACAAAGGGAAACGTCACCAGTCTGGAGGTCCGTTTCACATTGGCCGGCGGACAAGAAGAGAAGAGCATGATAGCTTTCAATGAGTCTGGAAAAATTCTCTTTGTCGATTATTTCGATCGGCTGTTCGGTGATAGCCGTTACCGGAAATCATCGTTGGCAGCCGTTCTGCCTTTTCGGATAGAGGGTGGCTCTATCATTTTGTCTGCCCGCTTGAACGATAGCCCCCGGGTGATGTCATTCTTGCTTGATACGGGAGCTGACGGAATGGCTATCCGCCGTTCGTTGGCAGATAGCATAGGACTGAAAGTCAGTCATTCGCAAGAAGCGAGTGTTGTAGGCGGACGGAAAACGGTGCAGATATCTGCCGATAATGTACTTCGTCTGTCGGACAGTTTATCATTGAAAAAGCAGAATATTGCAATTTTCGAGAGGGTGCGTAACGGTACGGATGGCATCATCGGGCTGAATCTGATAAGAAAATATATCACTGAAGTGAATTTTGATACGCAAACTATTTCGCTTTATACCTTCGGTGATTATATCTTTCAGAGGAAAGGACGTATGATCCCCCTTAGGGTACCGAGCCTTATCATGTTACCTTCCGCATTGAATCTGACCGGGGATAAAAGTATTTCGGGTAATTTTATAATGGATACGGGAGCTAATTATTATTTGATAGCTTTTAGTCGGTTTGTTCGTCAAAACAGGCTGTTACTGAGCGGATTCAAACCCGAGGGAAGTGGGGCGACAGTGAGTTTGGGGCATTCAACACCAGTTTTTTATGGTCATGCACGTTCATTAAAAGTGGGCAGTGTAGTGAGCAAAAATGTACCTGTCACTCTTCAAGCTTCAACGGGCGGTGATTCTTCAAATCATACCGATGTAGACGGATCGATAGGTATACAGTTTTTCAGTGATTTCAATTTTACGATCGACTTATTGAGAAAAGTAGTACACCTGTCTCCTCGTAAGAAGTTAAAGTAAGGCATTCTTTCAGTAATGGCAGTGCAGTTATAGTCAGGGGAATGTTTTGCGGAAGTATACCGGTCGAATGAAGAACATCATTAAAAAATGTTCAATAGAATTAATAACCTGGAGTTTTTTGAGTTATCTTTGTTGTAGCTAATTAAACAATAAAAAGATGACTGTAATTTTTCCTTCACCCATTTTCGGTCCTGTTCATTCCCGCCGTTTGGGTGTTTCTTTGGGAATAAATTTATTACCGGACGACGGTAAAGTTTGTTCGTTCGATTGCATTTACTGTGAATGCGGCTTCAATGCCGAGCATCGTACAAAGAAGCTTCTTCCCACCCGTGAAGAGGTTCGTACAGCCCTTGAAGAAAAACTAAAAGATATGCAGGCAAATGGTCCTGCTCCCGATGTACTGACATTTGCCGGAAATGGTGAACCGACTGCACATCCCCATTTCCCGGAAATCATAGATGATACTCTTGCACTTCGGGACAAGTATTTTCCGAAAGCGAAAGTCAGTGTATTAAGTAATTCTACATTTATCGACCGCCCTGCTGTATTTGATGCACTGAATAAGATAGATAATAATATCTTGAAACTTGATACAGTGGATGAAGAATACATTCACCGGTTAGATCGTCCGAATGGAAAATATTCTGTAAAGAAGATTATCGAGAAGATGAAAGAATTCAAAGGAAACTGTATCATTCAAACTATGTTTCTCAAAGGGAGTTACCTGGGAAAGGATATGGACAATACCTCAGATAAGTTTGTACTTCCCTGGTTGGAGGCGGTGAAAGAAATCGCGCCCCGGCAAGTGATGATTTACACGATTGACCGTGAAACCCCTGATCATGATTTGCAGAAGGCAACTCACGAAGAGTTGGACCGGATTGTAGAATTGATTAAGAAAGCCGGCATTCCGGCAACAGCTTCTTATTAATTATAAAACAGAAAGCATACCAACAGAATTTTTCAATTATCAATGATATTATCAGGATTCCTTCAATCAAGATTGATTGGAGGAATTAATGTGTATTTATTGTGTTTAAACAGACAAAAACAGAGAAAGCAAATAGAGATTTTTTCGTAAGTATTTTAATGCCAATCCCATATGATATTCTACAGTTTTTTCACTGATAGACAATTGCTCGGCAATTTGTTTATAGGTTAAGTTTTGCTCCCGGCTCATGCGAAAGATTTCTTGCTGCCGTGGAGGCAATTGTGATATTAGTACTGAAAGATACTTTTTTAAATCGGATAATTCCAACTTATTTTCTTCTTCATATTCTTGTTCCATTGCTTGTAGAACAGTAACTTTCAGAAATGAGTAGTTTAATTTTTTGCGTGAATAATTAAAAATCATATTACGGGTAATGATAAAAAGAAACCCTTCAAAAGGCTGCTCTTCATCTATCAGATGTCTTGCTTCCCAGAGTTTGATGAAAACCTCTTGTACCACTTCTGCGATATCTTCAGAAGAAACTAGATAAAGCCGGGTAAAGCCATAGACCTTTTCCCAGTAATGTTTATATAGAAATGAAAAAGCATCTTCATCTCCATTTTTAAACCTTCTAATCAACTCTTTAGATATCATTTTATCTTTTTGGGACAAAATTAGCTAAATACTTTCTAAAAAAAAAATTGCTTTTTCACCAGGGTCTCCAATTTTTGATGTGTATTTAATAATAGAATAACAAATAATAGAGAAAAGTAATGAGTTATAAAAGTGAATTAATTAGAAAATTATTTTCAGACAGACTGAAAAAAGACGAATTAAAGGATCTGTCCGAAATAGATATGATAGAGCGCAAAATGAAAGTGCAATGGGAGGAACAAAATCCGATAGCGGAAAACTCGGAAAGAGTAGATCCGGAACTCGGAGATTATATTTGGGCTAAAATAGTCAAAGAATATAAAGTACGTTCGAAACGTAAGTCAATTCGACAGTTCTATTATCCGTTGGCAGCAGCTTGTGTGGCTTTAGTCGCAGTTTTGGGAGGTTGGCTTTTTTATGTGAATAGTGATTTCTTCGTTAAAGAAGAATTTGCTGAGGTAGTAGCCACCCGGAATATGTTGTATCAGTTGCCCGATAGTTCTGAAGTATGGATGTATCCGAATAGTTCCATCCGTTTTGCCAAGAACTTCAATAAAGACAGAAGAGTATGGTTGGAGGGTAGTTCCATGTTCCATGTACGTAAGCAGCATGGGAACACCTTCAAAGTTTATATTGATAAAGCCTTTATCGAAGTAAAAGGTACCCGGTTTCTAGTAGATAAAAAAGAAGCGGGAAATAATGAGATTACGCTGTTCAACGGTTGTGTTGAGTTTAATGTAGAGGCGACCGGCAAACAGATAGTAATGAAGCCCATGGAAAAGATTTTTTATAACTCAGTTAATGCGGAAATAGGAATACGGAAGATTGAAAATATAGAATGGCAGGATGGTAAATTCAAGTTTGATGCTATGCCGCTTAACCGCCTCATTTCTATCATTAATCAGATGTATCATGCTAATATAGTGTATGAAGGTAAGGACGAAACTTCTCCGTTCAGTGGTACCATTCGTCAGGAGGAAGCGTTGGATGATATTATTCTCAAAATCTGTTTCCTTATGAATTTGAAAGAAGAAAGAGTAGGTAACACAATCATTATCAGAAATTGAATTTTAATAAACTATATGTCTAATCTAATAAAATGAGAACATGAAAAAATGTATTTTTTTGTATCGACAGCGGTATTTGAGCTATCTCGTATTACTCTTATTATTATGGCCAACTGTGATGTTAGCAGCACAAGGGAATATTCAGATAAAGGGAAAGTTCTCTCTCAAGGAGGCTATCCGGTATATAGAAGAAACGAGTGATTATACTTTCTTTTATAAAGATAGTGACTTGAAAGATAAATCAAAAAAAGAGATTAATTGTAGTGGTACAATTGAGGAAGTCTTGAAAAATCTATTTAATGGAAGTGGAGTTAATTATATAATTAAAGGAAAAGAAGTCATTTTTAAAGTAGCAAATGCTCAAAATGCCGAACAGCAACAGCCGAAAAAACGTGTAATTACAGGTACTATAATTGACGGAGAGACAAAAGAGCCTATTATTGGAGCTAGTGTATGGTTGAAAAATAGCTCATCAGGTACTGTTACCAACTTGGACGGTCACTATTCTCTTACAATTGAAGGTATTGGTGGTGTACTAGAATTTTCATACATTGGTATGAAGAAGCAGGAAATAGCTATCAGCAATAAGAATGTTATTGATGTAATATTAAATCCGGATACAAAGAAGCTGGACGAAGTTGTAGTAGTAGGTTACGGACGTCAGAAGAAGGAAAGTGTTGTAGGTGCTATTTCTTCATTGGATGTGGGTGAACTCAATATACCGGGTTCTAACATCTCCAATGTACTGGCGGGGCAACTGGCAGGTGTTGTCTCTATGCAGGCATCCGGTGAGCCGGGTAAAAATAGTGCTTCCGATTTTTATATCCGTGGTATAGCTTCTTTTAAAGGTAACTCTACTCCGCTAGTTCTGGTTGACGGTATCGAACGGGAACTGGACTTGGTTGATGTAGATGATATTGCTACATTTTCTATCTTAAAAGATGCTTCTGCTTCGGCAGTATATGGTGTACGTGGTGCGAATGGCGTTATTTTGATTACTACCAAGAAAGGCAGTGAAGGCAAACCTCGTATTAATGTACGTGCGGAAATGGGTTTTAAAACTCCGACACGTATGCCGCAAATGGCAAACTCTGTACAATGGGCCGAGATGTATAATGAGGCTAAAGGCCTGACGGGTAATGGTGATGGAGGCTATTCATCGGAAGCTATTCAAAAATATAGTGATGGTTCTGATCCTGATTTATATCCAAATGTAAATTGGTTAGACCAGATGTATCGAAATTTGGCTTCGAGCGAACGTGTGACATTGAACCTTTCTGGAGGCGGTGATATTTGTAAGTATTATGTATCAGGTGGTTTTTATAATGAAGGCTCTATATTTAGAAACGCCGGGGATGTTTATGATTATAATTCTTCTATTCATTATACAAAATTCAATTTTCGTGCCAATATGGATTTCTCCGTTACACCGACTACAACATTCAATGTGAATTTGGCTAATATTTATGAAAGTTCGTGGGGACCGGGAGCTACGACATCTGATATTTGGGGATATGCATTTAACACCTCTCCAAATGCATTTCCTGTGGAATATTCTGATGGTACTCTTTCTGCACCAAGTGCAGCCAGTGGTAGTAATCCATGGAATCTGCTGGTACATTCCGGTTATCGTGAGCAAAGTTGGAATTCAGCCCAATCATTGATTGGTGTTACTCAAAAATTGGATATGATAACTCTAGGGTTAACTGCCAATATTAAATTTTCTTGGGATGCATCTAATAATACGTTGCAAGTTCGTTCAAAGACCCCACCGCAGTTTCATGCAACAGGTCGAAATGAAGACGGTTCATTAAATTATAAAACAATATATGAGGGTTCCAATAATCTGTCGTATGCTGCTCCAGTGACCGTATCTAAGATTACTACTTATATGGAAGGTTCTCTTAATTATACTCGTTTATTTGCTCAAAAACATCGGATAGGAGCTTTGTTTTTGTACAATCATAAAATTTATAAGTTATTGACAGCAGAGAATCAGAAAAAATCATTACCATATAAAAGTCAGGGACTGGCAGGACGTTTGACTTATGCTTATATGGATAGATATTTTGCCGAATTCAATATGGGATACACTGGTTCTGAGAACTTTGCTCGTGGCCATCGTTTTGGATTCTTTCCAGCTTATGCAATAGGTTGGATGGTGTCCAGTGAGAAATGGTTTGAACCGTTGACTAAAGTAGTTAATGATCTGAAATTGAAAGCGTCTTATGGTAAAGTGGGTAATGATGACATTGGAGCCTCCAGAAGATGGGCTTATGAACCTTCTGTCAATACAGTAACAGGATGGTCATACGGAAAAACTGCAAATCAGACAGGTACTGGTTATCGTGTAGGAGAAATTGAGAATACAAATGTTTCTTGGGAAGAGGCAACTAAGGTAAATGCAGGTATTGAACTTCGTTTGTTCGAAAAATTAAAGATTCAAGCTGATTATTTTTATGAAGAACGTAATGGTATCTTTCTGGCTCGTGCTGGGCTACCGGCTATTGTCGGCCTTACTACTACTCCATATGTAAATGTAGGTAAAGCGAAGGTATCTGGTCTAGATGGAACACTGGAATATCAGCAACAGGTAGGTAAGGTTTTACTGACAGGTCGCGGAAACTTTACTTTTTCGCGTAACCAGATGTTGGATAATGATGAACCAGATTGGGAATATAAATATCAAAATTCTATTGGCAAACCGTTTGGCCGTAATGGTGCAGCGCAACGTAAGGGATTTATTGCTTTGGGATTTTTTGAAAGTCAGGCAGAAATAGATAATAGTCCGAAACAGATGTTTGGTGAATATAGGGTTGGTGACGTTAAGTACAAGGATGTAAATGGAGATGGTAAAATTGATACGTATGACCAGATTGCTATTGGCTATACTGATCTTCCTGAGATAACATACGGGTTCGGATTGACAGCAAAATGGAAGAATTTTGATGCAAGTGTATTTTTTCAAGGGGTAGCGCGTACTTCTATCTATTTAGGGGTACACCTTTGCGTCCTTTCAGTAGTGATAATATGGATCGTTCTGCTATCTATGAAGATCTTTATAAGTATTCATGGAAAACGACCAATACTCCTGAACAGAATGCTTCTGCTAAATATCCCCGTTTGAGTTACGGTGCAGAAGCAGGCAGTTCTAACAATAGCCAGTCGTCTACTATGTGGTTACGTGACCGTAGTTTTCTTCGTTTGAAAAACGCAGAAATAGGATATACATTGCCAAAAACCTGGTTGAACAAGACCTTTATTAAGTCTTTTCGTTTCTATATCGCTGGTACGAACCTTCTTACATTCAGTAAGTTTAAATTATGGGACCCTGAATTGCTGGATACTACCAATGGAGCAAAATATCCGAATAACATGACCGTTACTATCGGCCTAAATGCTAATTTCTAATCAATAATACAGAATCAATATGAAACTATCATTAGTAAAATATATATTGTTATTTTGCGGGGTTATTCCTTTGTTAACTTCGTGTGAAAGTTTTCTCGATAAACAGGAAACGGAAGATCTTACTTTTGAACAACTTTGGCAGAAGAGAGCATATACACGCGGGTATTTCTTGAATGCAATGAGTTTTTTGCCAAATGATTTGACTGGCTATGTTAGTACTCCTCAAAGCACTGCTACTGATGAATTGATCAATGCATCGAATGCAGCTGCTGAGTCAATGAATACGGGAGCTTGGAATGCATCCAGCGTACCAGGTGCTAATTTTAATTTGTATAACGGAATACGTGAATGTAATATTTTTATGCAGAATGTTTACAGTTGTTCAGATCCTACCGTAACACAGGAAGAAAAGGATGAATGGTACTGGTATACACGTTGGGCACGAGCATATTATTACTTCTTGATGATGCGTAATTACGGACCTATATTTTTGTTGGGAGATGAGATATTGCCATATGATGCTACGACAGAATCTCTATATCGTCCGCGTAATACTTGGGAACAATGTGTTGATTATGTTGTAAATGAAATGACTCAATGTGCTACCTACTTTAAAGAACACGGGAAAACAACTTGGACGGTAGATGCAGAATATGGGCTACCTACCGAGGGAGCTGCTTTAGCTGTGATTTCACGGTTAAAACTTTATTCAGCCCGTGATCTATATAATGGTAATAGTTTATACAATACCGTAAAGAATCCTACAACACCCGATTTTCCGGAATTATCAGATCAATATCTGTTTCCTCAAACTTATAGTAATGAAAAATGGAAAGAAGCAGTGCAGGCTGCCAAAGCTGTCATAGATTTGGGAGTATACGAGTTACATAGAGACGCTTCAGATGACCCGTATGCTAATTATCTTGGCATTACGCAGGTAGATTGGAACAAAGAACTTATCTGGACTACCGGATATGCAAGTCGGGCTATTATAGCCAGAAGAACGACTCCGACGGGTGTAAAGACCAAAAAAGGAGGTAATGGAGCAGCTTATGGAGCACTAGGACCCTCGCAACAACAGGTGGATGCTTATGCGATGGATAATGGTAAGTATCCGATTACTGGATACGAGATAGATGGAACTCCTAAGGTTGACGAAAACTCTGGATATAGTGAAAATGGTATAACTGAATTTGCAAATCCTTTTCTTGAATATTTAAGTAAAGGTGACACATATCAGGCTAAATATTATAAAAGAGCAACTCGGAATATGTTTATTAATCGTGAACCACGTTTTTATATAGCTGTGTATTGGAGTGATAGTTACTGGAGATGCGGTCCGGGTAAAGATGACTATGTATTGTGTAACTTGGCAAAAGATGGTAATTCAAATACTTCTCATGACCATTCGAGAAGTGGATATCTAGTTAATCGTTTTTGTGATCATACTGCTAGTTTTGTGAATAATCAACCGGGTAATATGGTATTTCCGACATTCCGTCTTGGAGAAATTTACTTAAACTTTATTGAAGCAGCTTTGGAATGGGAGAAAAGATCGAGAGACAGTCAGTATCGTACAACAGCTATGGAGTATTGGGCTGATCTGCGTGCTCGTTCAGGTATGGATCCAATAACGGAAGTCTATCCGGAAGCTACAATAGACCAATTGATAGAACTTTGTCGCAGAGAACGCAGGATAGAACTTGCATTTGAAAATCATCGTTTTTTTGATACTCGTACATGGATGATTGCTACAACTACGGATAATGGACCTATCTATGGTATGAATGTAGAGGCACAGGCTGTTAACACGGAAGATACTCCGGATACTTTTTGGCGTAGGACAGTAGTTCAAAACCGTGTGTTTAGAGCTAATCACTTTTTATATCCGTTCAGTCAGAGAGAACTAGACCGTAACAAACTATTGACCCAAAATTATAATTGGAGATAGAATTATAGCATTAAAACAATCTAATCAGATTTTAATTTATATGAAGACAAAAATATATATCCTTTCGTTGTTAGGCGGTTTGTTGCTGACTATGGTGGCTTGCTTGAACGATGGAAAAGACGATTATCTGGATGATTATGAATCATTCCTTTGCATTTTGAATAGTAATGAGCAGGATATTACCTTTTATAATACTGGAGAGTCTGCTGCTTACAATATAACGATTGACAAAGGTGGAAACGACCTGAATATGTTAGCTTCAGCTACATTGAAAGTATTGAATGAGTTCGATATTGAATATTACAATAATGAGAATAAGACTAATTTCAAGCCATTGCCTGCTGATTGTTATGAATTGCCTTCCGACATGACCGTCTCTTTTGGAGAAAAAGAACTGTATAAGATTAAAACGGTAACCTTTCATCCTGAGAAAATTTCTGTATTGAGTACGGGTAATTTCACTTATGTGTTGATGTTGGAGCTTACGGACGGTACTTCTACCATTAATGAAAAAAATAAGTATATCATCGTGAAGCCTACTGTTTATCAGCCTGCTTTCTCTCTTTCAGAGTCAGGATTTAAACTTCCGTTTACTATTACTGAAGGTGTGACTGAGTATATATATGAGCTTCCTGTGACTTTGAATACTGCTCTCACAGAAGATATAACCTGCGATGTAACAGTTAAAAAGGAACTATTGGATGAATATAATGCTACATCTCCCATTGAGTATTCATTAATATCAGACAAGGGCAACAACTATACTATCGGTAAACTGACCTTTAGCAAAGGTAATGTTACAGCGAATCTGACCGTGAAGATTGATATAACTAATCTAGAAGGGAACTTTGCACTTCCGTTAGAAATAACTTCTACAAAATATGCCTTTTCCGGTGAAAATACAGTTATTATCGGATTACAGAATTCAGCACCGAAGATTACGCTCACACCGGATATGATGACCTTGATAGGCACAAATTTTGCTGACGGTAATGGATTTGCCGACTGGTTGGATGGCAAATTGGCTACTCAGGCACAAGTTACTTACGGAGGAGGTGCGCCCGCCTTCCCGCATCAAGTGGATATTCATCTGAATAGTGCTATTTCCAAGTTGAGAGTAAGATATGCAACTAGAAATACTAATCAGCATCCTACTAAGTTCATCATTTATGCTAGTAATGATGGCGCAAACTGGAAAGAAATAAAAGTATTTACCGCAGAAGCAGACGGTCTTCCAGTATCGGCTACCACTTATTATGATACTTGTCCGACGATGTTGCTAGGCGATTCATATACTTATGTTCGTTTTGAGGTTCATAGTTCTACTAATCCGAGTAAATTTAATACATGGGCACTCTCGGAGTTTGAATTATATGGTAAATAACTGCTCTCTCTTAAATCTAACAAATAATTAATCTTAAGGGCTGGCAAGGGGATAATGCAGTGATGCATAAATTCTTTTTAGTCAGTCCTTTTTAAACGAAAAGAATATGAAGAATTATTTTTTATATGTATTCATATCCCTGTTTCTTTTTTCCTTGTCGTCCTGTAAAGATGATAAGGATGTGGTGGCTGTATTGGAACTAGGTTTGGAAAATGCAGATTTTTATAAAGAAGCAGGCTCTGTTGTTATTGATGTAAAATCACTTCCTGCAGATTGGACCGCTTCTGTGGATGTGGAAGGAGAACAGTGGTGTAAGACTGAACCTGTCAATTCGGGTGCAGGTGTGAAGATTAGTGTGATAAGTAACCCGAACAAAACTGTCCGTAATGCTTCGGTGGTTATCAATAATGGAAAATTGAATAAGAAGATTCTTGTACGTCAGTTAGGTACTGATACTGATATTTTAGTATCTCCTTTCGCTTTTACTTTGCCTCCGGTAGGTGGAACAGTCGCTTTTACTGTCACTACCAATCTGACGGAAGCGGAACTGGATGTCACCTATCCTTCTTGGATAAAGAAAGAGGTAGACACACGTGCTGCAACGATTGAAATACCTTATAAGTTTACCGTAGATACTCATGAGGGAAGTAGTGTACGTACGGAGAAGATAGTGATAAAGGATAAGAACTCTAATATTTCAGCAGAAGTTACAGTTATTCAGAATGGATTGGATGGATATACATTTGGTGATACTGAAGGAATTGCGGATGATGTTCAGTTGGAAGTAGTCAGAGGGGAAGCATCTACGGCACATGGTGGTGAAGGGATTGAAAAATCTTTTGATAGTGATATGAGTACTATTTATCATTCTAATTATCCTTTTGCAGAAGGGGTTACAAGCCATTATCCGGTCATGTTGACTTACTATTTCAAGGAAAATACGGAAGCACTTGATTACTTTATCTATTATCCGCGTATAAGCGGTTCGAACGGGAATTTTGGTGAAGTGGAAATTCAGGTATCGACTGAAGAACACCCGGCTTTTGAAAGTGTAACGAATGAAACCAATTTCGATTTCCAAAGGTGCGGTAGTATCTTTTTCTTTTGATAACACAATACAGAAACCGAAGGCAGTTCGCCTGATTATTAAGTCCGGTGTGAATGGGCATGCTTCCTGTGCGGAAATGAAGTTCTTTGCTAGGAATCCGGAAGGTTTTGACCCATTGACCCTTTTTATGGATGTTACTTGTTCCAAGTTACGGTCTGATATAACAGAGGAAATGATAAAGGCCTGTACTTATCCATTTTTTAAGAACATAGCTTATTATATGCTGAAAGATAAATATCCGGCTGACTTCCGTATTGCGGATTTCAAACCTTATCAACATCCAGATATACAGGCTACTATCAATAAGACAGGCACTTATAGTCTATTGGATAATCCTACGGGTATCTTTGTGAAAGCGGGAGAAACATTGATTGTCATGGTAGGTGAAACGCACGGGCAACATTTGAGTCTAAGAGTACAGGACATGGATACCCCTAATGCTGATGGTTTCAATAACAGCATTTCTTATAGCTTACGCACAGGTATAAATAAAATTGTTTCGGAGAAGAAAGGGTTAATCTATGTGATGTATCATGTCAATGGTAATCCGGTAGACTATGACGAGGTAAAGATACACTTTGCGTCAGGAAGTGTTAACGGATACTTTGATGTAGCAAAACATACCCGTGAACAGTGGGGTACTTTACTAAACGGAGCTGTCGATGGCTATTTTGATGTTGTAGGGAATTATGCTCATCTCACTTTTCCTGTCAGCAAACTAAAAAGTACATCTAATGGGAGAGATTTAATTAACCTTTTTGATGATATTGTATATAAGGAACAGATATTCATGGGTTTGAGAAAAAACAACAATAATGGTGGCATCGGTACGGATACCGACAATCGTATGTTCAGAAACCGTATGTATTTCAATGTCATGTACGGACAGGGAGATTATATGTATTCCACTTCTTATCATACGGCATATCATTTTTCAACGATGGATAATCTGTGCAGTGTAGATCAAATGAAGACTAACAACTGGGGGCCTGCCCATGAGGTAGGGCATAGTAATCAAACCCGTCCGGGACTGAAATGGTTTGGAATGACCGAAGTAACAAACAATATTTGTTCGATGTACATTCAGAAATTATATGGAATTAATTCCCGTTTGCTAACTACAACGCCAAGTAATGCTTACAGTAATTACTACGAGCATGCAATGACTTTAGCATTCGGGAATAATGATATTTTTCATGCAAAATTAGGAGATGTATTCGATAAATTAGTACCTTTTTGGCAGTTAGAGTTATATATGGAATATGTATTAGGAAAAACGGATTTTTATAAGGATGTATATGAATATATACGTGTCAATAAGGACTTGCCTACCGATGGTGAACGTCAAATAGAGTTCGCCTATAATTGTAGTAAGGCGGCAGGATTGGATTTGACGGATTTCTTTGTAAAATGGGGTTTTCTGAAATCTGGTTCATATGAATTCAACGACTCTTATGGCGATGGAAAAGTGGTAGTGACGGAAGCTCAGGTAAGTGCTCTTAAAAATAGAATTCGAAATTTAGGATATTCTGTTCCGAAACATAAGCTGGAATATATCTGTGATAGTAACTTAGAGGCTTATATAAATAATGCAGCCGTAGTTGCCGGAACAGCTACCCGTTCCGGTTCCAAACTATCAATGTATGGTTGGCGGAATGTGGCTGTTTATGAAGTTAGCGATCATGCAGGAAAAGTAATATTTGTATCACCGCAATCTTCGTTTACTGTAAACACTACGTTACCCGAAGATTATAAAGTAAATGCTATTGCAGCGAATGGTGCTAAAACACAAGTAACGTTTTAAATTCATAAATTATGAATAGAAACAGGGATTTTGTGTGGGGAACATCAAAATTTGATGTGTATTTATAGCAAGTGATAAATCTTAATTAAATAAGGCATGAGAAACTTAGAGTATGTATTTTGTACATTAGTAGGTATTTCTTCGATACCTAACACGTTATTGGCAGGACAAGCACAACCGAGAAAAAAGCCGATCAACAAGCAACAACCGAACATCATTCTGATTGTAGCCGATGACCTTGG
>OIWM01002473.1_pt1 | contig 15365 bp, 13 predicted proteins | sample 1587451 | NCBI WGS metagenome assembly OIWM01 (sample SAMEA3888907, study PRJEB22519) | human gut metagenome | biome: human gut; feature: human-associated habitat; material: faeces | place: Denmark | collected 2011
TAACCGATGAAGCTATTTAAAAAGAAAGCAAAAGAGACCGCACCGACTCAGCGCCCCTTTGTCCCTACCGATATCGCACTCGGTCTCGGAGAGGATGAGGCGGCGCAGAGAGCTGCTGCGGGAGATATTAATACGCCGGTAAAATCTCCGGTAAAGTCGGTAAAGCAGATAATTCTGTCGAATATCTTTACCTACTTTAATATGATATTTATCATCATCGGCATAGCGCTGATAGCCTGCCGATCCTTTAACCATCTTATGTTTCTTTGCGTTATAGCCAGCAATACCGTCATCGGTATAATTCAGGAAATACGCAGCAAAAAGACACTCGAAAAGCTGACGCTTCTGACCTCGCCGACCGCGACCGTTCGCCGCTCCGGCAGGGATATGAAGATAGATACGGTCGAGCTCGTCCGCGACGATCTGATAACCCTCGGAGCGGGAGATCAGATACCCGCAGATGCGGTAGTGCGCGACGGCGGTATATCGGTAAACGAATCGCTCGTTACCGGAGAGTCGGACGAGATACTGAAAAAGCCGGGCGATGAGCTGCTCTCAGGCAGCTTTGTCGTCAGCGGCAGCTGTCTATGTCAGCTGACACGTGTAGGGCGTGAATCGTTTGCCTCCGGCATCACACTTGCCGCAAAAAAATCAAAGCGCAGCGGAAGATCAAGTGGCATGATGCGTTCACTCACATTGCTGCTCTATGTCATAGGAGCGGCTATAATCCCGATGGCTGCACTTCTCATTGCGCGGCAGCACAATGCCCTCGGAATGAGCTGGACAGACTCCATCGTCAGCACTGCGGCAGCTATACTCGGAATGATACCCGACGGGTTGTATCTGCTCGTTTCGATAGCACTCGCCGTCAGCGTTATTCGTCTGTCGAAGAAGAGAACGCTCGTGCATGAGCTGAAGTCGATAGAGACGCTCGCGCGCACCGACGTTATCTGCGTCGACAAGACCGGAACGATAACCGACGACGCAATGACCGTTACGGGAATGAAGCCCGTCCCCGGCGCACCGCAGATGAGCGAGGAATTCGCCTGCACCCTGCTCTCCGATTACGCTGCCGCTCTCGGCGGTGAAAACGCGACAATGCGCGCGATAGCCGAATGCTTTAAGACCCCGACAAATCGTACCGCCGTGGCGACACTCCCCTTTTCATCCAAGAATAAATACGGCGGCGCAGCATTCGACGACGGACAGACCTATCTGCTCGGCGCGCCCGAATTCATCCTCGGCGAGCGCATGGCGCAGTACGAAACATTTTTCCGCTCGCTCGCAGAGACCGGCAGCCGTGTGCTTCTGCTTGCCCGCGCTGCAGGAAACGGCTTTGATACATCAGGCGCAGAGCCGCTGCTCGCACTAATGCTGCTCAATCGCATACGTGAGAATGCTCCCGCGACCTTCCGCTACTTTGCCGAGCAGGGAGTCGCGATAAAGGTTATATCCGGCGACAGCCCGGTGACAGCCTCGGCTGCCGCAAGAGAGGCAGGCATTGAGGGCAGCGAGAAATATCTCGATGTCAGCTCGATCGCAACGGATGAGCAGCTCGCCGGCATGTGTGAGGATTACACCGTTTTCGGCAGAGTTACGCCGGAGCGCAAGCGCGTAATAATCAAGGCGCTTAAAAAGGCGGGGCATACCGTAGCTATGACCGGGGACGGCGTAAACGATGTTCTCGCGCTCAAGGAAGCCAATTGCAGCATTGCAATGGCCTCAGGCAGCGAGGTCACTCGTCAGGTCTCCGAGCTTGTGCTGCTCGACTCCGATTTTGCCGCTATGCCTGCGGTCGTGACTGAAGGCAGACGCGTTATCAATAACATTGAGCGCAGCGCCTCGCTCTTCCTCGTCAAGAACATATTCTCTTTCTTTATCGCATGGATAACCATAATCTTTTCTCTGCGTTACCCGGTCACGCCGGCACAGCTGACGCTCGTAAATATGTTGACCATCGGAATACCGTCATTTGTACTCGCGCTCGAGCCGAACACAAGCCTTGTCAAGGGCAAATTCCTGCGTAATGTTCTCTCAAGCGCTGCGCCGGCAGCCATTACAGATATAGTGGTACTGTTCCTTACCATGCTGTTTACGCACATATTCAAGATACCCGCAGCCGAAACCTCGACCGTCGCCGCGACACTCGTAGCGCTCGTCGGCTTTATGATGCTGTTCCGCGTCTGTCGCCCGTTCGACGCGATAAGGCGGGTGTTATTTATCGGAATGCTGCTGCTCTTTGCGGTAGGTATTTTCTTCTTCTCTGCTCTGTTCTCAATGTCGCCGCTCAGCAGCGAAAGCCTGCTCGTACTCGTCGTTCTTACGCTCATAGCATTCCCCGTTTTCTACTTTATTTCGCTCGCTTTTGATCGACTCCCCGATGCGATACGCGCAAAGCTGAAAAAAGCGGAGAAAAGCGAATATTTCAACTGATACGGAAATGATGCGTTAATTCAAAGCCGTTCTCGCCGATATCTCATCGCACAAAAGTAAAAGTCATCCAAGTATAGGAATACCGTTATGCACAGAAAGCTAATATATCAAAGCATTCTCAATACTACCGAGCCTCGCCGTCTCCTTCCGGCGGAAGTAACGCTTGATCTACGCCTCGATACAATGCTGTCCGGCAGAGCATCCGAGGTGGTTCGCCGCCCCGCATCGCCGCAGGATCTGCCGCTTAGGCAGGAGCTTATCGGACACTGCTCGGATGGCTATCTGTCCGAGCTGCTCGTTGCGCAAGCGCTGCTCGGTCGAATAGAACGACTGTATCAGCGCCTCGACACGACAGAGTGCGAGGATGAGCTGAACGCTCTCAGCGTCTGCATATTCAAGGCGGAGCTTGAGTTTCTCCGACTCGGAGCCGAGCTGAATAGAGCGAGCGCGGCAAACAACGCTGCGGGTGAGGCATATAACGGTACAGTCGGTCAAACCGGGCACACCGGTTCGGTTCTGCTCGACCGCTTTTCCGCGCACTGCACAGAGCTGCTCGGCTTTTCGGAATATACCGACATTGCAAACGAGCTTAAGAAACTCGATCATGGTGCGGACGCGGTTTACCGCTGCGACGTGACCGCGAACACTGCATACATCTCCCACTCGAGCGGAGAGCAGACGGATATATTCTCGAGACTTCGCACTCTTGCGTCGGGGCTCGGCATTGAGGTCGACTCTGTGGGCGAGAGGAGCTATCCGCCGCTCGGCGAGGGCTTCATCTCGACCTTTGCCCTGCTCGACCGCGAGTGCTACGCGGGATTTGAGCGCTTTGCGGAACGGCACAGGGCGGAGCTTGACCGCAGTATACTCGAATACATTCCCGAGCTTGATTTTCTCATCTCGATAAGCTCGCTGATGCCTCGCGTCCGCAGTGCCGGAATACCGCTCTGCATGCCGAGCTTTTCAGAGAGCGGCGGTATCTCCGCCGACTCCGCATATGACATTACCCTGCTTGAAAAGCAGGATGGAGGTATCATTCCGAACGATATAGAATTTACCGAGCGCGAGCGCATCTTCTACCTTACCGGCGCAAACGGCGGAGGCAAAACAACATATCTGCGCACCGTCGGAAATCTCGTACTGCTCGCGCTCTCGGGTGCGCCGGTCCCCTCACGCAGTGCGACCGTTCCGATGCTCGGCGCGGTATACACGCATTTTCCGCGAGATGAGCGCTTCGGGGGCGGCGGACGCTTTTCCGACGAAGAGGCGCGCGCCGACGAGATAGCGAAAAATGCGGATGCGGAATCGCTCGTTCTTCTCAATGAGACCTATTCAACCACCGGTGAGGAAAAGGCAAAGCACTGCACCGCCTCCCTTGCGCACACGTTGCTCGAGCGCGGCTGCTACTGTATATATGTAACGCACCAGAAGCCCGAAGACACTGAAATCCCGGTGCTCGGAGTCGTACTTGCGGAGGACGGCGAAAGCCGCACCTACAAGATACGTCGCACGGACGGCGGCGGAAGCTCACACGCCCTCGATATACTGAAAAAATACCGTCTCGACCGTAATTCTCTTGCTGAAAGGTTCGTAAAAAAGTGAAGATCAGCCTTTTATATAAGGATGTAAATATAAAGCCGCAGCCGATGGCAGGCGCGGAGCAGACAATTTACGATCTGTCTCTCGACCGTCTTATAGCCCGACTGTGCACCGGTGAGGGACGCGCGGACGCACTGCTCAGAGCGCTGAAAATGCCGCTTGCCTCCTCCGAGGATATAATATATCGGCAGCAGATATTGCAGGATCTCGATGCCGACCGCGAGCTGCTGCACTCGCTGTCAACACTGCTGACCCGCTATGATAAAATAAAGAGCGACTGGGTCGAGCTGCGCTCGGGTGTCGCGCACATCGCCTCCGCAGGAGCTGATGCAAGACTCGAGTGTGCATGTGCCTCGCTTAAAATAACCGCAGTGTTTCCCCGTTCGCTCGCATCGTTTTTCGGCGGCACAGCCGAGCTGCTCGACCGCGCAGGCGTACACAGCGAGGGTCTGATCGAACTGCGAGAGCTGTGCGAATCGCTTGTCGAAGACAGCTCCCTCGGCGAGATAGTGGAAATCTCTGACTCATTCCGCTACGGTGAACCGTCGGAGCGCAGCTATTGCGCCGATATTACGGTAACACCGGAGCTTGAGGTAGGACTGTGCGGCATCATCTCAAGCGAAGTAAGCGACAATGAGCGAGAGCGTGAGGCGGAGCGTAAAAAATATCAAAAGCGCCTGCGCGAGCTTGATACTCTGCGGGCGCAAAAGCTGAATATAGACGAGAAGAGCGGTGCACTGAAAAAGCTGTTCGGTTCGCTCTTTCCGGTACGTGCGGAAAACGGCACGACTGACGGTAACGGTGCTTCCGCCAAGCCGACAGATACAGATTTAAAAGGACACACTGGCACAAAAGCGCGCACCGACACAAAAGAACGCACTCTACCCCTCCCCGGCAGCGCAAGAGAGGACATTTCGGCACTGCTCGCCGCGGCTACCGAGGACATTGACCGCGCACTGACCGCAGTTACCGACAGCATCTATTCGATGCTGCACGGACTCGGTACAGAGCTTCGATTTTATGAGGGTGCGCTTGCGCTGATGGATTCGGTGCGGGCAGGCTCTCTTCCGCTCGTCTATCCGGATATCACAGAAAGCGACTGCCGGTACTCGGCACTGAGAGACATATATCTGCTCTGCGAGGGCAAGATCGGCGACGAAATAATCCCGAACGATCTCGACCTCTCCGCAGATACGGACGGTATGATAGTTCGCGGCGGAAACGGAACGGGCAAGACCGTCTTTCTCCGATCGGTCGGTACCGCTCAGCTGCTCGCTCAGGCAGGACTTCCGGTCTGCGCGGGCAGCGCACGCGTGGCGATCCGCAGCGGTGTATATACGCATTTTTCCTCGGCAGAGGAGGACTTCATCGCCGGAGACACGGCAGGCCGCTTTGAAGGCGAGGTACGAGCCGTTTCGGCTATAATAGATGTGCTTACCCCCGGCTCGCTTCTGCTGCTCAACGAGACCTTTCAGACAACATCATATGCGGAGGGTGCCGAGGCAATGGCGGGCATACTCTCGATCCTGCCCGCACTCGGGACAAAGTACATATTCGTTACCCATCTCGGGGCTATCGGAGATATCGGCGGAAGCGGACGCGTAAAGCTGATGAAAACGCTGATAACCGCTCCCGACGGCAGCACCGAGGGAGAAAAGTACGTGCTGTCATGACCATCTGACTGTGGCTTTAATATGTTTATCTATTCTATCAGACTTCCTATTTATTGCAGTCTAATCTTTACTATTCGACGCAGTGTAAAATATACCGCACAGCGCCGTTCACAACACGTCAGTGCAGTTTAGGAGAAGCAGCATTGCAGCAGATTATAAAAGGCACTGCAGCCGACGGAGATACCCCCGCGCCGCAGTGCCCGTCTTTTTTATTAAGGTATTAACGTGTGTTTTATGCTTCGGCATTATATAGCCTCGGTACAAGCTCACTACGCTGCGCCATTTGCCGCGTCAACTCGTGCCGAGTTCGGGCAAAGCTTTCGTCAGTACGTGCGCCATCGCTGCATAGCCCTCTCCGCAAGGATGAACACCGTCGTGCGTTATGCCGTCTCGCATCAGCAGCCCGTCATCCGCAGTGAGCGCCGAATGAAAGTCGATATACTGCGTACCCTTCCGCTCACACAGCTCGCGAATGCCGCGATTTGCACGCAGAACAAGCTCGGCAAAACGATACTTGTCAAACGGCGGGCAAAGGTCGGCGGGCAGCACCGAGCAGAGCGACACCGCCGTTTCCGGGTGCTCCGATGCACGCTCGAGCAGCGCCTCGAGATTGCCGAGCAGCTCTGATATCACCTTATCCTCATCCGCTCCCGGCTTCCGCCACCATAGATCGGGCGCGGTGGTCAGCAGATCGTTTGTGCCCGCCATCACTATCGCGCGGTGCGGGTGCAGCTGAAATACATCCGCCTCGCTGCGCAGCAGCATATATCGGCTCATATCGCCGCCTATGCCGCGATTCACCTTGTATTTATCGGGAGAAAACCACAGATCAAGGTCCCAGTGCTGAAATATCGAATCGCCGAGAAAGACAAAGTCGACCTCGCGTCTGCGGTAAATTATCTGCTCATTCAGTATATCAAACAGCGTTCTGAAATTGTCGGCGGTCGGCGCACTGCCGAATGTTCCGGGGGTTATATAGCTCTCCATGGCAATCCTTTCCGAATGCGCCGCTCACCGAGCCGATCAACGTCTTCTGTGCGGGTCACATCATGAAAATTTCATTTCGAGATGATTATATAGCGGCAGCGGCGACTTGTCAATATTATTTGAAAATCAATGAAATTTTCTATTGAAAACGCCGCTTTCATGTGATATACTTAGCGTATCTGTCGTAAAGGAGTGAGACTGCGAGTGGAAAACATAACCGAGTACAGCTGCGAGGACTGCGAATTTTATGACTATGACGAAGCAGACGATTCGTACGCCTGCCGACTGAGCCTCGACGAGGACGAATACAGCGAAATGCTCTCCTCTCGCAGCGGAAGATGCCGCTATTACCGCGCCTATGACGAATACAAAACGGTACGCAAGCAGATATGACCCATCCGGTCAGACCATCGGCAGCAGCCGGCATACATGCCCCGAAATCACAACGGGGCTATATAGTATATTCGGAGAAAAACATGACTGATAACAGAGACATTTCGGTCGGCGAGATACTCTCCCGCTGCGACCATACCCTGCTCGCTCAGGATGCAACATGGAGCATGATAAAGGAAGCTCTCGATGACGGAATAAAATACGGCGTTGCTTCGGCATGCATTCCGCCATGCTTTGTCGCGCGGGCAAAGGAATATGTCGGAGACAGACTCCCCATATGCACCGTGATCGGCTTTCCTCTCGGCTACTGCGAAACGGAAGCAAAGATCACCGAGGCCAGCGCGGCACTTGCAAACGGTGCGGATGAGCTCGATATGGTAATAAACATCGGCGCGCTCCGCGAGGGCAGACGAGACTACGTACACGACGAGATATCGGCGCTGAAGAATGTGTGCGGCGAGCATATATTAAAGGTGATCATCGAGACCTGCCTTCTGAGTGAGGACGAAAAAAAGCTGATGTGCGAGCTCGTCAGCGAGGCACATGCTGACTTTATAAAGACCTCAACGGGCTTTTCGACCGGCGGCGCGACCCGCGAGGACGTTGCTCTGCTGCGCAAATATGTTGCACCAGAGGTGCGCGTTAAGGCTGCAGGAGGGATTAAAAATCTCGCCGATGCCGCTGACTTTATCCGTCTCGGCGCAGACCGCCTCGGAACGAGCCGCATAGTCCGCGCCGTCAAGTCGGCAAAAAAGAACTCATAAAATTCGATCAGGCGCTCAAGCGCTGATCAAGTATCGGAGATATAGTAATGACCAAAGAGGAAACACTCGCTCTGCTCGACAAGAGCGGGATAAAATACGAACGGTTTGACCACCGCGCAATATTCACCGTCGAGGAGGGTGAGGGGATAGATTTTCCGCACCCCGAGGCTGGAACGAAAAACCTATTTGTACACGACGACAAAAAGCAGCACTTTTATCTGATAACGATATGCGAGCACAAGCGCGTAGATCTCAAGGCGTTTGCCGCCGAAAACGGTCTGAGAAAGCTGTCGTTCGGCTCTGAGGAGGAGCTATGGCGCTATCTTGCTCTACGCCCCGGCTCGGTCTCTCCTCTCGGTCTGCTGTCCGGCAGCGCGGGAGATGTACGCTTTTTCCTCGATTCCGATCTGCGCGACTCGCTCATCGGCGCACACCCATGCGACAATACGTCGACGGTATATATGACCGACTCAGACCTATTCTCGCTGCTTCGCGGCGCGGACATCGAGTATGGCTACGCCGATATTCCGGAGAGAACCTGATATGTTCTTCACTGCCCTGCAAAATGTTCTTATAACCGTCTTTTACGCCGCGCCGGGATTCATCGTCCGTCGAATGGGGAAGATAAATGAGGAGCATATCTCCTCGCTCTCTGCGGTGCTTATCTACATATGCACGCCGTTTCTTGAGATATCCGCCTTTATGCGGCTCGAATATTCGCCGCGCCTGCTCGGCGAGATGGGGCTGTACTTCATCATCAGCCTTCTGCTCCAGGCGCTGTTTATCCTGTTCATGTTTTTCGTACTCGGGCGTGTGCATCACGGGCTGACGACCCGCGAGCGGCTGCTCGGGCTTGCTTCCGCGCTCGGCAATGTCGGCTTCTTCGGTATGCCGATAATGCTCTCCGTCTTTTCCGGCTATCCTGAGGCTGCATGCTTCAGCTCGGTAAACATGCTGACGCTCAATATCCTCGGCTTCACCGTCGGTATATTCGGAATAACGGGAAAGCGCGAATTTCTCTCGCTGCGTCAGGCACTTATCAATCCTAACATGCTCGGCATCGTCATTGCCCTGCCCATCTACATTTTCGGGCTTGCCGACGTCATGCCGCAGCCGCTCGTCGGCGCGATAAATTCGATAGCTGCCATGGCGACCCCGATATGCATGATGATACTCGGTGTCCGTGTGGCTTCGATGAAGCTCGGCAGACTGCTGACTCAGCCTAAAATATACCTGTTTGCACTGATAAAGCTGCTCGGATTTCCGATGTTCTGCTTTTGTCTGCTGTATTTTCTGCCGCTCTCAACCATCGTTAAGTCCACCGCCGTTATTCTCGCCGGCATGCCCTGTGCCGCGATACTGCAAAATTTTGCCGAGATGTACGACGGAGATGCGGAGCTCGCGGCAAATCTGATAACCGTGTCAACGCTGCTGTCGGTACTGACAATACCGCTGCTAACATTCCCTGTATCGCTATTTTGATTTGTGAGGAAGAACTATGTCGATCTATCTTGACAGAAAACGAAATGTTTTCACCCTTCGCACCGCCCACACCGCATACGTCATGCAGATAGTCTGCGACCGCTTTCCGGCGCATCTTTACTACGGAAAGAATAAGTCGGGACTCTCCGAGCTCTCGTATAAGGAGCGCTATATAAACTTCTGCCCGGGCTATGAGCAGTTTGAGAATCATTTTCTCCCCGGTTCTGCGTTCACCGAGTACTCATTCCACGGTCAGGGCGACTACCGCAACACCGCACTAAAGGTAAGAATCCCCGAGCTCGGCACCTGCACTACCGAATTCTTCTTCAAGAGCGCGCGCAAGTTCAAGGGCGCACACAAGATCCCGTCTATGCCGCAGTGCCGCGAGGACGACGAGACCGAAACGCTCGAGCTTACACTCCGCGACGAGCTGTGCGACGCTACGCTCAAGCTCTACTATACGGTATTCCCGTCCTGCGACGTTATAGCTCGTCATGCAGAGCTCATCAACGGCAGAAAGTACGATATCCGCATCGAGCGCATCGGCAGTCTACAGCTCGACCTGCCCGAGGGTCAATATGACTACATCGGTCTCGGCGGCGGCTACTGGCGCGAGCGCGACCCGTACCGTCTCCCCGTAGGCGAGGGCGAGCACTCCATCACGAGCCGCAGAGGCGCTTCGAGCCATTCACGCAACCCCTTCTTTATGGTGCTCGATCACAGCACTACCGAGCAGAAGGGCAACGCCTACGGCTTTAATATCGTTTACAGCGGCAGCCATCGCTCGACCATCATGGGCGACGAGACCACACAGACGCGCATAATTACCTCTCTCGGAGATGAGGACTTCTCATGGCTGCTCGAGAAGGGCGAGTCCTTCTGCACGCCCGAGGCGGTAATGACCTACTCTCCGCACGGCATCGGCGGCGTTTCGCGCAATATGCACGATCTTGTCCGCGACCATATACTCCCCGCAGAGGTCACACCCCGCCGCTCTGTTATCCTTAATTCGTGGGAAGCTTTCTTCTTCGATATCAACGAGGATCTGATGTCCGACTTTGCGCGCGGCGCAAAGGATTGCGGCATGGATACCGTCGTAATGGATGACGGCTGGTTCGGCGCACGTGTCGGCGACCGCGCAGGTCTGGGCGACTGGCACGCAAATCCCGAACGCTTCAAGAACGGTCTGCCCTCGTTTATCCGCAGTATAAAGTCGCTCGGCATCCGTTTCGGTATATGGATTGAGCCCGAGATGGTCAACCGCGACAGCGACCTCTACCGCGCGCATCCCGATTGGGTGCTCGCATATCCCGACAGAATGCGCACCGACGCAAGACATCAGTATATCCTCGACTTTGCAAATCCCGAGGTCGTCGAAAACATCAAGGCACAGCTCGCCGAGACCTTCGATCCCGAGCCGCCGGATTACTTCAAGTGGGATATGAACCGCAATATGACCGACGCATACTCTCATGCACTCCCCCCCGAGAGACAGGATGAGGTCCCGCACCGCTACATGCTCGGTGTTTATGATCTGTATTCATGGCTGCGCGAGCACTTCCCGAACGCAATGCTTGAGAACTGCAGCGGAGGCGGCGGACGCTATGACCTCGGAATGATGAGCTTCTCGCATCAGATATGGGCGAGCGACAATACCAACCCCGAGGACCGCATCAATATTCAATATGCCTCTACGCTCGGCTATCCCGCAGCTACTATGAGCTGCCATGTCGCTAACCATTCCGACTCCGCGCTCAACCCGAGAAAGCTTGAGTTCGGCTACCACGTAGCGCTCGGCGGAGCACTCGGCTATGAGTTTAATGTGCTGCATATGCCGGAGGAGGTAAGAAAATCGCTGCGCGAGCAGATTAAGGAATACCGCGTCTATGAGCCGCTTATCCTTCGCGGCGATCTCTACCGCTTGCTTGTTCCGTCGTCGGGCGCATATGCATACTACTTTGCCGCAAAGGACGGCAGTGCAATCCTGCTCAGCTATATTCAGGCTAAGGGCGACCCTAAGCAGACCGAGCGACGCCTCCGCATCGCCGCAGCCGATAAGAATGCAAGCTACGTATGCACTCAGGACGGTAAGACCTATACGGGCGAGGAGCTGCGCCACGGTATCACCTTGACCGCATGCACGGAGGACGAATACTCCCGCATCTGGCATTTCGTACGTAAGTAATTCCCCGCTCGCTTGCCCGAGACAAGTTAACAAAATAAAAAGCGCTGCCGCAGACGAGATAACCCGTCTGCGGCAGTACTGTTTTATCTTTTCGACTTTTCGATGTTCCGCCTTATAGCTTTACGATGCCCGCTGTATCCGCTGCGGGCTGTTCAGTTGCGCAGGGTGCGTGTTTCGCCCGCAGCCATATCAAGCACCCTGCCGTTGATGCTGACCTCCGAATCGCTCAGCCAGTATACCTCGGCTTCCGATTCCCGATATGCGTTATAAATCAGCTTTCTGCTGAGCCTGCCGACCGAGTATACCTTTATCGTAAATGCGGTTGTCGCACCGCCGTTGTGACGGTAGATATCCAGTGTATATGCCTCGTCGGGAGAGCTCGACCGAGCAAGGAATTCCTCATCCGAATTTTCAAAGTTAACAAGAGGATGAATAAAGAAGCACATAACCGCCGCGACCGCCGTGCATGCAGCGATAACGGCAAGTTGTTTGCCGTTGCCACGCACCCTCTCTCCGCCCTGCCGCTTCATCTCGCAATGTCGCGAAATCGAAACGCAAAGCAGCCCGATAAACTTGATTTGCAGCATCGGAAGCAGAAACAGCACGGTTTTCAGAAATACTTCAAACGTGTCGTACGGCACATCGCGCGGAATAAGTCGCAGCAGCGGAAACAGCAGCCTTACCGCAAGCTCGCCGACAACATAGCCCGACACGTCGATCAGTGCAAGCATCCATGCGCTTACATTTCGCCCGCGCCGTACGATAAACACAACAAACGCGACGCCGAAGCCTACGCCCGATACAACGCTCAGTATCCGACACAAATTTGTCATCGCAGTCGAATGCCTGAACAGTCCGACGGCGAGTATCGCCCATCTGACTATCGCCGCCGCAAAGCCCCATGCCGCGGCTCTCAGGAGCAGTTTTTTATCCGGGGCAATCGCGGTTTCGAGATTTACCGTTTTCCCTTCCATAGTTACCTCCCGATTATAATGCTTTACTCTGCCGTGTCACCGCACACGTGCGGGAAAAGGTGTATTGCGGAGACGCAAAGAATACCATGCACCGACGATTATTCTGAGCATATATGCGGCATAAAAAAACATAAGCGAGACATCACAGCCGCACACGATAGAATAATACGAAAGCATGCGATACGACGACGCTATCCCCGAAATCGGCGGGAAGAATCTGACGCAAAGCAGAAGCAGTGCAAGCGCCGCGGCGCAGCTGACAAACGCAGACGGCAGGTCGATGCCGCCCGAAAGTCTCGGAATTATAAGCAAGCCCACAGCCAAGGAAACGACGACAGCCGGGAGTATGAGCAGCAGCATTTCGGATATGCCGAACTCTGACGCAGAAAAGTATCTGCCCGAGAACAGAAAAACTATCAGAAACGCAGCGGCGGCATTTAACAGCCCGTCTGCGAGCGATATCAGCACTTTTCTGAGTCTGCGCCGCCCGAGCGGTGCGTCGTTTACGCGGTGTAATGCTCCCGCGTCTACCTCGGTCGGTACGTCATGCTTTGATTCCGTCGAGTGAGCGGCGGAAGCGGCGCTTACGTCGGTCTCATCCGCCATGCCGTCGGCACCGACGCATTCTTTCACACCGCCGTTTTTTGCTCTGCGGTCATGCACTGCGGCGGCGACGCAATATGCCGTCATACATGCGGATATGATAATTAGCGGGATGGGGTAAAGCAGCTGCCCGCTCACCGCGAGATTGATAAGATATCTTAATCCCAGTGCCGTTTCAGACAGATACAGCACCGCTTCAAGCCATGCGGCACGCACCACGCGGCGACAGAAGATAAGATATACCGCGAGCACTATCCATGCAAGACCGACAACAAGCGCAAGCATGCATACCCACCTGCTTACTCCCCCATCCATTGCAGCGTATCCGAGTGCTGCCAGATAGGCGTAGATTAGAAAAGAATTCGATATGGAAAAGCCCGAAAGCAGAGTCACGTCTATCAACAGAAATGAAAGTATTTTCACGCCAATGACATACCAAGAAATTGATTTAAAGGTCTTAACCGAAAACATATGGTATCACCCCATTTACAGCACGCTTATAATAATCCGCTACCCTCGAAAGCTCATCGCCATTATTAAAATCCACGTGTTGACAACGTTCGTTATGCATGATATTATAAATTTTATTATGCATATCCCACGCTATCAGCATTGAATATTCACTACGAGTCCACTCGGGAGAAACCGGATACGAATCATTATAGTCGAGAAGCGCGCAAATAATTGCAATTTGCTTCTTTGCTCACAAATATCTACCGATTCTCTAATTAGTACATTTGAATCATCCGCCCCTCGAGCATCAACCGCACGAACAAAGTTATCCTTTGCCCATTCAGATACATTTTCACTTGATTCGACAGAATCATATATCTGTAATACATCGCCCGATTTAGTCGAGGCAACATAAACTCCACTATCTGCTTGACATCGCCCTGTGCGTTTGTTCTGTAATAATAGCGCACGGGGGTAATCGAGCCGCCGATATAACAGATAGCCGACCAAATGTTACCCATCTCGTCATAGATGAAGTGATAGACATCCTTGACCGACGAGCCGCTCTTCGTGCGCTCCATTCCTATGACCTTGCTGCCGTCGAGAATATAGCGGTCGGTATATCTGCCGCTTACATTTTTCTTGATGCGTATTCCGTCCTTATTATAATCATAATAGACGGTTCTACTGTTTACCCGAGAGTTGAGCAGCTGCCTGCCCATCTCCCATCTCAGGGTATAGCTTCTGCCGTTATAGTACGACAGAGGGTTGCCTATCTTGTCATAGGTAATGGTGTGTCCGTTATAGGCGGTCAGCAGGTCGCGCCACGAGGAGTTTTCATAGCTGTAGGTGTTCTTTACAGTCACTCCTGCGGAATTCGGGCGCTCGGTCTCGGTTATATTGCCGAAGCTGTCATACGAATAGCTCGACATATACGGAGTGATTCCGATATTCGAATTCGTGCAGTTCTCGACTATCAGTCGTAGGTCTGCTCGGTCTGCGAGATGATAACTCCGTCATTGCTTTCATAGCTGCGGATGAGTCTGCCGAGGCGGTCGTACTTGCAGAATTATACGAACAATTGAATTATACATTATCTACACGATTTTGTCAAATTTATTATGCATCATACAAAATATTAAAAAATATTATTTGCATTCATAAGAAAAGGAGCGAGCCGAAGCTCGCTCCTTTGACAAAATAATGATATACAAATGAATACAGCTTATTCGTTTTTACACGAATCCGATCCATACGGTATCTCTACTTTAAAGTAATTTCTGCCTTCATCATCTATCTCTCCGAGCCCGACAGGTACGATCGCCATCAAGCCGAGCCGTTCGAGAAGCTCAAAAGTATAGTATAAATGGAATCTAAAGTAATTAAAGCGCTCTGCACTGTGCCAAGGATAGCAAAAAATCTCCCGTCCATGTGCGTAACCTACCGCAGCCATTGAACGCATAGACTCATTTCCGCACCACATAATACGCCTATTTGTACGATCGTCGTCAAGCTTAAACATTTCACATACATCGTCGACAGTAAGCGGCGTGCCGGATATGCTCATATGACTTCGGTCAAGCCCTCTTTTAATAAGCTGACGAACCGTCGCCCGCGAGTGAAAAAGAGGATAGTTCCTATATAGAAATCAGTAAGAGTTAAGAATATGTTCTTAGCTCTATTTTTATATGAAGAAATCCGTCCTCCGTCTGGCCTGCCGCCTCCACTGCGTTGTCCAGCAGATTGGCAAACACCGCTGTCAGGTCAATGTCCCGTATGTCCGAAAGATCCACATCACCTACGGATGCCTGCACAGCAA
>OIWM01002475.1_pt1 | contig 15353 bp, 17 predicted proteins | sample 1587451 | NCBI WGS metagenome assembly OIWM01 (sample SAMEA3888907, study PRJEB22519) | human gut metagenome | biome: human gut; feature: human-associated habitat; material: faeces | place: Denmark | collected 2011
ATATAGCTGGAAACTTTCTGCAGACTTCCGCTCATGCAGTAGCATGCACCACAGCAGAAATCAATGATTCTCTGGGCAATATCCACATCAATGCCTTCTAAGTTAAGGACAACGGTACATCCGGCCAGAAGCGTCATGCACAGCAATACAGCCGGTAATATGCAATGCTTCATTATATGACCTCCTGTCTGTGTATGTCTCATTCATTGTATCCTTAAAATACCAGTTTGATGACGCATACTTCCATATTTAATGCACCTGCTTTCTTTCTCATTGGAGTAACTTTCGGGGAAACCGGAGCAGCTGACTTTGGAGCTCGTGCAGCAGCAGCCTGACTTGAAGCGGTGGTCTTTGGCACCGGCTGTTTACGCGGTGCAGTGTGAACTGATTTCGCCTGCGGCTCTTCCTCTTCGTCCTCATCCTCGTTCTCCAGTTTACGGAAGAAACGTTTCTTTGGTTTTTCTTCTATATCATCGTCTTCTTCATCGAAGAAGCTATCCGAATCAGCATCCTCTTCCTCGTAATCGTCATTCAGCCGGATGGCATCCAGAAATTTGTCTAAAACACTCATTCTTATACTCTCCTATTTTTAGTCCTGTGGCATTTGGCCAGACAGCCGTGCAGAATGCGCAGGGTCACTCTTCTTGGAAAGGCTTCCTGTTATCTTTTACTGTAATCCCGTTCGCCAAAGACTCCGGTTCCAACCCGTACTAAAGTGGCGCCTTCTTCTACTGCTACTTCGTAATCGCCGGTCATGCCCATGCTCAAAATGGCCATACGTACATTATTAATGTTTTTGGCGGCAATGTCAACACTTAATTCCTTTAATTTGCGAAAAACCGGACGATTTTCTTCTGGATCTTCCACATACGGTGCAATGGTCATAAGTCCCTCCACATGAATTGCCGGAAGTTTTGCGATTTCTTCAATCAATGGAAGGGTTTCCTCTACGGAGACACCAAACTTGCTTTCCTCGCCGGCAACGTTTACCTCGATCAGGATCGGGATTTCGCAGTTGTGCTTTACCGCTTCCTCACTGATCGTTTTTGCCAGACGAAGAGAATCGACAGAATGAATCAGGGCAACTTTTCCTGCAATGTATTTTACTTTATTCCGCTGCAGATGACCGATCATGTGCCAGTGGATATCATCAGGAAGTGCATCGTATTTGGCTGTGATTTCCTGCACTTTATTCTCACCAAACACACGGACACCGAGATCGTAAGCTTCCTGAAGCATTTCTATCGGTTTTGTCTTACTTACGGCGATCAATGTAACTTCTTCCCGCTTGCGTCCGGCACGGTCACAGGCTGCCTGAATCTTTGCTTCTACTTCTTTTAACTGTGTTTCTAGCATAAGTTATCTCTCCTTTTTTAAATTTGATTATCCTCTTTTGGGTTTTGTATCCAATTTTCAAAGGGCTACAAAATCAAATTACTGAAATACAACATCATCAGAGGAAACACCGGCTCCGTTTTGTACGATATGATCGTAATTTGAAAGTCCGTAAGAATCTCCTTCCTGAACAATATAATATTCGTCGCTTTCACATAAAATGGATACTTTTTTGAAAATAGCGTATCCTTTATTGATATTGTAGACTCCCTTTAATGGCTTTTGGGTATCAATCGTATAAGTATCAGAAGAATCCGGCTTTACAATCACTGTTCCGGATTTCAGTTGATCTCGACTTAAATAAACTTCTCCATCATCGGAGGTATCATAGATATCAACAGCCTGAAATGAGGCAGTTCCTTTTGAATCCAAAACCATAACACCTTCTAAAGAGCTGTTACCTCCGTTTGTAATGTAATCATGAGGAATTACAAAGAACTGCTCTTCTACTACGGCAGATTTTGGAATCTTCAGGCCACACTCATCTTCTAAGATAAGTTCTATGTTCAGAAAACGCTCTGATGCATAACGAATCATAGAGTTGTCAAAGGTCAGAACACCATAGAAATTCCCATCTCGTTCAAGAACAGAGAAAGCGGACCACATCTTTTCACTGTCTTTATCTATGCGGACCTGCACATTCTGTAAATTAGATTTCTGAAATTCTTTTGCGGTGTCTTCTTTTAAAGGTATCACTACGGACCAGTTTTCACTGGTAATCAAGCGGTAAGCCGGTGAACCGCTTGATATCTTCATCTGATCGGTAAGCTCAGTTACTTTATAATTTGTTTTATTAAAATTATCTGCTGTAAAATTGTCAACAGTTAAGGACTCTAAACCATCAATCGTATGGGAAACAATTCCGTCCTGTCCGGCAGAAGAGGTTGTGACAGTTTGTCCGCTGCTCTCAATTACAGATGCAAGCTGCGCAGTTTTAGTTGTGCGGTATGCATTTTGCAATGTATTTTGCAGCTCATTCTTTAAGGTATAGATACTTGAAAAGTTGGAATTGTCATAGTTTTCATTGAATGTCTGAAGTTGTGTCACAAGTCCTGATTGAACATCAGGACTAAGATCTGCAGTTGAAGATGATTCCGTAGATGAATCATCAAAATTCAAAGCATTCTTTGAAATTGCATAAACAGGTGCGCCATATTTGACTTTGCTGTTCCCATTCTGATAATAATTAATGTAGCCGCCCGATTCTGCATTTACAGTTGTTTCCTGGCGGATGATCAATCCGGTATAGGTATTATCCTTCACAATACTGCCCTCCCGCACTTCATAAATAGAAGGCTTATCTTCTAAAAGATATGCGGTAATAGTAACAATAAGATAAATAAATACAACTGCAAACAGAAACATTCCAATATTAAATTCTTTTTTTGCCTTATATCTTTTTATATTTACAGACTTGTTTTTTTTCTTTGCCAAGATAAAAATATTACCTCCTGTCATTTCTGCTTTAACTTTGTTAGTATATCATTTTTTTGTGTATATTTCCAGCCTTTCAGGGGAAGAATACATATTAATAAATTAAAGAGCGTTACTGAAAACAGGAAACAGTAAAGGAGAATATTACATGAAATAAGATAGAAAAAAACCATGCGGACAGATTAAAAATGAAAGCTTCTAATTTGTTGTTCTGTGCCACATGGCTTTTTCATATCGGTTATTCTTTATTCTGTTTTAGTTGTTTCTCCAGCCTCAAGAAGCCGGTTCATCTCCTGGTAAAGAAAACTCTTATCTTCAGCCCCCATAATAATGGAAATATAAGGATTCTTTTCCAGATCTTCGCTATAAAGGATCACACAGCACCCTGCTTCATCTGTGGTACCGGTCTTACCGCCAAATACACGAATTCCTTCAGGGGCATTGATCTTCCCTGAGGAATAATAGTTGGTTGGGACTACATCAAATGTTCTTGTTGTACCATCTGCTCCGGTAAGATTCATTGTATAAGAATCCATGGAAATAATGTCCATAAATCTCTGATCCTGAATGCAGGCATTAAAGATCAGATACAGGTCATATGCTGTTGTATAGTGGTTTTCATTATGAAGTCCGTGAGGATTCACGAAATGACTGCCAGTGGCACCAAGAGCTTTCGCTTCTGAGTTCATAAGCTCAGCAAAAGCTTCTACACTTCCGGAAATATGTTCAGCGATAGCAACACCACAATCATTACCTGAACGAAGTAAAAGACCACATAATAAATCATAAAGTGTCACTGTATCACCAGGCTGCAGGTTGCAGACTACTTCATCAGAGGCAAAGCTTGAAACACTGTCAGAAACAGTTACAATGTCATCCATATTACCGTACTTAAAAGCAAGGTATGCAGTCATAAGCTTTGTTGTACTTGCAGGATATAATTTATCATAAAGTTTATATCCATATTCAACTGTTTCATCATTTAGATTGAATAATCCTGCGGCATGAAGAGAATCCTCATCATCAAATCCAGTGAGAGCCACATCATCAGCAGCGACGCATAAATCATCAGCAAACAAACTTCCTTGGTATAAATTAGAGTTATAAGTGGATGTCTCATATGTCCGGACAGGATCACCACCATATTCTTTGTAATACCAGACTCCGCCGACAGCTCCGGACAATACAACAATAAGACATATGACAGGAATAAGTATGCGGCTGACAGAATGCCGTTGCTTTCTTCGTCTTCTCTTCTTTTTATATGGTTTACTCATATTATCGATACATCTCCCGCCAGTCAAGGTCGCCTCTGTCAAGAGCAAGGATCAATGCTTCAGCAGTTGCGATATTTGTTGCGATCGGAATGTTATAAATATCACAAAGCTTAACAATGTCATTAACATCCGGTTCATGTGAGTGAGGTGTCAGTGGATCACGGAAGAAAATCAAAAGATCCATCTGATTGTGTTCAATCTGTGAGCCGAGCTGCTGTTTTCCTCCGAGATGTCCAGCAAGATATTTGTGAATGCTTAAGTTTGTTACATTCTCGACCAGTATACCGGTGGTTTCTGTTGCATATAAATTATGCTTACTGAGTATCCCACGGTATGCAATGCAGAAATTCTGCATCAATTTTTTCTTCGCATCATGCGCTACTAATCCGATATTCATAGTGGTATCCTCTCTTTACTGATATTTATTAGGCTGTAAGCCTACATTTAATACAAAACCGATTCCCATGAAAAAACATACTACGGAAGTCAGTCCATAACTGACAAATGGGAGGGACAAGCCTGTATTTGGAAAAATCATTGTAGCTACACTGACGTTAATAAAGCTCTGGATTCCAATCAGTGAAGCAACGCCTCCGCAAATGATCCGCCCTCCTGTATCTTTGGCCTTCAAACCAATTAAGATACACTCTATCACAATTAATAATAACAAAATTATGACTCCACAACAACCCACAAATCCTAATTCTTCACCAATAATTGCAAAAATAAAGTCTGTTTGTGGCTCAGATACGAAATTTCCGTTCTTAACGGATGTTGTTGCGTCATTATCATACCCTTTTCCGGTCAGCTGTCCGGACCCAATTGCCATAACGGAGTTTAACTGCTGGTAAGATTCGTCGTCGGCATACTTTTCAGGTTCCAGCCATGCAAGGATACGTTCCTGCTGATAGTCTTTTAGGAATGGCTGGTTTGGCTGTATTGCAACAACAAGCAGTATAATGATCGTCGGTATTGTGATTACAAGAACGGTTCCAATGAGTTTGTAGCTTAATCCTCCAAGGTAAAGAAGGACAGCAAACAATGCGGCAATACAAATTGTTGTAGACAAGTTTGGCTGCTTGTAAATCAATGCAAGTGATGGAAGGATTAAAGCAATTGCCTGAATAATCGTTTTGGGTTCTTTAATCTTTTGCTCTCGTTCCATTAAGAATTTTGCAAAGAACAGAATCATAAGGATTTTTGTAAGGTCGGAAGGCTGGAATTGTGTAAATCCAAGGTTCAGCCATCTTCTCGCGCCATTTACTCTTGTTCCAAAAAGCAAAACAGCCAGGAGCATAACAATATTCAGAGCATAAAGCGGCCAATATAGGTTTAAAATCCATTTATAATCAATGAAAGAGATAATAAACATAACAATCAGACCAAGACAAACGCCCATAATCTGACGATTCATTAAATCAGGTCTTGCACTTCGGACCATAAGGATTCCGACCAGTGAAATCAGAGTGACCAGAAAAACCAGACTGATTTTATAATCTCTAATATATTATTATATCAGAATTTATCTGCTTTTTCCTTAATAATCAATGCACTAAAATAAATTAACTGAATACACTAAATCCGTGCGTGTTATTTTGACATCAAATTGTTCTGGGGAGATTTCTATGTATTTAGAAATCGTCTGATATAAATCCGATGTCAGAAATTCTATCATATCGGGTGTACATTGAATTCTGTCAGTAATTAGCAAATTTCGCAACCTGTCTTTTGCAATTGTAACAGAAGGTACACTCATAATGTGACCTCCTAGTTCTTATGAAAAAGACTGGAGAGTTTACTGCGAAGTCCGGGTTTATGATTAAAATCGGAAATCGGGACTTCTTCTCCTAACAGACGTCTACAGATATTCTGGTAACATTTTCCGGCTAAGGAATCTTCGCCGACTACCGGTTCTCCCTGATTGGTTGCAACAACAACAGACTCATCATCCGGGATGACTCCAAGCAGATCAATCGCTAGAATCTCTGTGACATCTTCTACAGACATCATATCACCTCTGCGAACCATGTCAACGCGCAGACGATTGATCAGAAGTTCATTTTTCCGGATTCCGGAAGCTTCAAGCAGTCCGATAATTCTGTCAGCATCACGAATTGAGGAAACTTCAGGTGTTGTAACAACAATGGAACGCTGTGCGCCTGCAATTGCATTTTTAAAGCCCTGTTCAATTCCTGCCGGACAATCTAAAAGAATGAAGTCATAATCATCTTTTAGTTCGTCAATCAGTTTTTTCATCTGTTCCGGTGATACGCTTGTCTTATCTTTTGTCTGGGCAGATGGGAGCAGGTACAGATTTTCAAATCGCGTATCTTTGATCACTGCCTGCTTCAGACGACATTTGCTTTCAATGACGTCAACAAGATTGTAGACAATGCGATTTTCAAGTCCAAGAACAACATCCAGATTTCGAAGTCCGAGATCTGTATCAATTACAAGAACTTTTTTTCCTGCTGAAGACAGACCAATTCCAATATTCGCTGTTGTTGTTGTTTTTCCAACACCGCCCTTTCCCGATGTAATGACGATTACTTCACCCATGTTGAATATTCCTCCTATTTCCCATGCTTATGTCTTTCCAAAGATTTATTCTATCAGTGGATCAAGGTAAATTCTTTTTCCGTCAACAACTGCAATTTGCGGTCCGTTGATGGAAAGGCTGTCCTGATAGATCAGTTGACGTTTTGCTTCAATATCTCCGATTACAAGTCGCTGCGGCTGCATGGAGAGAGCAATGATAAAAGCATTCCTGTCACCGGCAGCTCCCGCATGAACAGATCCATAGAGAGTACCGAGAATGATAATATTTCCTTTTGCAACTACTTTAGCTCCGAATTCAACATCTCCTAAGATCACAATGCTGGATTCGGATTCAAGAAGCTGTCTTCGCTTTAATGTTCCGCGATAGAATTGTCCATCTGATTTCTCACGTTCAGATAAACACTGTGCTACCGCTTTTTTGTAGATCAGTTCCTTGCGTTCATCATGATCAATGATACAGATAATCTCAAGGTTTGTCGTCTGCGTAATAACCTGTATTAACTGCTCCTCTTCGCTGATGGAAAGTGTCCTTCCGCTAAATGAAACTGCCATCTTTGCATTCTTGAAAAAATCAGCAGATTGTCGGAATTTCTCTTCTACAGCTTTTAAAAGATCCGGGAATGGGAGGTTGGCATTAAGCCGCAGCTCTATACCGGAATGACTGCTTTTTATTGTTACCAGTTCACTCATGATCCCATCCCCTTTCGTTATCTTAATTAATCACCGGCTCCTGCAGTTCCTAAAGAAGAAGCATATCCTTGAAGCAGTTCATCGGCGGATTCTGGATTGAAGTACACTTTTGTGATATCTCTTCCAATTTCAGCTGCATAGGTAGCCGCATATCCATTTGCAATGCGGACAGCAATTGAAATTTCAGGTGAATCTGCCGGCGCATAACCGACAAACAGAACATTATCTGCATGTATCTTACTATACTGGGCAGTTCCGGTTTTTCCTCCCATGGAAATATCCATTCCGGCGAAGGTGGAGCTGCTTTTTACCATGCTTTCCATTCCATTGTGTACCAGATCCCATGTACTTGAGCTGATCTCATCCATCTGATTTACAACTTCCGGAGTATAATCTTTAATCAGTTTTCCATTCGAATCGGTTGTTTTATCAATGAGAGAAAGACTGTAAACAGTTCCTCTGTTTGCAACAGCTGTCACATAACGGTTGATCTGGCTGACAGTATAGTTGTTGGTACCCTGTCCAATGGCAGATCGAACAGAGTCAGAATCAGAAATCTGAGGTTGTGATTCAGGAATTTCGATTCCTGACGTCTGGTCAAATCCAAACATTTTTGCATATTTTGCCAGTTTTTCAAGACCGGTATCACTGTCATAGTTACCATTCGAGTCTTGTCCAAGACGATAACCAACTTCATAGAAGAAATCATTACAGGAATGCTGCAGTGCACCTACTACATTCAGACTTCCATGAGCACTTGGATAAATCCAGCATTTTGGACTTGGTGTGATCTTGTCAAATACACCTGAACAACTGATATAGGAGTTTCCGTTAATTACCCCTTCTGTCAGACCGGCTACAGAAGAAAGCATTTTATAAGTAGAACCTGGTGCTGTCTTCTCCTGGGTCGCTCTGTTGTAGAAGGTCCGTGACATACCCATGCTCAACTGCACATAATAAGAACGATCCATTACGTTTGAGAGACGATTATTGTCATATCCAGGATAAGAAACACATGCTAAAACTTCTCCGGTATTTGGATTTGTTACAACTGCACCAGCAGAACATGGCTCAAGTGCCAGTTCACCAGGTGTAAGTTCAAGGTTTTCCAGCTTGCTCTTGATCCAGGAAAAAGCATTTGTCTCTCCGTTGAGTAATCCGTTATATGTCGAGTCATCCATAGGAAGAACACCCTGTTCATATACGATAGCACAAACTTGTTCACCAGTAACACTACCTGATTTTATAAGATATTTGTAGAGAAGTTTGTCGAAATTACTGTCATCTGCTAAATATTCTTTTAAATATTTTAAAATCTCCTGATAAATCTCTTCTGAACTGGAATAAGAACTGCTTCCAAGTTTGGAAGTATCGATCCAGTTTTTAGAAATCGCATAATTCAGGTAAGTATATAAATTGATTGTCTCATCTTTTGCCCATGCAATATAAGTAGCATCATTCTTATCAATCTGATCTGACATAAGGATGCCTGTATCCTTTGTCAGCAGGGTATCACAGATGTAATCCATATATGCTTTCATTTCATTGGAAAGATCTGTATATGCGCTGGCCTGTGAGTTCTGAAGTTCTGATTCGAGCTCAGAAATCGTCGCCGTCTTCTTTTCCTGAAAAATGGAATAAACCTGCTGCTCGGCAGTTTTTGCATCACTGCTTGAAAAGTGTCCGGAATCGATGACGGCATTTCCAATCAGATTATAATATGCATCACTGACCGGGATGATCAGATTCTTAGAGTCATCTACACTGGATGTATCGTATTCCAAAACATTCTGTAGTTTGGATAAAACAATTCCGGCAATTTTCTCTTCCAGAAGTTTATAAGTACTTTCCTGAAGATTTTTATCAATCGTCAGATATACATCATTTCCGGCTTCAGGATCTTTCCGGCTGACAGTATCAGTTACACGTCCGAGGTTATCTACATACACGGTTGTTTCACCTTTTTTGCCCTGAAGGACATTGTCCATGCTTTGTTCAATGCCGGCCTTTCCTACAATATCAGACAGAGAGTACTTTTTCTTTTCATCCTTGTCCAGCGCATCGTATTCATCCTGGGAAATCTGTCCGGTATATCCGATAATAGATGCAAAATACATTCCATCGGTATATTTTCGGATAGAATCTTCTGAAATGTCAACACCGGTAAGAACGTCCTTATTCTCCATAATTGCTGCTGCTGTTTCGTCACTTACATCGGATGCAAGAACTGTATCAATATACTGCTGATATGCATTTAATGCCATTGCATAACGCATGTTGATGATCTTTAAAATATAAGCAGGCTCTAATGTGCTGTCATCAAGGCCATATCCATATTTTTCATCGGTACAAAGATAATGAATGATATCCGCTGCACTTTGGTTCTGCTGTTTTTTTGTAAGTTCATCTATTGTTCGTTTTCCATAGACATCTGCAATAAAACGGAGCTTCTGGGTATCGCTTGACTGTGTAAACTGATAGGTTCCGGAGGAATCCAGGATGATACCAAAACTTGAAACAACAGAATCTCCATTTGATTCTACGATAGAAAGAACCTGATCTAGGATTTTATTTAATGCCGCATTTTTTTCAGAACGTTTATCTGTTGTGATGGAGTTTTCAACGGTTGACAGATTAATTGTCACGGAATAAGCCAGCTGGTTATAAGCTAGCAGATTTCCATTACGGTCATAAATATTTCCGCGTGTTGCTGCAACGGATGTCGTCCGGCGGATAGAATATTCGTAGTTTTCAAGATAATCAGACCCTTTTACGATCTGAAGATAGAATAATCTTCCGATCAGGATGGAAGAACTGACACAAAATATAATGATCAAAGTAACGAGTCTTGACTGCATCAGGTAAGCTCCGGCTTCTTTCAGACGGTCTAAAATATTTCTAAACAAATTTACTTGCACTCCTTTTTTCTTCTGCTTCAAGTTTGTGGTTAATAAATAAAATCAGTGGGTATAATCCCAGTGTGATCACGATTGTGTAAATCAGTTCAGGAACGATGATGCGGTTGAGATAATATAAAAAGTTAAAATCACTTCGCAACATGAACATGAGCAAATAAATGATGATACCGTAGAGAAATTCGCTGACAGAAATCAAAAATAACGGCAGCTTGATATCTTCATCAAAATAAAGCTGTTCAAATAATCCGTTTACAAAACCGATTACTAGGTAAAGTAATGCATAAAATCCCAAAATTGTACCAAACTGAATATCTGTGATAAGACCGGCAAAGAAACCGACCAGCATTCCTTCTTTCTGCCCACGCATAAAACCAAAGGATGCTGTGACAATCAGAATCAGGTTAGGTTTAATTCCGGCAAGTTCCAGATGATTGAATAAGGTACACTGGAGCAGATATGCTGCAAGTACGATCAGTACAGTTACGGCAACTCTTTTAAATTTCATTAATTTCATGAGTATTCACTCCTATTCGCTCTGATTGGATCCAACCAAATCCGCTTTCGTTGTTGTGATAACAAGAACTTCCTGAAGATTTTTAAAATCTACAGCCGGTGTAATATATCCGGAACGAGTCAGATTGTTAGAGTCGACTGTTACTTCACTGACATATCCGATCAGGATTCCCTGCAGGTATTTATCACTAATATAAGAAGTGACGATCTGGTCTCCGACGGAAACCGTATTATCATTGTTTTCCATCTGACCAAAACGAATCTGGTTATCACTCATAAGTGACAGATCTCCACTTACGATACAACGGTCAGAAGTAGAAAGTACCATTGCACTTACATTACTTGAATCATCGATAATAGAACGGACTTTTGCCCAGGTTGGACCAACTTCTGTGACAATGCCGACAAGACCGCTTCCGGCCATTACGTTCATATCTGCGGCAATACCGTCTTTACTTCCTTTGTCAATGGTAAATGTACTGAACCAGTTTCCGGAATCTTTCCCGATTACATGCGCAGCAGTTTTTTTGTAATCCGCATAGTTCTTGTCCAACTGATATAATTCCTGCAGTCTCTGAAGCTCATAACGTTCTTGTTGCAGATTGTTATTTTCTGTAATCAGAGAGTCAACCTGTTTCTGAAGCTTTGTATTTTCTGCGCGTACCTGTTTCAGAGTTTGGAAATTGTCTTTCATATCTCCCATCCAGCCACCAATCTGATTGATTCCCTGCTGAAGAGGGATAACGGTTACATTTGCAACAACTTTAAATGGACCTCCTACTTTGTCTGAAAAGGAAGATAACAGCATCATAAAAATGCAGAAAACAGAAAGTCCTATAAGTAAATATCTGTTTTCAACAGAAGTCTGATTCTTCTTTTTTTTCATATTATCTTAACCACCTATAATCTTCGTCTAACATGGAGTAACTTAATTTTCTATACAAGGTCTTATTCAGTATGATCCTCTGCAGACCTTTGACGGCACAGAGTTCAGGGTCTGTTTTCATGTGAACCGGCAGACCGATACTTTCTTCCAGATAAGTAGAAATCCCTCGCAGATTAGCAAGTCCTCCAGTAATATAAATCCCGTTTTTATTAATATTTCTCCGGACATCGGGAGGCGTACGGTCGAGCATGGAATGAATGGCCTGTACACATTCTCTCAAAGGCTCTTTGATCGCTGCCCGTACAAGACTGATTGGAATGTCAATGTGCGACGGACCGCCGCGCATCATATCTCTGCCGTATACAGTAAGAGTACTTCCGGTGGACTGGTCAAAAACTCCAAATTCTTTCCGCAGCCGTTCGGCAGTCGGACGTCCGATTATAAAATCTTTAGAATGACGGACAAGATTGGCAATCGCACTATCCAGCTGTTCGCCACCGATCTTAAGCAGACGGTTCATAACAATACCACCGTAGGAAAGAACGGAAAGTTCTGTTGTTCCTCCGCCTAAATTGGCGATAAAAGCTCCTGGTTCTTCCAGAACATCAATCCCAAGTCCAAGTCCGTCTGCAAGACCGCGCTCTACAATTCTTACTGATTTTGCTTTCGCTTCAGAATGAAGCACAAGATCATAGAAAGCCTTCTTTTCTACTTCTGTGACATCTGTAGGAACAGCGATCACATATTCTGCCCCACGGATAAACGAACGCTCTTCCTTCAAAAGATCTCCGAGAAGATATTGCATGTCATCAAAACGGGCAATGACACCATTCTTCATCGGAAATATGATCTGTATATTTCCCGGAGCCTTTTCATACATCTCATAAGCATCGTCTCCGACAGAAAAAATATATTTTTTATCTTTCATGGCAATTACATTCTTGGCATGCCATATGCGGTCTTTTTTCTTATCAAAAATCTTGATATCATAAGTTCCAAGATCTAACCCATATACATTCCTGGCCATAAATACACTCCATCCCCTTATCTATTTGCAGATTCTTGAGAAAAGAATCCTTTCTCCCTTAAACTGAAATAACAATTATCTCCAATAATGATGTGATCGAGAAGTTCTATACCGATCAAAGCCCCTGCTTCACGGATGCGCCGGGTTGTCAGAAGATCTTCTTTGCTTGGTGTCGGATCTCCACTCGGATGATTATGCAAAAGAATAATGGATACAGCATTCTTCTGCAAAGCTTCCACAAACAGTTCCCGTGGAGAAACAAGTGTGGAATTTATGGTTCCTGTTGAAACATCCATCTCACTGATCAGCCTGGATCTGGTATTCAGAAGCAAAAGCTTCATTACTTCCCGTTTCTTATGCCGAAGATCCTCCATATAATAACGTGCAATACTGTCCGGAGAGGAAAAATCCAATCCCAGTGAGGCTTCTGCTTTCGCCATACGTCTTGCAAGTTCTGCCAGACAAAGAATCTGGATGGATTTTACCTTTCCGATTCCTTTGATCTTCAGCAGTTGTTCCATAGACCACTGAGGGATGCTGAGAAGTCCTTCAGAGCCAAATGGTGGATGCAGAATCTTCTGGGCAAGTCGGAGCGAATTCTCCCCTTTCGTTCCGGTACGAAGTAAAACAGCTAAAAGTTCCACATCTGTCAGATGTTCTGCACCGTACTGCTCGCATTTTTCATAAGGACGGTCTTCAAGATACATCATTTTGATTGTTTCTGTATTTCTATTTTCCATGTTAATCATATCAATGGGACTTTGATTCTCATAGTCCAGAAAACAACCCAACGCACATCATTTTATGCTCGTAAGTAGGTTAATTTGTGCTTTTATTAAAAAAACGAATGGCACATCTGATACCATTCGTCTTTATCTGCTTTATATTCTGTTGTAAATTCTATTAGCGGACGTTTTTTTGGCTATTTATCATATCCATCACTGCATTTCTTTTACTCTGACATCCACAGTATTTTTAAAATTTTCAATCTGATGTGAATACTGTTCATTCATAAGCGCGGAATGAATCATAAAATCCGCTGTTGCAATATTATTTGCAATCGGTATATCATACACCTGTGCAATTCTAAGAAGTGCCTTGACATCCGGATCATGTGGCTGTGCTGCCAGTGGATCGGAGAAGAAAATAACCATGTCGATATTTCCCTCTACAATTTTTGCCCCTATCTGCTGATCTCCACCTAATGGACCACTGTTATATCCTTTTATCTTTAATCCTACATGATCTGCTATCATTCTCGCAGTCGTTCCGGTTCCTGACAGATTATGTTGCTGTAAAATTTCTTTATTGTCCATACACCATTTCAACATATCCTGTTTTTTCCCATCATGAGCAATCAAAGCTATGTTTTTTTGTTTTTCAATCGTCATTGTAAGATATTTAATCATCTGCGTACCCCCAAGCTGCCGTTTCTATTATTGTGTTCCATCCTTTTTCTGTACTCTCTTGGTGTAATCTTGTATCTATCCTTAAAAACACGGTTAAAAGTTCTTTGACTTTCAAACCCACAATCAAGACATATATTTGTAATGGAATCCATTGTGTTTTCCAGTGCCGCAACTGCATAATTTAACCGGACTCCATTCACATATTTACTAAAATTACAGTGAAAGGTTTTTGCAAACATTCTTGATAACACATATTTGCTTACACACAAATCGTATGCCATTTTTTCAAGACTGACTTTCTCTCTAAAATTTTGGGCTACATATTCTACCGCATTATAAATCAAGTCATCACTCCCTACTGTACTTTTATCAACCATTGGCATTTCTGCGAAAACATGGGCAAGAATCATCTGTACATAAGCCTGTATCAGCATGGGATTCCCCTCTGTTATTCCTGCCAGATATTTTATGGCATTTACTACATCAGGATGCACTTGCTCTTTTTTTACAACCGGGTTCTTCGGGCTGTATATCTGCAACTCTTTATAATAGGAAGGAAACAGGGTCGGATCAAGATACAGGTATATTACCTTATTTTCTTTTTTCCCAAACACCTGATAATGATGTATTACATTTGGAAACACGATTGCAAAATCACCCTCGTCCATGTGATACAATTCTTGTCCAACTCCAAGTTCAATATCCCCATCCGTTACATACACTACCTCTATTGCTTCATGTAAATGTGGTGGAAAATGCACTGTTTTCTTCCACTCTACCACTATTCCATCAGTTCTATTCTCATATACCAATAACACTTGCAAGCAACCCCTTTTTAATTATAATGCCTGTTTCTCCAATGCCATTCTTGTTTTAATTAATCTGCCGAATAGCCAACTAAAATCATATTGCCAAATGTTCCTGTACCAATAAGCTTCTTCTCAAAAATGATTGCTATAATCAGTAAAACAATAATTGGAAAGAAGCTGATAATTTCCAAAACTCATCCCAAGCTTATGCGAAATTCCATAATTCATTGCTGGACAGGTATCTGTTCCCATATCACACATTACTAGAAGTGATACACACATTCCCATAACGATAACCGCAATGATAATCACAAAAAAATTTTTTAACCAATCTCCGGTAATCCCAAATTTCATAATTTATCCCACATTTACATTCTCTTATCATAATCAGAAGATATAGATTATTCGTTTACTATCTGCTGATTATGATAAGAGA
>OIWM01002481.1_pt1 | contig 15318 bp, 15 predicted proteins | sample 1587451 | NCBI WGS metagenome assembly OIWM01 (sample SAMEA3888907, study PRJEB22519) | human gut metagenome | biome: human gut; feature: human-associated habitat; material: faeces | place: Denmark | collected 2011
CTGTTGAAATTATAGTGGCATTGCATTGCTTTTATATTATAACTATATGATGAGATGAACCAACCTTGTGCCCAATAGGCACGAAGTTGGCTCTGATCATATTGTTGAAATTGCATTGGACGGTATAGAGAACGAGGAATTAAGAGATTCCAAGATGCTTTTTGATTTCCGAGGCAAGCCGTTACGACATTAAGGGAGGGATTTGCATGAAAAGAAATTACTGGGCGCTATTAGTTTTTGTGTTAATAATAGTATTGCAGTGGATCGGATTAGGATTTCACGGTCAAATAAGGTTTATTTTTTTGATAATTATATTAGTTCTAATTGTTTTATTGGCAATATTATTACGGAAATAGTAAAAGTGAATAGCGAGGTGATTGTATGAAAAAGTTAATTGCATCAGTTTTGACATTAGTTTGTATTCTTACTTTGGCAAGGTGTGGAAAATCAGATAGTGGTGACTACCCTGCAACTATAATGGTAAATGGTACTAACTACTATTCCACTGATCATGCTGTTCCTGTTGAAGTGGACGAGAGTGTTATTCAATATACTACTTCTTATGCAGAAAACGGCATACCTCAAAAAGATGGCGAAGCCAATTTCAACAGAGATTTAGGAACACCTTATGCAGTTATTGAGGATGACAGTGTAGTTGTCCTTATAGATAATGAGTGGATAGAGTTCAAAGCAAAGTAAGATAACTTCAAGTCTGATGAAGAGCGCGAAGCGTGAAAGAAAATACAGAAAGAGGCTAGATACTATCCTGAATTTCTATAAAAAATTGATTCAGTTAAGAAAAGAACTGCCGGTTATTGCAAATGGAACCATTTACTCTGATGGAAAAGTAGATGGAACGTTGAGACCATACGAGTGCAAGGTGATGCGTTCCATCTAGAGAGTATAAATTATGTAGAGAAAGAATCAATTGAGGTTAGGATAAGAAATTCAACTTCAACTGAAATTAAACCGTATGAAGCGATTCCTGCGTCTTCTTCCCCTTGCAAAGAATAAATAACATGATCAAGAGAACAAGTGGAAAGATAAGACCTATCCCCATTCCAACACGGATATTATTATCAGAATTTTGTGTGACATAACCTACAATACCAGGTCCAATGCTGCCTCCCAAATCGCCGGCCATGGCGAGCAATGCAAACATTGCGGTTCCACCGGCCGGCATTTTTTTAGATGTAATACTAATCGTTCCAGGCCACATGATTCCAACCGAAAAACCACATACAATACAACCGGTTAACCCGATTACCGGATTCGATGATAAGGTGGTTAAAAGATAACAGATCACACAGAGAATTCCAGAACCTGTCATAAACTTCATCAAATCCATTTTTTCACCATATTTTCCAAAAATCAGGCGACTTATTCCCATTGTAATTGCAAACATGCAAGGTCCAATCAAATCCCCTAAAGTTTTAGAAAGTCCAAGTGCAGCTTCGGCATAGGCTGATGCCCATTGTGCCATAGCCAATTCAGATGCTCCTGAACAAATCATCAGGCAGATTGCCAGCCAGACAACAGGAGTTCGGAATAACTGTCTGACACCCATTCCATTTCCGTCACTTACTAAATGTTCTATCGGACAAGTTGCGAAATTATATATATTAATCGCCGGAATAAGTGCCCACATGACTGCCAGCCATTTCCAACTATTCATCCCGAACAGGAAGAAAAATAAGCTCGAAATCAGTATGGTGGCTGCCGCACCCCAACAGTAAAAGGAGTGAAGCAGGCTCATAGTTGCTTCTTTATTTTTAAACGGGCATGCTTCGATGATAGGACTGCAGAGAACTTCGATCAATCCACTCCCCACAGCATAGATAATTACACTTATAATAATTCCGGTAAAAGGATTCGGTAACAGATCAGGAAGAAATGCAAGTCCAACTAATCCGGCAGCAGCGCATATTTCAGAAGTTACGATACATACACGATAACCGATTCGATCTACAAACTTCGCACAAAATAAGTCGACTAAAAGCTGTGTGAAGAAAAAGAATGTAGATATTAAAGCAATGTTACCCAATGAAATATCATAATCATTGTGAAATTTTAAAAATAATAGTGGTGCGAAATTTGCGGATATCGCCTGAGTGACGAATCCCAGATAACATGCCACTTTTGTTTTTTGATAATCTGGCATAACAGAAAACTCCTTTGTTCTTTTTATACCGTATTATATATTAGATAACAAGAAAAAACATTGACTTATATTACATAAATATTGTATTATATCGTAAATCCAATAAAAAGGTTGTTGTGAGGAAAGATATGGCACAAAATAAAATTGTAACAGATGAGAATTTAATGGAATCAGCAAAACATGGGACGGACAGTTATCCGTTTAAATGCTATTTTGAAAAGTTATCACAATTTGATTTTCATTGCATTGACTGGCATTGGCATACAGAATGGGAATTTGTATATGTTGAATTCGGAAGCATGACAGTATGTGTTGGTGAATCGATGTTTACACTATCGGAAGGGAATGGTATTTTTATAAATTCAAAGATTTTGCACAAATTTTATTCCAGTGATGAAACTGTCATCCCCAATTTCCTTTGTATGCCGTCCTTTCTTGCGCCGGAAAATAGTTTGATCTATCAAAAATATATTCAACCGATTGTTTCATCATCGTTGTCATACTTGATCTTAAACGGGGAGAATTTATGGCAAGGAGAGGCATTAGAAATTATGAAGCAAATATTTTCTGCACAGGCTAGAGAAGGTGATGGTGAGTTGTTTACATCAGTTCTTATGCAGAAATTATGGCTGATTATTTATGAAAATATTGACAAAACATGTATGGAAGAGCAAACGGACGATTCCGGCTCAGCTCAGGCACGCTTGCAGCTTATGATGCAGTTTTTGCACCAGAATTATGCAGAAGATATTTCTTTGGAGGAAATTGCCTGTTATGCTAATATTAGTAAAAGTACGGTGTTGAATCTTTTTAATAGATTTTTACATATCACTCCGATTAATTATTTGATTGGTTACCGGCTGAAGAAGGCAGCATTGTTGATTAAAAATACAGAGAAAAAAATCAATACGATTTCTTATGAAACAGGGTTTCATAATGTAGATTATTTTTGTAGAGCATTTAAAAAGAGTTATAAAATGACTCCAACAGAATATCGGAAAAGTAAAAATTCAACAGTACAATAAAGTTAGACCAGAAGAGGAAAATGACATTATGATAATTAGAAAATATACAGAAAAAGATATTTCCGAGATGGTTCGTATCTGGAATGAAGTAGTAGAAGATGGTGAAGCATTTCCACAGGAAGAGTTCCTGGATGATAAGACAGGGGAAGAATTCTTTGCATCACAGACTTATTGTGGCGTTGCAGATAACGACGGGAAAATTGTAGGACTTTACATTTTGCATCCGAATAACATTGGCCGCTGTGGCCACCTTGCCAATGCAAGTTATGCAGTGGATTCAACTTGCCGTGGAAAGCATATCGGTGAGAAACTTGTAAGTGACTGCCTTGTACAGGCAAAGTTGCATGACTTTAAGATTTTACAGTTCAATGCAGTGGTAGAAAATAATGTTCACGCACGTCATTTGTACGAGAGATTAGGATTTGTGCAGATTGGAACTGTACCGAATGGATTCCGTATGAAAGATGGGACATATCAGAATATTTGTTTGTATTATAAGGAAGTGTAATAATAAACAAATATTGACAATATAAAGATGCGAGGAAAATGAAATGAACATACAGATTTTTGGAACTAAGAAATGCAATGACACCAAGAAAGCTGAACGTTTTTTCAAAGAGCGTGGAATCAAATTCCAGTTCATTGATATGAAAGAAAAAGGTATGAGTAAGGGTGAATTCAATTCAGTTGCTCAGGTGAATGGTGGATTAGAAAATATGATCAACTGGGAAGGAAAAGACAAAGATCTTCTTGCTCTCATTAAGTATATTGCAGATGAAGATAAGCTTGAAAAAGTGCTTGAAAATCCGCAGGTAATAAAAACTCCGGTTGTCAGAAATGGAAAGCAATCCACACTTGGTTATCAGCCGGATGTTTGGAAAACGTGGAAATAAGAAAAGTAAAGGATAAATTAGTATGATTTATACAGTAAAGAGAATCGATGAAGATTTAGATTTTGGTTGCGAAGAACGAGCTAAAGACGCTCCGGTTATGGCAGTGGTTACACTTGTAGATTCATCCGGAGAAGAATTGAGGGTGAAAGCAGAGGATGCCCTGCTTTATAAAAACAATATCAATGAAGGAGACAAGGTTTGTTACGATAAAAATGATCCGGATTCCGTTATTAGCCATATATAGATGGAAAGTGTGGAAATGACGATGTAAATATTTGTTGATGCAGATGCCTGTCCAGTGGTTAGCATAGTTAAAAAATGCAAAAAAGCAGTTGCAGATCTGGGGCGTATTCTTTTAGTGCATAAGCATCAAAATAGTGTTATAATCACAAAAGCGCCTGGGAAAATGGACGCAGAAAATTATATTTATCACAAGGAGGCAATCACGATGGATTTCTACAAGAGAGCACTTGAATTAAAAGACGAAACAGTAGCAGACAGAAGATACATTCATCAGAATGCAGAGACAGGACTTGAGCTTCCGAAGACGAAAGCTTATGTGATGGATAAGTTGAAAGAGTATGGTCTGGATCCGGTTGAATGCGGAGAGGGAGTTACGGCAACGCTTGGAAATGGCGGTAGGGTTCTTCTCCTGCGTGCAGATATGGATGGACTTCCGATGCCGGAGGAAAGTGGTGAAGCATTTGCCTGTCCAACAGGAAAAACAGCACATACTTGTGGACATGATTTTCATGCGGCAATGCTTTTGAGTGCGGCAAGAATCTTAAAAGAACAGGAAAGCAAGTTGAAAGGAACTGTGAAATTCATGTTCCAGCCGGCGGAAGAGACATTTCAGGGAAGTAAGAATATGATTGAGCATGGGATTCTTGAGAATCCGAAGGTAGATGCAGCACTTGCGTATCATGTATCTCCGGGAAAGATGCCGGTCGGACTTTTTATGTATAATGATAAAGGCACAATGATGTATTCTGTTGATGGATTTAAAATCACGGTCAAAGGGAAAGGTTCTCACGGAGCCTATCCTCATGCGGGTGTGGATCCGATTAATATCGGAGTACACATTCATCTTGCATTGCAGGAGTTGATTGCAAGAGAGACTGATCCGGCGCACGCATGCGTTCTGACAATTGGACAGTTTAAGGCCGGCGAGGCGGCAAATATTATCCCAGAGACAGCAGTTCTTCAGGGAACGATCCGTACAAACAATACGAAAGAGCGCGAACTTCTTGTTCGCCGAATGAAAGAAGTGGCAGAGAAGACCGCAGATGTATATAATGGAAGTGTGGAAATCGAGATGATCTCCGAAGTTCCGCCGCTGATCTGCAATCCGGCATTGACGGACGAAATGATTGGATATATGAAAGAGATGGATATTCCGGGCCTTACTCCGGTTCCGGATGTGAGTGCAAGTGCATCGGAAGATTTTGCGGTGATTGCAGAGAAAGTTCCGAGTACATTTATGTATCTCTCAGCAGGTTATACGGATGAGCGGGGAACTTATCCGGCACACAATCCGAAGGTACAGTTTAATGAAGATGTCTGCCCAATCGGTGTGGCATGTCTGGCACAGTGTGCAGTGAAATGGCTGGAGAGTCATCAGGAATAAGAAGTAAAATACAAAATCAAGAGAAGAAACAAGAATACGATTGGAGAGCGATATGAGCATATTAAATGTAGAACACCTGACACATGGATTTGGAGACCGTGCAATCTTCAATGATGTGTCATTCCGACTTTTGAAAGGAGAGCACATTGGTCTTGTCGGGGCCAACGGAGAAGGAAAATCCACCTTTATGAGCATTGTTACAGGGAAAATGTTGCCGGATGAAGGGAAGGTTGAGTGGTCAAAGAATGTGCATGCAGGTTATCTGGATCAGCATGCAGTTCTTGAGAAAGGAATGACGATCCGTCAGGCTCTGAAATCCGCATTTGATCCACTCCTTCAGAAGGAGCAGAGAATGAATGAAATCTGTGATATGCTTGGAACAGCAGATGAGGAAGAAATGAATGCGTTGATGGAAGAACTTGGTACGATCCAGGATGAACTGACACTGCATGATTTCTATACGATTGATGCGAAGGTAGAAGAGGTTGCGCGTGCACTTGGATTACTTGATCTTGGATTGGACAGAGATGTGACAGACTTAAGTGGTGGACAGAGAACAAAAGTGCTTCTTGCGAAACTTCTCCTTGAGAAGCCGGATATCCTGCTTCTTGACGAGCCGACAAACTATCTGGATGAGGAGCATATTGCATGGCTGAAGCGTTATCTTCTGGACTACGAGAATGCATTTATCCTTATTTCACATGATATTCCGTTCTTAAATGAAGTCGTGAATATTATTTATCATATGGAAAATCAGGAATTGAACCGTTATGTGGGCGATTATGATCATTTCCAGGAAGTTTATGCAGTGAAGAAAGCTCAGCTTGAAGCGGCTTACCGTCGTCAGCAGCAGGAAATCAGCGAGCTGAAGGACTTTGTTGCAAGAAATAAAGCTCGTGTGTCTACAAGAAATATGGCGATGTCCCGTCAGAAAAAGCTGGATAAGATGGATGTGATCGAGCTTGCGGCAGAAAGACCAAAGCCGGAATTCCATTTCAAATATGGAAGAACTCCTGGTAAGATGCTTTTTGAGACGAAGGATCTTGTGACAGGATATGATGAACCATTATCTAAACCGTTGAATTTCTCTATGGAACGTGGACAGAAAATCGCACTTGTTGGAACAAATGGAATTGGAAAAACCACATTGCTGAAGAGTATTCTTGGATTGATTCCTTCTTTATCAGGAAGTGTTGAACTTGGTGATAACCTTGAACTTGGTTATTTTGAGCAGGAAGTAAAAGGAGAAAACCGTAATAGTTGTATTGAGGAACTGTGGCAGGAATTTCCTTCTTATACACAGTATCAGGTGCGTTCCGCGCTTGCAAAATGCGGACTTACAACGAAGCATATCGAAAGTCAGGTGCGTGTACTCAGCGGTGGAGAGCAGGCAAAGGTGCGTCTCTGTAAGTTGTTAAACAGAGATACGAATTTCCTTCTCCTTGACGAGCCGACGAATCATCTTGATGTGGATGCAAAGGACTCTCTCAAGCAGGCATTACAGGAGTACAAGGGAAGTATCCTTCTGATCTGCCACGAACCTGAATTTTATCAGGACGTGGTTGATGAAGTGTGGGATATGAGCCAGTGGACAACAAAAGTATTCTAAAAATTGCACAAATAGAGCTGCATGTGAATTATGCAATAATCACGAAAATGTTTGAAAATTTAAAAATCTCTTAAAATAATACTGAAAAAATGTTATACTACACACGTAGAGTCTGTTATAAAAAGGGCAGTACATTGTGGACAACAACAGTGTAAATAAAAAGAACAGGAGGTTTTGAAAATGCTCAGCAGAGGAGACGCAGTTGTATATAAGTGCAGAGGAGTGTACAAGGTAGAAGAAGTAGGAAAACTGGATTTTTCATTTGTGAATGGCAAGAAAGATTATTATACATTACAATCCATAGACAATCAGAGAGATAAGGCGTATGTTCCGATTGATGACGATAAGAACATCCGTCGTCCGGTGAGTGAGCAGAAAGCGAAGGAACTGCTGGATAATCTTGCAGAGGTTGGTATACTGAATGTAAAGAATGAAAAGTACAGAGAACAGGAATACAAGGATTGTATCTCAAGCTTCTGTCCTGAAAACTGGGTCAAAGTGCTGAAGACATTGTATAGCCGAACAAAACGAAGAGGCAGCATGACAAGCATGGATAAGAAATATCAGCTGCTTCTGGAACATGCTCTTTCAAGTGAAATGAATTATGTTCTTGGAATTCCGGCAGGCGAGATGACAGAACTGATCAAAAAGAGTGAATAGTTACTAGAATTTAATAGAAAGAGATCCGAAGCTACGGAAAATCAGGATTTTTCATTCAATAGCTGTCGGGCCTGGACTTGCGAAAAAAGCATGTGCATGATATACTTCTCCTGAATCTATTATTTTAGGAGAAGTTTTTCGTTTTTTTCTAGTAGATTGTCAAGAAAGCGAACGTACCGAAAGGAGAACAACAATGAAGATGCTGTCGATTGAGCAGGAACTTAAGAGTAACTCTTATCCAGGAAGAGGAATTATTATTGGTAAAAGCCCGGATGGAAAGAAGGCTGTCACTGCCTATTTTATTATGGGACGCAGTGAGAACAGTAGAAACCGTGTGTTTGTAGAGGACGGAGAGGGAATCCGTACACAGGCATTTGATCCATCGAAGCTTACAGACCCAAGTTTGATTATTTACGCACCGGTCAGAGTATTGGGTAATAAAACGATCGTAACAAACGGGGATCAGACAGATACGATTTATGAAGGAATGGATAAGCAGCTTACTTTTGAGCAGTCTCTTCGTTCTAGAGAATTCGAGCCGGATGGTCCGAACTACACACCACGTATTTCTGGTGTGATGCATATTGAGAATGGCAATTTCAATTATGCAATGTCAATCCTGAAGAGCAATAACGGAAACCCGGATAGTTGCAACAGATATACTTTTGCATACGAGAATCCGGCAGCCGGTGAAGCTCATTTTATTCATACTTATATGCATGATGGCAACCCGCTTCCAAGCTTTGAGGGAGAACCGAAGCTGGTAGAGGCGATGGACAACATGGAAGAGTTTGCAGACCTTCTGTGGAACAGCCTGAATGAGGAAAATAAAGTGTCATTATTTGTCCGTTACATTGATATCGAGACAGGTAACTATGAGACAAAGATCGTGAATAAGAACAAATAAGGAGCGTAAAGACAGATGAAAGAATTAGAATTGAAATACGGATGTAACCCGAACCAGAAACCTTCAAGAATTTACATGAACGACGACAGAGAGCTTCCAATCAAGGTGCTCAGCGGACGTCCAGGATATATTAACTTTCTGGATGCGTTCAATGGATGGCAGTTGGTATCAGAACTGAAGAAAGCAACAGGACTTCCGGCCGCAACTTCATTCAAGCATGTATCACCAGCCGGAGCAGCTGTTGGTCTTCCACTGTCAGAGACACTGGCGAAGATTTACTGGGTAGATGATCTTGGAGAGCTCTCTCCACTTGCATGTGCTTATGCAAGAGCGCGTGGCGCAGACCGTATGTCTTCTTTCGGTGACTTTATTTCTCTGTCTGACGTCTGTGACGTTGATACAGCGCGCCTGATCAAGAGAGAGGTATCTGATGGAGTGATCGCACCGGGATATGAGCCGGAGGCACTTGAACTTCTGAAACAGAAGAAAAAAGGAAATTACAATATTATTCAGATCGATCCGGATTATGTGCCTGCACCGTTAGAGCACAAGGAAGTATTCGGAGTTACATTTGAGCAGGGAAGAAATGAACTGAATATCGATAAAGATTTCTTCTCAAATGTTGTGACAGATGTGAAAGAGATCCCGGATGCAGCGAAGATCGATCTTGCTATTTCCATGATCACATTGAAATATACACAGTCCAACTCTGTATGTTATGTAAAAGATGGACAGGCAATCGGAATCGGTGCCGGACAGCAGTCAAGAATCCACTGTACACGTCTTGCCGGACAGAAGGCAGATAACTGGTGGTTACGTCAGAATCCGAAGGTACTTGGACTTCAGTTCAAGGATGGAATCGGACGTGCAGACAGAGATAATGCGATCGATCTTTACATCGGAGAGGAATATATGGATGTTCTCGCAGATGGTGTCTGGGAGAATACATTTAAGGTAAAACCGGAAGTATTTACAAGAGAAGAGAAGAGAGCATGGCTGGAGCAGCTGACAGGTGTTGCGCTTGGTTCTGATGCATTCTTCCCATTCGGTGATAATATTGAGCGTGCACATAAGAGTGGTGTAACTTATATTGCACAGCCAGGTGGATCTGTGCGTGATGATAATGTAATTGCTACATGTAACAAATACGGCATGGCAATGGCATTTACAGGAATCCGTCTGTTCCATCATTAGAAACTTAAGATAAGATGATAAAAGAACCGGGACTTTTGGTGAAGAACCGGCGGTATAGAAAGGCTGAAATATTATGGTAATAGAGACAAGAAGCCCGGAAGAGACATTTGCAGTCGGTAAAAGTCTTGGTGAAAAAGCATTCCCAGGTCAGGTGTTAACCCTGACAGGGGATCTTGGAGTTGGGAAAACGGTCTTTACTCAGGGACTTGCAGAAGGACTTGGGATTGAAGAACCGGTGAATAGTCCGACATTTACCATCGTTCAGGTTTATGAAGAAGGGCGTCTGCCCTTCTATCATTTTGATGTCTACAGAATCGGTGACATTGAAGAGATGGACGAGGTGGGATTTGAAGAATACGTGATGGGGGAAGGTGTCTCACTGATCGAGTGGGCGAATCTGATAGAAGAGATTCTTCCGGAACGTCGGACAAATATTCTGATCGAGAAGGATCTGACACAGGGATTTGATTATCGTCGGATCACAATCGAGGAACAATAATGATAAAAAATTAGAAGAATGGAACAAAGAGAAGGCTGTTGATACAGAGAACATTTTTACAGCAGCTGACAGAGGAAGGAAGCAAGACCATGAGAGTATTGGCGATAGACAGCTCAGGACTGACAGCAACGGTTGCAGTCGTTGAGGATGAACAGACAATTGCGGAGTATACCGTGAATTATAAGAAGACACATTCGCAGACACTTCTGCCGATGATTGATGAGGTAAAGAAGATGATCGATCTGGATCTGTCCAGCATTGATGCCATTGCTGTGTCAGGAGGACCGGGCTCTTTTACCGGGCTTAGAATCGGATCTGCTACTGCGAAAGGACTGGGACTCGCTCTTGGAAAACCTCTGATCCATGTTCCGACAGTGGATGCACTGGCCTATAATGTTTATGGATGTGGCGACTTGATCTGCCCAATCATGGATGCCAGAAGAAAACAGGTTTATACAGGATTGTATTCATTTTCACATGAAGTGAAAGATGGAACACATCTGACAGAGGCAGCATTTCATGTGGAAGAACAGCAGATGGCGATTGCAGTAGAAGAGTTGATCAGTAAGCTGAATGCGTATAAACGTCCGGTTGTATTTTTGGGAGACGGAGTACCGGTGTATCGTCAGATGCTTGAAGAGGGACTTGAAGTCCCATATTCATTTGCCCCATCATACATGAACCGTCAGAGAGCGGCTGTAGTAGGAGCACTTGGTATTGCGTATTATTATGCAGGAAAATATGAGACAGCAGAGGCGCATAAGCCGGATTATCTGCGTGTGTCTCAGGCAGAGCGCGAACGTGCTCAGCGTGAAAAGGAAGCAAAGACAGAAGTGCGTGAGATGACGATTGAAGACGGTGCTGTAGTTGCTGAGATTGAGCACCAGTCATTTTCTGATGCCTGGAGCGAGAAGGCGATTCTCGAGACACTGGAACAGAACAATAGTGTCTGCTTTGTTGCGGAAAAAGCAGGGAAAAGAGTAGGATATCTGCTTGGCTATACTGCAGTTGATGAAGTGGAGATTGCAAGAATCGCAGTGATTGATGAGATGAAACGTCAGGGAGTTGGTCATGCATTAATGCTAGCTTTGAAGGCGTGGAGTAAAGAACATCAGATTGTAAAGGTTCTGCTGGATGTAAGAGAAAGTAATCAGGCAGCAGGAGCATTTTATGCGGGAGAAGGATTCGTAAACGATGGAGTCCGCAAAGCATTCTATCAGGATCCGAAGGAAGATGCAGTACTGATGAGTCTGGAAATAGATAAATAACCAGCAGTTTCCAGTGGAAATTGCGAAAACTGTTTTGTATAATTGAGGCGTAACAAAGGAAGAAAACAGGAATATTCCGTTTTTGTAAATTACAATGATGAGTAACAACATAATTGCTGCTCACAGGAGGAAAACGTATGCGCCAGTATCAGTTGAAAGAAACAAAAGAAATTACGAAAATTATTTGTAACCGGTGTGGAAAAGAAACAAAAGTTGTGAGTGGGATTCCGAAAAGAGAGATGCTTCATGTAGAGCATACCTGGGGCTATTTTTCTGGAAAAGATGGAGAAAGCTGCAGTTTTGATCTGTGCGAGGAGTGTTTTGATGAAATTACAAAGGGGTTCCTCATTCCAACCGAATGTAAAGATGAATGAAAGAGTCTGGTTTGCAGTTTCGGGCAAACCGTAATGGACCAGAAGATAGAGGAATATTATGTTAGATGTATGTTTGCTCGGAAGTGGTGGGATGATGCCGCTTCCTTATCGTTTCCTTACTTCCTTAATGACAAGGTTTAACGGAAGCAGTCTGATGATTGACTGCGGAGAAGGAACACAGGTAGCTGTAAAAGAGAAGGGCTGGAGTTTTAAACCAATCGATGTGATCTGTTTTACTCATTATCATGGGGATCATATCAGTGGGCTTCCGGGTCTTCTACTTACAATGGGAAATGCAGACCGTAGGGAACCGTTGACACTGATCGGACCGAAAGGTCTTGAAAGGGTTGTCAGTTGCCTGCGCATAATTGCGCCGGAACTGCCATTTCCAATCATTTATCAGGAGATTCAGGGAGCGGAGCAGACATTTGAGTTAAATGGATACCGGTTGAAAGCATTTCGTGTGAACCATAATGTACTTTGCTATGGTTATACGATTGAAATTGACCGCGCCGGTAAGTTTGATGTGGAGCGTGCCCGTGCAAATGAGATTCCGCAGAAATACTGGAGTCGCTTACAGAACGGAGAAACTGTAGAAAGTGAAATGGGAATTTTGACACCGGATATGGTGCTCGGTCCACAGAGAAAAGGAATTAAGCTGACTTATACAACAGATACAAGACCGACAGATTCGATTCGTGAGAATGCGAAAGATTCTGATCTTTTCATCTGTGAAGGCATGTATGGAGAGAAAGAGAAAGCAGCGAAGGCAGTAGAGTATAAGCATATGACATTTTATGAAGCGGCGGAACTGGCGAAAGAAGCGAATGTTGGCGAGATGTGGCTGACACATTATAGCCCGTCACTTACAAAGCCGGAACATTATATGAATGATGTGAAAAAGATATTCCCTCGGGCGAAAGCTGGAAAGGATGGAATGTCTGTTGATCTGATGTTTGAAGATTGAGAGGGATAGAAAATGAGTGAAAGCAAAGAGATTAATATACTGGCGATCGAAAGTTCCTGTGATGAGACAGCGGCAGCAGTAGTACGAAACGGGCGAGAAGTGCGCTCAAATATCATTTCTTCTCAGATTGATCTGCACAAATTATACGGTGGTGTTGTGCCGGAAATTGCATCAAGAAAGCATATTGAGAAGATTAATCAGGTGATTGAAGAGGCGCTTAGTGAAGCAGGGACAACATTAGATGAGATTGACGCAATCGGTGTAACTTATGGACCGGGGCTTGTAGGAGCCCTGCTTGTTGGTGTGGCTGAAGCAAAAGCAATCGCATGGGCGAAAGATATTCCACTGGTTGGAGTGCATCATATTGAGGGACATATTTCTGCAAATTATATCGAACATCCGGATCTTGAGCCACCGTTTGTGTGTCTTGTTGCATCCGGCGGACATACGCATCTTGTATGTGTGAAAGAATATGGAAAATATGAGATCCTCGGAAGAACCAGAGATGATGCAGCGGGTGAAGCTTATGATAAAGTGGCTCGTGCAATCGGGCTCGGTTATCCGGGCGGTCCAAAGATTGACCGTATTGCCAAAGAGGGGAATCCGGATGCAATCCAGTTCCCAAAGGCAAAGGTAAATGATGCAGAGTATGATTTTAGTTTCAGTGGACTGAAATCAGCGGTATTGAATTATATTAATGGCTGTAAGATGAAAGGTGAGACATTTGATCCTGCAGATCTTGCAGCATCTTTCCAGAAGGCAGTAGTAGAAGTTCTTGTGGGTAATTCAATGCGTGCAGTAGAAAAACTCGGCATGAAGAAATTTGCGATTGCGGGAGGAGTTGCGTCTAATTCAGCGCTTCGTGAAGCGATGGAAGAAGCTTGTGAGAAACGTGGAATGAAATTCTACCGTCCGTCACCGATTTACTGTACAGATAATGCGGCAATGATCGGAGCGGCGGCTTATTATGAATACCTTGCCGGAACTCGTTCGGGATGGGATTTGAATGCTGTGCCGAACCTGAAATTGGGTGAACGTTAAGATAGTTGATTTACGTGTCGGTTATTTGAATAACAAAGAGATATGAACAGGATTTTGTGATGAGTTGTGAATAACTTTGCAAAATCCTGTATTTAATGTGAATAACAGGAGAGAAAAATGGAGAAGAAATATTGTACAGCGGTTGTTCTTGCTGGCGGAAGTGGAAAAAGAATGGGGACAAAAGTTCATAAACAGTACTTGATGCTGAAAGGTTATCCTGTACTTTATTATTCTCTGAAAGCATTTCAGGATTCTGCATGGATTGATGAGATCGTTCTTGTCAGTGGCGCAGGGGAAGAAGAATACTGCCAAAAGGAAATTGTAGAGAAATACAGTTTTTCTAAAGTGCATAAAATTGTAGCCGGAGGTGCAGAACGTTATAATTCTGTCTGGAATGGTCTGCAGCAGATCACAGAAAAAGACGGGTTCGTATATATTCATGACGGGGCGAGACCTTTTGTGGATGATGCGATGATTGAGCGTGCTTATCGATGTGTGGAAGAAACAAAAGCATGTGTTGCCGGTATGCCTGTAAAAGATACGATCAAAGTTGTAGATGAAAAGAATTATGTGAAAGGCACGCCGGAGAGAAAAACACTCTGGCTTGTTCAGACGCCACAGGTTTTTGACGTTCAGCTGATTAAAGAGGCTTATCAGAAACTGATTGACGAGAAAATTGAAAATGCAACAGATGATGCGATGGTAGTCGAGCAGATGATGGGACATACTGTTAAATTATATCCCGGAGCATATGAAAATATAAAAATCACAACACCGGAAGATCTTCTTGTGGCGGAAGCGTTTCTGTAGGAATATGCAAGGAAATTCAAGAAAAGAGGGGAATTTTCCGATGTTGTAAAGTGTGGAAAAAGCCCCAAAAATCAAGGAAAACAAAGAAAGTTAAAAAAATGTGAAAAAAATGAAAAAAAGGTGTTGACATTTAGGTCCACCTTATGATAAGATTATCAGCGTCGCAAGTGAAACGACAACAACTTAATAAGAATTGCTAATCGGCAATGATTAGGTATTATGGAGAGGTATCGAAGTGGTCATAACGAGGCGGTCTTGAAAACCGTTTGTCCGAAAGGGCGCG
>OIWM01002482.1_pt1 | contig 15302 bp, 13 predicted proteins | sample 1587451 | NCBI WGS metagenome assembly OIWM01 (sample SAMEA3888907, study PRJEB22519) | human gut metagenome | biome: human gut; feature: human-associated habitat; material: faeces | place: Denmark | collected 2011
AGTTCCTTGCCGAGTGCGAACGCCTCGGCTTCCCGCCGCAGCACGGCGAATTCGGCGCATATATGCAGGTGGAGTCCGTCAACGACGGACCGGTCACGCTGATCGTGGACACGAAGGACCTGAAATGAGCCGCGCCGCCCGCGCGGCAAAAAGCCTTTGAAAAGGAGCATCCTATGAACATCATCACCCTCCCGCTGGGGCCTCTGGAGACGAACTGCTACCTCGTCTGTGAGGACGGCGTCTGTGCCGTGATCGACCCCGGCGCGTCCGCGCAGAAAATTTTTGCCGGGATGCAGGCCGCAGGCTGCCGCCCGGCGGCGATCCTGCTGACACACGCGCATTTTGACCACACGGGTGCGCTCCGCGCGCTGCATGAGGCGCTGCCCGCCGTTCCCATCTACGTCCACCCGGCGGACACGGACGAAACGCGCAACATGAGCCACGGGAATCTCATCTACACCGACACCTATGAGGAGGGCGACACCGTCCGCGCCGGAGCGCTGGAATTCACGGTGCTCGAAACGCCCGGCCATACGCCCGGCTCCGTCACCCTGCGCTGCGGCGGCGTGCTCTTCACCGGCGATACGCTTTTTGCCGGCTCCTGCGGGCGGACGGACTTCGACGGCGGCAGCGCCGAACAGATGCGCGCCTCGCTCCGGCGGCTCGGCCAGCTCCCGGGCGACCTTTCGGTCTATCCCGGCCACGGCGAGAGCAGCACGCTGAGCTATGAGCGCCGTCAGAATCTGTATCTCAGAGAGGCGATGCGTCCATGAAGCTGTATCTGAAAGGCCACAACGAGCGCTATCCCGTCGAGCAGCTCCAGATGCAGCTCTTCGGCGACCGCCCCACGCAGTTTGTCGAGACGCCGTTCTCCGGTGAGGACGGCGCCGTTTCCACCCTCCACGACGGAAGGCTCTACCGCACCGCGACCGCGAAGATCACGCTGGACGGCAAGACCGCCTCGGCCTCGCGCCGCATCCGGCTCGAGCAGGCGGACGTGCGCATGACGCGGCGCATTTTGCAGCAGAGCTATTACCTTGCCGCCGTGCAGCTGCTGCCCGAGACGCCGCCATGGGGCGCGCTGTCGGGCGTGCGGCCGACGAAGCTCGCCACAAAGGCGCTCCTGAGCGGCGGCAGCGAGAAGGACGCGGAGCGGATGCTCCGCGACGTGTATTTCGTCACGCCGGAGCGGCGGCGGCTGTGTCTCGACGCCTCGCGCCATACGCTCGAGGCCGCCCGGCTGCTTGAGCCGAACGACCTTTCGGTCTATATCGGCATTCCCTTCTGCCCCACGCGCTGCGCGTACTGCTCGTTCGTGAGCGAATCGGTCGAGCGCTTCGGGGAATTTCTGCCGCCGTATCTCGACTGCCTGCTCCGTGAGATCGAATACACCGGCGCGCTGCTGGCCCGCTCCGGCTGGCACATCCGCAGCCTCTACATGGGCGGCGGCACGCCGACCACGCTCTCCACGCCGCAGATGGCGCGGCTGCTGGACGCGATCCGCGGGAGCTTCGACCTCTCGCGCTGTCTGGAATTCACCGTGGAGGGCGGCCGGCCCGACACGCTCGACCTCGAAAAGCTGAAGGCCATCCGCGCGGGCGGCGCGACGCGCATGTCCATCAATCCCCAGACCATGTCCGACAGCGTTCTGCGTGCCATCGGCCGCCGGCACACTGCCGCGCAGACCGTGGAGGCGTTCCGCCTCGCGCAGGAGGCCGGCTTCGACGATATCAACATGGATCTGATCGCGGGCCTGCCCGGCGACACGCCGGAGTCCTTCGCCGCCTCGGTGGATCAGGTGCTGGCCCTCGGGCCAAGCAACGTCACCGTCCACACGCTGGCGCTCAAGAAGGGCGCGGACCTGTTCCAGAAGCGCGTGACGCTTCCGACGCGCGCGGACGTGGCCGAAATGCTCTCCGCCTCCGAACGGCAGCTGCGGGAGGCCGCGTTTGAGCCATACTATCTTTACCGTCAGAAATACATGTCCGGCAGCTTTGAGAACGTCGGCTGGTGCCGCGCGGGCTATACCGGATATTACAACATATACATGATGGAGGAGCTGCACAGCATCCTTTCTCTCGGCGGCGGCGGAATGAACAAGATCAACCTGCCCGCCGGTGCGCTGGAGCGCTTCCACAACCCCAAATATCCGCAGGATTACATCCAGCGGATCGACGATATTCTGCGTCAGAAGGACGAGATCTTCCGCCTTCTGGAGCAGACGCGCGCCTGAGCGCGCACGCCGCAGGCTGCTGCGGCGCGGAAGGAGACTTTATGGATATTCTGTTTTCACACGTTTCCATCGTGACGATGGACGAGCGGATGTCCGTCTGGGTGGACGCCTTTCTGGGCGTCACGGACGGCAAGATCGCCTACATCGGGAAAAACGCGCCGGAGGAAAAGCCGGAGCGCATTCTCGACGGCGCGGGCATGGTGCTGATGCCGGGCCTTGTCAACTGCCACACGCATCTGCCGATGTCGCTGCTGCGCGGCTATGGCGAGGAGCTGCCGCTCTCCGAGTGGCTCAGCCGGAGCATCTTCCCGCAGGAGGAGCGCATGGACGCGCGGAGCGTCAAGGCTGCGGCGCTGCTGTCCATCGCCGAGTGCCTGCGCTTCGGCGTGACCTCCGTCAGCGATATGTATTTCTGCTCGGACGCCGTCGCCGAGGCCGTCGCGGAATCCGGCATCAAGGCCAATCTCTGCCACGCCGTCACGACCGACCGCACCGACGATTTTGACCCCGATACCGACCCCGACTTCCGCGAAGCCGAGGCGCTCCACGACAAATGGCATGGCTATGACGACGGCCGCATCCGGGTTGACTGCGGCATCCACGCGGAATACACCTCGACCTATCCGGCGTGGGAGGCGCTCTCGAAATACGCGCTGGAAAACGGCCTCGGGATGCAGCTGCACCTGTCCGAGACGAAGCAGGAGCAGGAGGACTGCGAGGAGCGCTCCGGGCTGACGCCCGCGCAGCTGCTCGACTGTCACCACCTGTTCGACGTGCGCACGCAGGCCGCGCACTGCGTCCATCTGACGCAGGAGGACATGCGCCTTCTGGCGCGGCGGCGGGTCTCCGCCGTCCACTGCCCGGTGAGCAATCTCAAGCTCGGCTCCGGCTGCGCCGATGTGCTGGGGATGGTGAAGGCGGGCATGAACGTCTGCCTCGGAACGGATTCCTCCGCGTCCAACAATAACCTGGATCTTTTTGAGGAGATGAAGGCGGCAGCGCTCATGGCGAAGGCCGTGTCCGGCGACGCCTCCGCGCTTCCGCCCGAGGCCGTGCTCATGATGGCGACGGTCTGCGGTGCGCGGGCGCAGGGCCGCGAAAAGGAATGCGGTATGCTCAAGACCGGCATGGACGCCGACCTGATCCTACTGGATTTCAATCAGCCGCACCTGATTCCGTGCCACAATGTGCTCTCCAGCCTCGTCTATGCTGCCTCCGGCCACGACGTGGCGCTGACGATGGTGCGCGGTAAGGTGCTTTACGCCGCCGGCAAATACGCCACGATCGACATGGACGCCGTGATGCGCGAGCTTCACGACTACGCCGTCCCGACGGTCTTTGCCGACGCGCATCCCGACGCAGAGGAGGCCGCGGAATGAACGAAAAGAAGGTTCAGAAGCAGACATTTTTGCAGGGCACGGCAGTTCTCGCCATGGCGACCATTCTGGTCAAGCTCATGGGCTTTCTGTTCAAGACCCCGCTCAACAATATCATCGGCTCGACCGGCTTCGGCTATTTCAACACCGCCTATGACGTTTACAACGTCCTGCTCATGATCTCCACCACGGGCCTGCCCGTGGCCATGAGCCGCATGATCTCCGAGGCGCAGGCGCTCGGAAACGAGGCGCAGATCAAGCGCATCTTCAAGACGGCCATCTATGTCTTTATCGCCCTCGGCATCGCCGGAAGCCTTGTGATGCTGGTGTTCTGCCGCCAGCTCTCGGTGATGGTCACGAACAGCGAAAATTCCTGGGCGGCCATCGCGGCGCTGGCGCCGTGCGTGCTGCTGATCTGCCTGATCTCGGCCTACCGGGGCTTCTTCCAGGGCCAGAGCAGCATGACCCCCACCTCCGTCAGCCAGATCTTTGAATCCATCACCCGTCTGGTCGTGGGCCTCGGGCTTGCGTGGCTCGTCATGGAGCTGACCGGCGAGCGCTTCGTCCATGAAAACGGGATCGTCCTCGAGCCGGGCCAGTCCGTCACGGATTACGGCGATATCACGCTTGCCGCGGGCGGCGCGATCCTCGGCGTGACGCTCGGCTGCCTGATCTCGGTGATCTATCTGCACGTCAAATACCGCGGCGCAGGCTCCGCGCTGGCGGACGCCGCCGGAACACCGAAGAGCGGCCGCGCCACCATGAAGGAGCTGCTCTCCATCGCCGTGCCCATTACGCTCGGCTCGGCGGGCCTTCAGATCATCAACCTTTTCGACACCATGATCTATATGCGCCGTCTGGAGCTTGGCCTCGGCTGGAGCGTGGAGATAGCGGAAAATCTCAAGGGCGTCTACAACTATCAGCAGACGATCTTCGCCCTTCCGTGCGCGTTCATCCCGACGATCACCATCGCCTGCATCCCGGCCATCACCGCCGCCCTGACGCGCAGAGAGCTTGACAATGTACGCGCGACGGAGGAATCCGCCATCCGCACCATGGCGCTGGTCGCCATGCCGTGCGCGGCGGGCCTGTTCGCCATGGCGGAGCCGGTCATCCGGCTGCTGTGCACGTCCTACACGCCGGAGCAGCTGGCCGTGGCGACCAAAATGCTCATGATCCTCGGCGTGGCCGTCATCTTCAACTCCCTCGTCCTGCTGTTCAACGCCTTCATGCAGGCGCATGGCGACGTGACCTCGCCGGTCATCAACATGTTCATCGGCGGCATCGTCAAGATCGCGGTCAACTATGTTCTCGTCGGCATTCCCGAGATCAACATCGTCGGCGCGCCGGTCGGGACGCTTGTCTGCTACGTCGTGATCACCGTGCTCAATTACTTTGCCCTGCGCCGCTGCGTCAAGGGAAATCTCCCAATTTTCCGCAACCTGATCCGGCCTCTGATCGCGTCCGCCATCATGGGCGCGGGCACGTTCATGGTCTACCGGGTGCTGCGGACGCTGCTGCCCTCCGGGCGGCTGGCGTGTCTGGCGGCGCTGCTGTTCGCGGTGTGCCTGTACCTCATTCTGGCCGTCGCGCTGCGCTGCATCACCTATGAGGACTGTATGCTTCTTCCAAAAGGAGAAAAAATCGCAAAAATCCTCCGGATCCGGGAAAAAAATTGAATTCCCCCTTGCGAAAGAGAATGAACTATGATAGATTTTATTAGCAAAGACCGCTATGACTTTGACGATCTCGTCCGGCTGGTCGCGCTCCTGCGCGCACCGGGCGGCTGCCCGTGGGACGGCGCACAGACGCATCTTTCCATCCGGCGCAATTTTCTGGAGGAGGCCTACGAGGCCTGTGAGGGCTTCGATCTCGACGACCCGAAGCGGATGTGCGAGGAGCTGGGCGACGTGCTTCTGCAGGTCCTGTTCCACACCGATATCGAGCGCGCCGCCGGGCGCTTCACGCTGGGCGACGTGTGCGACGGCGTGTGCAAAAAGCTCGTATTCCGGCACCCGTTCCTCTTCGGCGAGGCAACCGGCGAAAGCTGGGAGGAGTTGAAGCAGCACGAAAAGGGCCAGACAACCGTGACGGAAACGCTCGACGGCGTGGCGCGTTCGCTGCCCGCCCTCTGGCGCAGCGAAAAGCTCCAGAAAAAAGCGGCAAAGACCGGCTTTTCATGGGAATCCGTTGAAGAAAGTCTGGATAAACTAGACGAAGAGACGGCGGAGCTGCGCCGTGCCGTGGAAACAGGGCAGGACGCGGAGGAGGAGCTTGGCGACGTGCTGTTCGCGGCGGTCAGCGCTGCGATCCGGCTGAACGCCGACCCGGAGCAGGCGCTGCACCGGACGTGCGAAAAATTCATCCGGCGCTTCGGCGCCATGGAGCAGGCCGCGGCGGATGCCGGAAGGTCCCTTTCCGAGCTGACGCGGGACGAGCTTCTCGCCCTTTGGGCGCTTCAAAAGCAGGCGGAACATTCAAAAGCATAAGATCAACCATCATTTATACGAAAAGAGGAGCTATCATGAATAAAACGGAACTGATCGCAGAGGTCGCCAAGAAGTGCGGCCTGTCCAAGAAGGATGCCGAGAAGGCAGTCAACGCTACATTTGACACCGTGACCGACGCGCTGTGCAGCGGCGAGAAGGTCCAGCTCGTCGGCTTCGGCGGCTTCGAGACCAAGACCCGCGAGGCGCGCATGGGCCGCAACCCCAAGACCAAGGAGTCCATCGAGATCCCCGCGACGACCGTCCCCGTGTTCAAGGCCGGCAAGGCGCTCAAGGATAAGATCGCAAAGTAATTTTTGGACACACCGCCGTGCCGTCGCAAGACGGCACGCTTTTTATCACAGCCCGGCGGACGCTCCCGCCGGAGAACAGGAGGAGCCGGAATGCGTCTGGACAAATACCTGAAAGTCTCGCGTCTCATCAAGCGCCGCACCGTGGCGAACGAGGCCTGCGACAATACGCGCGTGAGCGTCAACGGCAGGCCCGCGAAGGCCTCCTATGACGTGAAGGTCGGCGACCGGATCGAGATCCAGTTCGGCGCGCGGACCGTCGCGGTCGAGGTCCTGCAGGTCGCGGAAAACATCCGCAAGGACGACGCCGTGGGCATGTACCGCGAGATCACGCCCTGAGCCGCACCGCTCTGCGCACAGTTGCACGGAAAATGGCAACTGTGCGCTTTTTTTCGTGCATGGATGAGGGGAACTCCCCAAAAAATCTGCGGACGGCGGCCAGAAAGGCGGCGGCGTCCGCCCTATGGAGGTATTTCTATGACACGAACAGAACGCTTGCAGCTCTGCCGCTGGGCGCCGGAGGACTTCGTCAGCCTCGAGCAGGTCAACGAGAATTTCACCCGTCTGGACGCAGCCGGCGGCAGCTCACAGGACGCCGCGGCAACGCTCCGCTACAACCTCGCGCATGAGGCGCTCCAGCACCTGCACGATGGCTGCGCGCCGGTGCGCCAGAAGAATCTGCTGACCGCCGACTTCACAAAGCGCACCGGCCAGCTCGGCGCACTGCACCAGCTCCAGAACGTCTACGGTACGCCGATGCTCATTCCGTCAGTTGCGGAGACGTTCTCCACCACGGTCGAGGATACGCCGGTGCTGCTGGAAAACTCGCACATTCTCTGCTCCTTCACACCCTCCGGCTACGGCTCCGTCAGTGCCGTCACCATCGGCAATTTTACCGGCGCGAGCGAGCAGGTCGCCGTCAATATTCTTGAGAATGGTCAGGTCGCGGCCACCTCGAAAACGCGTGCCGTCGCCAAAGATGCCGGTCAGACCTTCCCCGTCTCCCTCGACATCGCGCCGGATCGAACCTATACGCTCCAACTGCTCCGCCGTGATGCGGAGGGCTATGCGGCGATCTCCGCCTCCGGCGCGGTCTCGGTCACGTTCACCGGCACGGTCTATGAGACCGGCTATTTCACCACCAAGCCGCTGCCGCTTGGCGCGGGCGGCGTGTTTGAGCTTTGGGTCTATTATACCGGCCCGGCTCCCGCCGCGGCCTACTGCTTCGACGGCGGCGATCATCAGGCCCTGACGCCGGTCGAGACCGGCTCCGGCGTCAACAGCGACGGCGAGGCCTGCAGCCTGCTGCGCTTCCTGATCCCGGACGCCGCAGAGAAAACGCTCAGCCTGCGCTTCACGCTCAGCAGCAGCGACACGCTCGTGCGCGAGTGCTGCGGTATTCTTCTTTGATTCTTGCGTTTTGGCCCGCTGCGCGCGCAGCGGGCTTTTTTTGCGCCAGAATGGCGAAGTTTTTTGCGGAAGGCTTCCGAAAGGGCGGTATTCAGCCCCTTTTTCTTTGCGCGGCAAAGAAAAAGCCGCTGGCGGTAAAAAGAAAACGGCAAAGGGGGATTTCGATTTCCCCCTTTGCAATCCCCTTAAAACGACCAAGAAGGGGGCTGCGGCCCCCTTCCTTGGATTTTCCCCGGAGTTTGGTTTGTGCTGAAATCATTTTTGGATTTGCAAAACGCGGTACAGATGCGTATTTGCCAGACCGGCGTGATAGTCGAAATACTCTGCGTTCGTTTCGGTCGTGTCTTGCGTGGAAGCTCGTTTGTGCGCAATACGCAGTGCAGCCCTTCTAAAAAGGACGGCCTTTCGTTTTCCATACGTCAAATATTCAACGGGCGTAAATGAAACGACTCGCACTGTGTATCGTGCGCTCGGGAAACCCGATTAAACGGCCGCCCGAAGGGCGTTCCTTGCGGGACGCGCCATCGGTGAATGGCACGCAGAAACAAAATGCTTTTTCAGGCGCGTCAGCGCTATTTCACGTCTCCAGCGCCCTTTTCTTCCATATCTTTTCCCGCAAGAGGGAAAAGATATGGCCCGCGGAGCGGCGGATGCGGCTTTGCAAACCGCACCGCGCCTCCGGCGCATTCGAAAGCGGGGTTGAATCCTCCCCACATTTTTCTTGCGTATACGTCCCGCTCATGGTATGATGGAGCTTGCAAACCATTTCATACCATTCTCACCCGCACTGCGGGCCGTTTGAAAGGCGGTTTTTATGACCTATCAGATCATTTCGGACAGCACCTGCGACCTCAGCCCCGAGCAGATCAAAAAATATAACATCCATCTCATGCCGCTGTACGTCCAGCTCGGCGACAAAACCTTCCGCGACGGCGTGGACATCCATCCGGACGACATCTACGCGCATGTAGCGGCGGGCGGCGACCTTGCCGCAACGGCGGCGGTCAATCTGGCGGACTATGTACAGGTCTTCTCCGAATACTCCCGCAAGGCGGACTTCGTGATCCACGTCACGATCTCCTCCGATTTTTCCTGCTGCTATCAGAACGCCTGCCTTGCGGCGGCGGACTATGACAACGTCTATGTCGTCGATTCGCGCAACCTCTCCACGGGCCATGGTCTGGTCGTGCTCGAGGCCGTGCGGCTGGCGGAGAGCGGCATGGAGCCGAAAAAGATCGTCGAGACGCTCAACGGGCTGACCGCGCGCGTGCGCGCAAGCTTCATCCTCGACCGGCTGGAATACATGAAAAAGGGCGGCCGCTGCTCCGCCGTGGCGATGCTCGGCGCAAACCTTCTGAAGCTGCGGCCCTGCATTCAGGTCAAGGACGGCAAAATGGGCGTGGAGAAAAAGTACCGCGGCAGCTTTGAGCGCTGCATCCGCGACTACATCACCGACCGTCTGGCCGGGCGGGACGATCTTGACCTGCGGCGCGTGTTCATCACGCACTCCGGCGTCAGCCCGGAGATCGAGGCGCTTGCCGAAAAGACCGTCCGCGAGCTTCAGCCCTTCGAGGAGGTCTGCATCACCCGCGCCGGCTGCACCGTCTCCAGCCACTGCGGCCCGGGCACGCTCGGCGTGCTGTTCATCGAAAAGTAAAGCACAGCCCTTGCCGGAGCATCCAGCCATGCTCCGGCATTTTTTCGCGGCGCGGAGATTGCAAAAGCGCATCCGCATTGCTAAAATAAGCTCATGCTTTCAGAGCAATATTCGCCGGAAGGCTCCGGCGGGCATCCGCACAAAACCACGGGAGGGATCACCATGAAATTTGAAGCCGGAAGCTTTGACGCGGCCGTCATCGGGGCCGGTCACGCTGGGATCGAGGCGGGCCTTGCCTGCGCACGGCTCGGACTGCACACGGCGGTGTTCACGATCAACCTCGACGCCGTGGGAAATATGCCCTGCAACCCGGCCATCGGCGGCACAGGCAAGGGCCATCTGGTGCGCGAGCTGGACGCGCTGGGCGGCGAGATGGCGAAGGCCGCCGACCGCTGCTGCATCCAGTACCGGATGCTCAACCGCGGCAAAGGCCCCGCCGTTCACTCTCTGCGCGCGCAGGCCGACCGCCGGAAATACCAGGAGGACATGAAGCACACGCTGGAGCGGCAGGAGCGCCTTGAGCTGATGCAGGCCATGGTCACGGAGATCGGCCTCGACGGGCGCGGCGCGGTCTGCTCCGTAACGACGAGCCTCGGCGCGGTCTACCGCGTGCGCGCGGTCGTGATTGCGTCTGGCACCTATCTCGATTCGCGCGTCATCATCGGCGACTGCGCCGTTTCCTCCGGCCCGGACGGGATGCAGGCCGCCGTCGGTCTGACCGACTGCCTGCGGCAGATGGGCCTGCGGCTGCGCCGCTTCAAGACCGGCACGCCGCCGCGCGTCAACCGCCGGAGCATCGACTTTTCCGGCATGGAGCTTCAGCCGGGCGACGAGCATCCGACGCCCTTCTCCTTCCGCACCGGGACCGCGCCGGAAAACCGCGCCGTCTGCTATCTGACCTATACCAACGAGCATACGCATGAGATCATCCGCGCCAATCACGACCGCAGCCCGCTCTTCAACGGCATGATCGAATCCGTCGGCCCGCGCTACTGCCCGTCGATCGAAACGAAGATCGACCGCTTCCCGGATAAGCCCCGCCATCAGCTCTTCATCGAGCCGTGCGGTCTTGGGACGGACGAGATGTATATTCAGGGCTTTTCCTCGAGTCTGCCGCTCGACGTGCAGCTGGAGATGCTGCACTCGGTCGCAGGACTGGAGCACGCGGAAATGATGCGCCCGGCCTATGCCATCGAATACGACTGCATCGACCCGACGGAGCTTCTGCCGACGCTCGAATGCAAAAAGGTCCCCGGCCTCTACGGCGCGGGGCAGTTCAACGGCTCCTCCGGCTATGAGGAGGCCGCCGTGCAGGGCTTCGTCGCGGGCGTCAACGCCGCGCTGAAGCTCAAGGGCGAGGAGCCGTTGGTGCTCCGGCGCTCTGACGGCTATATCGGCACACTGATCGACGATCTGGTCACCAAGGGCACAAACGAGCCGTACCGGATCATGACCTCGCGCTCGGAGTACCGCCTTCTGCACCGGCAGGACAACGCCGACCGGCGTCTTTCCGGCATCGGGCGGCGCATCGGCCTGATCTCGGAACAGGAATATGCACAGGTTGTGGAAAAATACCGCGCCGTGGACGCGGAGATCCGGCGGCTGGAATCGACCGGCGTGCCGGAAAGCCCGGCGCTGAATGAAATGCTGGAACGGGCCGGCACCGCGCCGGTTCATGGCTCCGCGCGTCTTTCCGATCTGGTGCGCAGGCCGCAGATCGGCTATGACGATCTGGCTCCCTTCGACCCGGAGCGGCCGGAGCTTCCGGCGGCTGTCCGCGAGGCCGTGGAGATCGGTATGAAATACGAGGGCTATCTCCGCCGTCAGGAGAAGCAGGTCGAGGAGTTTCAGAAGGAGGAATCGCGCCTGCTGCCGCCGGAGATCGATTATGCGCACATCGAGGGCCTGCGCGTCGAGGCGCGGCAGAAGCTCAATGAGATCCGCCCGCTTTCCGTCGGTCAGGCCAGCCGCATTTCCGGCGTTTCACCAAGCGATATCGCGGTTCTGCTTATTTGGCTTCAGCAGCACAAATGAGCTTTGCGCCGGAGGCACGGGTTTTGCTCCGCAGGCCCATTCTTTTCTGTCTTGCCAGAAAAGAATGGGGAGAAAAGAGGCGCTGAGGACGCAAATGGCGCTGTCGCGCCTGAAAGGCTCGTCGTTCCGTTCTGCGTTTTGTCGTTACACAAGCCGTAGTCCGAACGCCCTTCGGGCGGGCCGTCTGATTGGGTTTCCCAATCGCACGATATACCGTGCGAGTCGTTCTATTTGCGCCCGTTGAATATTTGACGTATGGAAGTCGAAAGGCCGTCCTTCCTGCAAGGGCTGCATCGCGTATCGCGCACAGACGGGCGGCCATGCAAAACGACCCGAAACAGGCGCAGAGTATTTCGACTACCACGCCAGTTTAACAAAAACGCATCTGTAGCACGTTTTGTAAATCTGAAAACAAATTCCGCACAAACCAAGCCCCGGGGAAAATCCAAGGAAGGGGGCCGCAGCCCTCTTCTTGGTCGTTTTAAGGGGGTTTGCAAAGGGGCAAGGCTCCCACGCGAATCCAGCGAAGCGATTCGTGTGGGAAAAGGAGGAACAACGGAACGGACGACGCCTGTCCGCCGCTTGCGGCGGACAGGATGAGGGATGTGGAGTTTGTTCCGACGCAACTCCCCCTTTGCCATCCTTTCTTTCGACCGTCAACGGCGCTTTCTTTCCCATGCGGGAAAGAAAGCGGGGTTGAAAACGCCTTTTTTCTGACAAGCCAGAAAAAAGTATGCTGCCGGAGGCATCCCGCACCATCAGTGCAAAAACAGGAGGTTTCTATGTATTTCGATTCCCACGCCCACCTGGACGACGCCCGCTTTCAGCCCGATTTTGACGACATTCTCGCCCGGATGCGGGAAAATGGCGTCACGGGCATGATGAACATCGGCTGCGACCTGCCCTCGTCCGAGCGCTCCGTCGCGCTGGCCGAGCGCTACGACTGGATCTGGGCCGCCGTCGGCAGCCACCCGGACGACGCAGACCATGTGGACGAGGCGCGCATCGCGCGCTACCGTGCGCTCTGCCAAAATCCCCGCGTGCGCGCCATCGGCGAGATCGGGCTGGACTATCACTACGAGGATATCCCGCGCGAGATCCAGAAAAACGCCTTCCGGATGCAGCTGGCGCTGGCGCGGGAGCTTTCCATGCCGGTCGTCGTCCACGAGCGTGAAGCGCACGAGGACGGTATGCGGATCATCGATGAATTTCCGGAGGTAAAGGGCGTGTTCCACTGCTATTCCGGGAGTCTGGAAATGGCGAAGGAGCTGGTCAAGCGCGGCTGGTACATCGGCTTTACCGGCGTCATCACGTTCAAAAACGCCCGGAAGGCCGTCGAGGTGGCCGAATGGCTCCCGCTGAGCCGGACGCTCATCGAGACCGACTGCCCGTATATGGCGCCGGAGCCCTACCGCGGGCGGCGGTGCGATCCGTCGATGGTGCCGCAGATGGCGAAAAAGATTGCGGAGATCAAGGGCCTCGCGCCGGAGGCCGTCGCGCAGGCGACCTTCCGGAACGCCGTGACGCTTTTCCGGCTGGACGCCGCCGGGGTTTGAAAGATTGACAGCTATGGTATACTGAAGATGTATGAAAAACAGAAACGAGAGGTTTTTATGCTGAACTTTCACGCACCATCCGCAAAGGACTATGAGTGGATCCATCCGATTTTGTACCGCGCGGGCCTGCCCGGCGCGGACTACACCTTCCAGAGCATGTATTTCTGGGAGTGCTACTACGGCGAGGTCGGCCTGGCCGAGGGCTTCGTCACCCAGCACCTGACGCAGGACGGCTTTGAAATTTATCTCTATCCCGCCGGTGAGGGCGATGTCCGTCCGGCGCTGGAGGCGATCTTCGCCGACGCGAAGGAACGCGGCGGGAAGCTCCGGCTGCGCGGCGTCACACAGGACAGACGCGAGGAGCTGGAGCGGCTCTATCCGGGCAAATTTTCCTTCACGCCCTACCGCGATTCGTTCGACTATATCTATACCGTCGAGGAGCTGACGGAGCTGCACGGCAAAAAGCTTCAGGCCAAGCGCAACCACTGCAACCGCTTTGAGATCGACCATCCGGACTTCCGCACGGAGCCGGTCACACCGGAAAATCTCTGCCGCTGCCGCGAGATGGTAAGCAAATGGTACGAGATCCACGAATGGAACGAGCAGATCGAGCAGGAAAAGACCGCCATCGCGCGCGCGTTCGACTGCTTTGAGACCGCCTCCATGGACGGCCTCATGCTGATCGAAAACGACGAGGTCATCGCCTTCTCGATGGGCGCGCGGATGAACGAAAAATACTACGATGTGTGCTTTGAAAAGGCTTATTCGACCATCAACGGCGCATATGCCATGATCAACCGCGAATTTTCGCGCTGGATCTCACAGAAATATCCCGAGCTGGAATTTCTCAACCGCGAGGACGACATGGGTGAACCGGGCCTGCGCAAGGCCAAGGAATCTTACCAGCCGACCGTTCTGCTTGAAAAATTCAACGCCGATCTGACGGAGGAGCTTTGATGCGCCATCAGAAAACGCATTCAGACGATATCCCGGAGCTGACGCGGCTCTGGAAGCAGGCGTTCGGAGACTCGGACGGGGACATCGCCCGCTTTTTCCGCGACCTGTTCCCGGCGGCGACGGGCTTTGCCGCGCGCGATGGTGAAAAGATCGCCGCGATGTGCTTTGCCCTGCCGCAGCAGCTGAGCTGCGGGGATACGGTGCTTTCGGCAGCGTATCTCTACGCCGTAGCGACCGATGAAGGCTATCGCGGACAGGGTCTGTGCCGCGCGCTGCTGGCCTTTGCAGAAAAGGAGCTGAAAAAGCGCGGCGCGGACGCCGTGCTGCTCGTTCCGGCAGACGAAGGGCTTGCCGCGATGTATGAACGGCTCGGCTATCACGGCCCCGCGCGCATTCGGAAGCCGTCGGAGGCGAAGGAGGCCCTCGGCACGGCGGAAAGCGTCCGCCCGGTCGAATACGCCGGTCTGCGCGAGACGCTTCTCTGGGACGTGCCGCACGTCCGCTACGGAAAGCAGCTGCTCGAATATGAGGCCGGAGAGGCGCAGCTTTACGCGCTCCGGCTCGGAGCCATGCCCGGCTGCGCAGCCGCCGTCCGTCAGGACGACGGGACGATCCGGGTGGACGAGCTGCTGCCCGACGCGCGATTCCTGCCCGCGCTGGCGCAGGCGTTCGGCAAGGGGACGTACCTCCTGCCGCAGGAGCCGTATGCCATGTGCAAATGGCTGACGGAGCCGCCCGCCGGATGGGAGAATATCTATCTGGCCTTTGATTTTGGATAAACGAAACCCAGCCGGCGGCGCCGGCTGGGTTTTTTGTACCACGATGGTGGTGCATTTCATATGCGCCGAAGGCGCAAGTTGTCTCCGACGGCCCATTCTTTTCTGTCTTGCCAGAAAAGAATGGGGAGAAAAGAGGCGCTGGAGTACGAAATAGCGCTTACGCGCCTGAAAAACAATTCGTTACATTCTGCGTTTTGTCGTTACATTGCCGTCATCAAAACGCCCTTCGGGCGGGCAAGACAATTTCTGCATTCGTAAATTGCAGTGCGGTAAATATTTCTGCCTGCGAGTTTGTAATGCATTACAAATTACGGATTTTTTGTAGGGGCTGATGCCCACATCAGCCCGATAAAAATTGCGAATTCGCCGAGGATTTCCGCAAAACAACATATTCTGCCGGGACGATGTAGGCATCGTCCCCTACGGCCCTCAATAGAACGAACATTGCCCGAATTTCATACGTCAAATATTCAACGGGCGCAAATAAAACGACTCGTATTGTG
>OIWM01002489.1_pt1 | contig 15280 bp, 14 predicted proteins | sample 1587451 | NCBI WGS metagenome assembly OIWM01 (sample SAMEA3888907, study PRJEB22519) | human gut metagenome | biome: human gut; feature: human-associated habitat; material: faeces | place: Denmark | collected 2011
CCCGGCCTTCTGGTCCGTAGCCAGACGCTCTATCCAGCTGAGCTAACGGCGCATACTGCCTTGCTCCAAACAGCTTGTTTATAATAGCATACCCAAAACGAAAATGCAAGAGTTTTTTTAAAAAAATTTCCACTTTTTTTGTAGGCCTTGTAAATCAACAGAAAATTTGCTATAATATCTGAAAAATACAGCGGAAAACGCGGAAATGCGGTGTTGATATGGAGCGAAGCGCAATCAGGAGTGTGGCGTTCGGAGGATTTGACAAGGAAGATGTTGCCCGCTATATCGAGCAGCTCTCACAGGAGACGGAAAAACTCCGGGAAGAACGGGACGCTTTACAGGAAAAAGCAGACTGCTTGGAGAAGGAAGCAGACGAACTGAGGACTCAGGTTCAGGAACTCACCAAGGCCAGAGAAGAACTTTCAGCAGAGATGGCGCGTCTTGCGCCGCTGGAGAAAGAGAATGCCCAGTTAAAGGAACAGGTGGAGGCGCTGCGTCCGGACGCGGAGGCCCATGTCATGCTGCGCGGTCAGGTGGGGGCTATCGAGTGCGAGGCCCGGCAGCGGGCAGCAGAGCTGGAGGAGCACACGGCGGGACAGATGCACAAGGCGCTGGACCTCTTCCGGCAGCAGTACCAGATTTTGATGAGCACATTTGAAACGGCTTCCAGCCACATGACGGCGGAACTGCGGAAAATGGAAGTCACGCTGGCACAGCTTCCCAGGACCATGGATCAGACCGGCGTGGAACTGGATCGGCTGGCATCGGCTCTGGAAAAGGGTACTGATGCAAAAAGTGACAAAAAGTAACAAAATGCTGTTAAAAAAATCACAGGGGTGAACTTCCACTCCTGTGATTTTTTTAACACGATGCAGACAAAATTGATTGATATATAACAAACAAACGTGGGGAGGACAAAAGGACGTCTGGTGAAATTGACAAAAAGACGGGCAAAAAAGAAAAAGACAGAAGCACTTTCTCCTGTCCGGTTCATTGTAGCATAAAAAGTTAGAAAAAGTAATATCCAAAGTACCAAGAAATATGGTGGTTGAACCAGGCGGTTCTTGTACAAAAAGGGGAAAGTGCCAGAATTTACTTTTGTTTTCTTGTTTTCTTGGAAATAATCTCCTATACTGGTAAACGTAACAATGAATGAGGAAAAAAACAGCATCGGTTTGAGGGAAAAGCCGAAAATTTAGAAAATCTATTCTTCTGGAAGGTTCCCGGCAGATAGAATTTTCAGGTATTTGCTGTAGCACTTTGCAGGAAGGAGGGTGAACGAGAGATGTCCATAGAGGCGATCAGACAAGTCACGGAAACGGAACAGGCCAACAAGCAGAGCAGAGCCGCCGCGGAGGCGGAGGCACGCCAGCTGGTTCTGGACGCCGAGCGGAACGGTACGGAGCTTTTAAAGAAGGTGCGGTCCGATGCGGCGGAACAGGGCAAGGACCTGCTGCGGCAGGCAGAGGAACGGGCGGTGCTGCGGGCCCAGGAGATCGCGCAGGAGGCGGAGGCGGAGAGCCGGCGCCAGCGCGAGCAGGCGGAACAGCATTTGGATGAGACCGCCGAGTTTATTGTAGAAAGGGTAGTGAAACACTGAGATGGCCATTGTCAAAATGAAAAAGCTCCATGTTATTGCAATGGCAGATCGCAGGGAAGAACTTCTGAAAGGACTGCTGCACCTGGGCTGTGTGGAGATCAGCGAACCCGGGGAGGTCCTTGCGGACCCCCAATGGGCGTCGCTGTTTCAGCGGAGCGGCTCGTCTCTCGCCGAGCGTAAGGGACAGCTCACCGACGTCAACACAGCGCTGGACGCCATCAAACAGTACGCCAAACTGAAGGACGGCATGTTCATCAAACGCCATCCCATCACGGAAGCGGAATTCCTGGATGCCGGCGCTGCGGAAAAGGCTCAGGCAGCCTGTGACGCGGTGCGGGAGCAGTTGGGGATCCTGACCAAGGCCCAGAGCGAGGCTGGACGGCTGGAGAGCCGCGCTGCCGCCCTGAAGCCGTGGGAATCGCTGGACCTTCCGTTGGAGCGATCCGGCACCGCTCACACCATTTTCCGCTTGGGGGTCTGCCCCGGTCAGACGGATGTGGGCGCCATCCGCGTTCAGATGGAAGCGGAGGGCCTGGCGGCGGAGCTGTATGAGATCAGCGCCGACAAATTACAGAAGTATCTGCTTGTGATCGTCCACCGCGGCGATGAGGAGAAAACACAGGAGTTGCTGCGGCCCTTCGGCTTCAGCGCGGTGACTTTCCAGGGAATGACCGGGACGGCGGCGGAGAATATCCGTTCTCTGGAACGGGAGCTGGAGGCAAACAAAAAGACTCAGGATGACGCCGCTGCCGCCATCGCGGCCAGTGCGGAAAACCGGGACGCCCTTCGGATCTACGCCGACCGGCTCCGGGCCGAGGCAGCCAAGGAGCAGTGCGCCGAGAGCGTCCTGACGGATGAAACGGTGCTGTATTTCCAGGGCTGGGTCCCGGCGGAGCAGGAAAAGGCGGTAGGCGCGTTCCTGACGGAAAAGGGCTGCGCCTGGGAAGCGCTGGACCCCACGGAGGAGGAGATCCCCGACGTGCCGGTGCAGCTGAAAAACAACTGGCTCACGAAACCTTTGAACATGGTGACGGAGATGTACTCCCTCCCCAGATATGACAATGTGGACCCCAACCCCCTGATGGCGCCGTTTTTCATCCTGTTCTACGGTATCATGATGGCGGATATGGGCTACGGCCTGCTGATGTTCCTGGCGGGATTCCTCATCAGCAAAAAGTACGCGCCCAAGGGCACGGCGGGGAACCTGTTCGGACTGATGACCCTCTGCGGCATCAGCACCTTTATCATGGGCGCTCTCACCGGCGGCTTCTTCGGAGACTTCCTGACCCAGGTGGTCAAGCTCACCACCGGCGGCGATTTCACTCTACCGGCTCTGTTCACGCCCTTGGATGATACCCTGATGATCCTCATCGGAGCCATGGCACTTGGCATGGTGCAGATCATCACCGGTATGGCCATCAGCTTCATCCGGAAGCTGAAAAACGGCCAGGTGATGGATGCCGTGTGGGAGGAGCTGACCTGGTGGATCGTGTTCGCCGGGATCGGCCTTATGGCCGCCGGGGTCACCAACATCGTCCTTTACGCGGGCATCGCCATGGTGATCCTGGGACCGGTGCTGACCAACAAGGGCTTCGGCAAAATTACCGGGATCTTCGGTTCTCTGTACAATCACATCACCGGGTATTTCGGAGACATCCTCTCTTACTCCCGTCTGATGGCCCTGATGCTGGCGGGCAGCGTCATCGCGCAGGTGTTCAACACCCTGGGCGCCATTCCCGGCAACATCATCGTGTTCCTCATCATCTCGCTGGCAGGCAATGCCCTGAACTTCGCGCTGAACCTGCTGGGCTGCTACGTCCATGACCTGCGTCTCCAGTGCCTGGAGTACTTCGGCAAGTTCTACGAGGACGGCGGCAAGCCCTTCAAGCCCCTGATGGCGGACACCAAATACGTTGACATTACAAAATAAATCATTATTTAGGAGGAACCCTATTATGACTGAGTTGGCTCAAATGTTTGAATTGCAGCAGAGTGCTACTTTCTTCGGCAGCTGGGGCGGTCTGGCTCTGGCCCTGCTGGGCGCTGGCCTGGCGGCTGTTCTCTCCGGCATCGGCTCCGCAAAGGGCACCGGCATGGCCGGTGAGGCCGGCGCTGGCCTGCTGTGCCAGGACCCCGGCAAATTCGGTAAGGTCATGATTCTGCAGGTCATCCCCGGCACCCAGGGCCTGTATGGCCTGGTGGTGTGGTTCTTCGCCATTTTCCGCATGGGCCTGCTGTCTGGCTCCCTGCCCGAGCTGACCATTGCCCAGGGCTTCCAGTATCTGGCGGCCTGCCTGCCCATGGCTTTGGGCGGCCTGTTCTCCGCCATCGCGCAGGGCCGCGTGGCTGCTGCGTCCATCAACATTCTGGCCAAGAAGCCGGATGACTGGTCCAAGGGCATGGTGCTCTGCATCACCGTGGAGTTCTACGCCATTCTGTCCCTGCTGGCTTCCATGCTGATGATCATCAATATCAGCGCCTGATCCCTGTAAGAAAGGGGATTCAATGATGAACGGAATTGATACCATTATCCAGCGGCTGAATATCGACGCGAAAGCGGAGACGGACGCCCTGCTGGAAAAAGCCCGCCAGGAGGCGGCGGCGGTCGCCGCCCGCTATCAGGCCCAGGCGGACAAGGAAGCGGCCGATCTGGCTGCCCGGAACGAGCGTCTGGCGGCGGAGCGGGAGGAACGTCTCATCAGCGCCGCCCAGATGGAGGCCCGGAAAACGGTCCTGGCCGCTAAGCAGGCGGTCATGGAGGAGACCTACGCCAAGGCGCTGGAAAAGCTGCGGAATCTGTCGGAGACCCGTTACGTAGAGGTGCTGACGGAGCTGCTGCTTCAGGCCGCGCCTCATGGTGTGGGAGAAGTTCTCTTCTCCGCCCAGGATCGGGAAACGGTTGGGCAGGCCGCGGTGGACGCTGCCAACGGAAAGTCCGGCGGCAAGCTGACCCTCTCCGGCGAGACCGCGCCCATTCAGGGGGGCTTCATCCTCAAGGACGGCAACGTTGAGGTCAACTGTGCCTTTGATACGCTGGTTCGTTTGCAGAAGGCGGAAACGGCGGGACAGGTGGCTCAGCGGCTGTTCGGCTGAGGGGAGGTCATACCTTGGCTAACAAAATCAAAGATACGGATTATCTGGCGATCTCCGCCCGTGTCCGGGCCATGGAGACCACGCTGCTGACGGCGGAGCGCATGGAGCGTCTGCTGGAGGCCCGCAGCGATGAGGAAGTCTCCAAGCTTCTTCAGGACTGCGGCTATCCGGAGCTGGACGCCGCCCGGCCGGAGGCTATGGATGCGGCGCTGTCTCAGGCCCGGGAGGAGCTGCTCACTGACCTTGGCGACGGCGCGCCAGACCCCAGATATATCGACATATTCAAGCTGAAATACGACTATCACAATGCAAAGGCCATCCTGAAGGCAGCCGCTATGGGTACCAGCCCGGACCGGATGCTGATGGATATGGGTCGCATCGGAGCAGCGGAGCTGAAAACCGCCGTGGAAAGCGGAGAACTGGACAAACTGCCCGGCGCTCTGCCGGCGGCGGTGGCGGAGGCCAAGTCCGTACTGGATACCACCCGGGACCCCCAGCTCAGCGACATCGTACTGGACCGTTGGATGTACCGGGACATGGCCCAAGTAGCAGAGGATACCGGCAGCCAGTTCCTTCGGGGATATGTGGAGACCCAGATCGATGCCGCCAATCTCCGGGCGCTGATCCGGACGCTGCGGATGGGAAAAAACGCCGATTTTCTGGCGGGCGTTCTCTTTGAGAGCGGCACCGTGGAACCGGCGGCGATCCTGGCGGCGGCGAATCACCCCGCCGGCGGTCTGAACGAGATCTACGGCCCCACCCGGTTCGCACAGGCGGCGGAGGCAGGGGAGGCGGCCCTGAAGGGCGGCTCCCTGACGGAGTTTGAAAAGCGCTGCGACGACGCTGTCAGCGACTATCTGGCCGGGGCACAGATGATCCCCTTCGGGGAAGCTCCGCTGCTGGCTTATCTGGCGGCCCGAGAGACGGAGTACACCAACATCCGTATCCTGCTGATGGGCCGCGCCGCCGGGCTGAGCCCGGAGGTCATCCGGTCCCGCCTGCGGCGGACCTGCGCGTAAGGAGGGGAGAACATGGCAGCAACCTATTCCATCGCCGTCATCGGCGATTGGGAGTCCGTCATGGGCTTCCGGGCTTTGGGCTTGGACACCTATCCCGTCACCTCCGTGGAGGAGGCCCGGAAAACCGTCCATGACCTGGCCAAAACCAACTGCGCGGTGATCTACCTGACAGAGACCCTGGCCAAGGATATGGCCGACGTGCTGGACCGTTATAAGGACAATATCCAGCCCGCCATTATCCTGATCCCCGGCCGGGAAGGGTCTCTTGGCATCGGCAAGTCGAACATCCAGAGCGCCATCGAACGGGCTGTGGGTGCGGATATCCTGTAAGGACTTAAAGAGGGGATTTCATTTTGCACCGTCGGCCCATCCGATTCCCGTGTGCTTTGCACCCGGCAATCGGGAGCCTGCCTCGAAACAGCCTTGCTTGTTCCGCCGCAGGCGGCGCTGCGGCTGTTTCCCCTTTAGATTCCCTCTCGCCGGTTCGCAAACGGGCGTCGCCGCCCAAGGCGGGGGGAGCAGAAAAGTTCTATTGTTCCTTCTGTAAAATTGAAGAAAGAAGGTTATCGAATTTGAGCGGTAAAGTTGTTAAAGTTTCCGGGCCGCTGGTGGTGGCTACGGGCTTGGCGGACGCCAATATGTCCGACGTGGTCCGTGTCGGCCCCCAGCGCCTGATCGGTGAGATCCTGACCATGAAGGGTGACACCGCCAACATCCAGGTCTATGAGGAGACCTCTGGTCTGGGCCCCGGCGCCGAGGTGGAGACCACCGGCGCGCCTATGAGCGTGGAGCTTGGCCCCGGCATGATCGAGGGCATTTATGACGGCATCCAGCGTCCGCTGGAGAAGATCGTGGAGAAGGTAGGCGCCTGCATCACCCGCGGCGTGGAGGTCCCCGCCGTGGACCACGAGAAGAAGTGGGAGTTCAACGCGGTGGCCAAGGTGGGCGATCAGGTCATCGGCGGCGACATTCTGGGCACAGTTCAGGAGACGGCCGTTGTGCTCCATAAGATCATGGTGCCGCCCACCATGCGCGGCACCATCACCTCCATTCAGAGCGGCTCCTTCAACGTGACGGAGACCATCGCCACCCTCAAGACCGAGGACGGCAGGGAAGTCCGCCTCACCATGCTTCAGAAGTGGCCCGTCCGTGTGGGCCGTCCCTATACAAAGAAGTATCCCCCCAAGCGGCCCTTGTGCTCCGGCCAGCGGATCATCGACACCATGTTCCCCATCGCCAAGGGCGGCACAGCGGCAGTCCCCGGACCCTTCGGCTCCGGCAAGACCGTGGTGCAGCACCAGCTGGCCAAGTGGTCCGATGTGGACATCGTGGTTTACATCGGCTGCGGCGAGCGCGGCAACGAGATGACCGACGTTCTGCGGGAGTTCCCGGAGCTGAAGGACCCCCGCACCGGCGAAAGCCTGATGAAGCGGACGGTGCTGATCGCCAACACTTCCGATATGCCTGTGGCCGCCCGTGAGGCGTCTGTGTATACCGGTATCACCATCGCGGAGTACTTCCGCGACATGGGTTATGATGTGGCCGTTATCGCCGACTCTACCTCCCGCTGGGCCGAGGCCCTCCGTGAGATGTCCGGCCGTCTGGAAGAGATGCCCGGCGAGGAAGGCTACCCCGCGTATCTGGCCTCCCGTCTGGCTCAGTTCTACGAGCGTGCCGGCAGCGTGGAGTGCATCGGCTCCGACGAGCGCCGGGGCAGCCTGACGGCTGTGGGCGCCGTGTCCCCTCCGGGCGGCGACCTGTCCGAGCCGGTTTCTCAGGCCACCATGCGGATCGTCAAGGTGTTCTGGGCACTGGACTCCTCTCTGGCCTACAAGCGTCATTTCCCGGCCATCAACTGGCTGAGCTCCTATTCCCTGTATCTGGACTCCCTGAAGCCGTGGTTTGACGAAAATCTCGGCCCCGAGTTCATGCGGGACCGCACCAAGGCTATGGGCATCCTGCAAAACGAGGCCAGCCTGAACGAGATCGTTCAGCTGGTTGGTAAGGACGCTCTGGGCGCCGGCGACCAGTTGACGCTGGAGGTGGCCCGTATGGTCCGCGAGGACTTCCTGCAGCAGAATGCCTTTATGGATGTGGATAGCTTCTCCGACTACGAGCGGCAGAAGAAGCTGCTGGGCATGATCCTCAGCTATGACGTCCTCTGCCGGGACGCCATCGCCAAGGGCGCTTCCGCCCAGGAGCTGTTCCAGATCCCGGCCCGTGAGCAGATCGGCCGCGCCAAGAGCGTGCCTGCTGAGGAATACGCGGCGGTTTACGATCAGATCCAGTCTGATATGGAGCAGCAGATTGCTGCCATTGCAGCCAAAGGAGGGGACGACGAATGATCCGTGAATATAAAACCGTTGAGGAGATCAGCGGCCCTCTGATGATGGTCCGCATGGTGGAAAACGTCACCTATGACGAACTGGTGGAGATCGAGCTGCATGACGGCTCCCTCCGCCGGGGCAAGGTGCTGGAGGTCAACGGCGACGCCGCCGTGGTCCAGCTCTTTGAATCCGCCGCCGGTATCAATCTGGCGGACGCCAAGGTCCGCTTCCTGGGCCACCCCCTGCAGCTGGGCGTGTCCGGCGATATGCTGGGCCGCGTGTTCAACGGCATGGGCCAGCCCATTGACGGCGGCCCCGACATCCTCCCCGAGGAGTACCGGGACATCAACGGCCTGCCTATGAACCCCGCCGCCCGCGACTATCCAAACGAGTTCATCCAGACCGGCGTTTCCACTATTGACGGCCTGAATACGCTGGTCCGCGGTCAGAAGCTGCCCATCTTCTCCGGCTCCGGCCTGCCCCACGCCAATCTGGCGGCGCAGATCGCCCGTCAGGCCAAGGTGCTGGACGACAGCTCCAACTTCGCCGTGGTGTTCGCCGCCATCGGCATCACCTTCGAGGAATCCGAGTTCTTCGTCAGCGAGTTCAAGCGCACCGGTGCCATTGACCGTACCGTGCTGTTCAGCAACCTGGCCAATGACCCCGCCGTGGAGCGTATTTCCACCCCCCGTATGGCCCTGACCGCCGCTGAGTATCTGGCCTTTGAAAAGGGGATGCAGGTGCTGGTCATCATGACCGACATCACCAACTACGCTGAGGCTCTGCGTGAGGTCTCCGCCGCCAAGAAGGAGGTCCCCGGTCGCCGCGGCTTCCCCGGCTACCTGTATACTGACCTGGCTACGCTGTACGAGCGTGCCGGCCGCCGTCTGGGGAATCCCGGCTCCATCACCCTGATCCCCATTCTGACCATGCCTGAGGACGATAAGACCCACCCCATCCCCGACCTGACGGGCTATATCACCGAGGGTCAGATCATCCTGAGCCGCGCTCTGTACCGCCAGGGCATCCATCCCCCTGTGGACGTGCTGCCCTCCCTGTCCCGTCTGAAGGATAAGGGCATCGGCGAGGGCAAGACCCGTGAGGACCACGCCAGCACCATGAACCAGCTCTTTGCCGCCTATGCCACCGGTAAGGACAACAAGGAGCTGATGAGCATTCTGGGCGAGGCGGCGCTGACCCCCACGGACCTGCTGTACGCCAAGTTTGCAGACGAATTTGAAAAACGCTACGTCAATCAGGGCTACGAGGAGAACCGCTCCATCGAGGAAACGCTGGATCTGGGATGGGAGCTGCTGAGCATCCTGCCCAAGAGCGAGCTGAAGCGGATCAAGCCGGAGCTGATCGAGAAATACTGGCCGAAAAAGGACGAGCAGAAGTAAGGAGGGGTGAACCATGGCAAATATCACGGTCAGCCCTACCCGCATGGAGCTCACCCGTCTCAAGGGCAAGCTGAAAACCGCCCAGCGGGGCCATAAGCTGCTGAAGGATAAGCGGGATGAGCTGATGAAGCAGTTCCTGGATACGGTCCGGGAGGTGCGTTCTCTCCGCGCCGAGGTGGAGGAGGACCTGATGCGGGTCCACAAGTCCTTTACGGTGGCCTCTGCCCTCATGTCCTCCGAGGCACTGGAACAGGCGCTGCTGTATCCCAAGCAGAGCGTGGAGCTCACCCGCACCACCCAGAACATTATGTCCGTCAACGTGCCGGTGTACGATTTCCAGACGAAAACGAAGTCGGATTCCGACATTTACCCCTACGGCTTCGCCGCCACCTCCGGTGAGCTGGACGATGCAGTAGAGGCCCTGGGCCTTGTGTTCCGGAAGATGCTGAAGCTGGCGCAGATCGAAAAATCCGCCCAGCTGATGGCGGAGGAGATCGAAAAGACCCGCCGCCGGGTCAACGCTCTGGAATATGTGATGATCCCCAACACCCAGGAGGCCATCCGCTATATCACCATGAAGCTGGACGAGAACGACCGTTCCACCACTACCCGGCTGATGAAGATGAAGGATATGCTCCTGAAGGACGCTATCGAGGCGAAGCGGGCAGAAAATGCCAGAGCCATGGAGGCGTTCAGCAAGTCCAGAGAGGCCGCTGCTGAGACGTAAGCCAAGGTCATAGTTCTGACGCGCATGTTCTAAAACGAAACAGAAGGGGCCTGCGCATCTGCGCAGGTCCCTTCTGCTTTCTGCTGATCAAAACGAATGGAATGCGGAACGCCCCCGGCCATTGGTCGGGGGCATTCCGTTAATACTGATATTCGAATTCGTAGCCGTCCAGAGAGACGGTGTCGCCGTCCTCGATGCCCCGCTCCTCCAGCTGCTGATACAGTCCAGATTCCCGCAGGGCCTTGTCGAACCACATGCGGCTCTCGTAATCGTCGAAGTTGACGTTGGCCATGAGGCGCTGGAGCCACGGGCCCTGAATGAGCCAGGTGTGGCCGTCGTCCAAGCGCTGGATGTCCAGCGGCTCGCTGGTGTCCACCACCGGCGGCTTGGGGACATATTCCGGCTCGTAGACCGTGACCGGCGGCAGGGAAGCCAGAGCCTCCGCTACCTTGCCCACCAGCTCCCGGGTGCCCTGATGAGCCGCAGCGGAGATCTCCATCAGCGTGAAGCCCTTGGCCTCCACATGGGCGCGGAGCCGCTCCAGATTTTCCGGGTCGGTCATAATGTCCACCTTGTTGGCGGCTACGATCTGGGGCCGCTTGGCGAGATCGGGGCTGTATTGCTCCAGCTCGGCGTTGATGGCGTCAAAATCCGCCACAGGGTCCCGGCCCTCGCTGCCGGACACGTCTACTACATGGACCAGCAGACGGCAGCGGTCAATGTGCCGCAGGAAATCGTGGCCCAGACCGGCGCCCTCACTGGCGCCTTCGATGATGCCGGGAATGTCAGCCATGACGAAGGACACGCCCTCGTCCACCCACACCACGCCCAGATTGGGATAGAGGGTGGTAAAGTGGTAATTGGCGATCTTGGGCTGGGCCTTGGAGACCACGCTCAGCAGTGTGGACTTGCCCACATTGGGGAAACCGATGAGGCCCACGTCCGCCAGCAGCTTCAGCTCCAGAAATACATCGTGGCTCTCGCCGGGCAGGCCCGCCTTGGCGAAGCGGGGCACCTGCCGGGTGGGGGTGGCGAAGTGCATATTGCCCCAGCCGCCCCGGCCGCCCTTGCAGAGGACATAGGGCTCGCTGCCGCTCATGTCCTGAATGATCTCATTGGTTTCGGCGTCCCGCACCAGCGTGCCCCGGGGGACGCGGATCACCAGATTGGCGCCGTCCTTGCCGGACTTGCGGCCGCCCTGACCGTCCACGCCGTTTTCTGCCACGTATTTGCGCTTGTAGCGGAAGTCCATCAGGGTGGACATATTGTCGTCCACCTGCAAGATAATGGAGCCGCCCCTGCCGCCGTCGCCACCGTCCGGGCCGCCGGCCGCCACATATTTTTCGCGGTGGAACGCCACTGCGCCGTTACCGCCGTTGCCTGCCCGGACCGTGATCCGGGCCTTGTCGATAAATGTTGTTGCCATAAAGTGCCTCTCAATTCAAGTGTAAAAACAGGTTTCCCCACATAATTGTTCCTATCATACCGGAAAATGGGGGGAAATGTCAACTGTAAAGGTCAATCCGGCAGGCATCCGAAGTGGAGGAGTGCCTCCAGTACGCCGCCGCCGATGGCGGTGGCCTTGTCGGAGGCAGTAAAGCAGTTGGCCTGCTGGCCCCGTGGGTCGATGTCGCCGCATTTCATGCCCTTGTGGACCTGCAAGCCGCCCTGGAGCAAGCCCCGGAGACAGCCGGTGAGGGTGCAGCGCATGGGTTTGCCGTTTACCGTGGCGGCAATTTCTCCCTCCTGAACCAACTGTCCGATCTCCATGCGCGGCTCAAAAATGCCGTCCGCCGGGGCACGGAGGACCCGCTCGCCGCTGCGCCCGCCGATGAGGCCGGGGATGCCGGTGTTGGGCAGAGGACTGCCGGTGTACAGCGCCCGGCCCAGCGTGTGGCCCCGCATGGTCTCTACGGCGGCGTGGCAGTCGGTCCCCACGGTGAAGCCGGGGCCTACGCCGATCACCACCGGGGCGTCCGTCAGGGCGGTGCCTAAATTCTTCTTCGCCAGAATAGCATCCACCACCGCGCCGGGCCGGAGGGTGGGGATACAGGCTCCCGCCGGGTCAGCGAGAACGGCCACAACGCCGGACTGAGCCAGAGTCAGGGCTTCCTCCGGGGTTTCGGCTTTCCGGGCGGAAATATCCTCCACTGTCATCTCTCCCAAGCGAATGGCCTCGGAGAAACAGACGGTGCGGCGGATGGAGGTGGGGGCGGGGAGATCTGTCATAACGATTTGATACCCGGCACGGTGGAGCCGCAAAGCGATGCCGGTGGCCAGATCTCCGGCTCCTCGGATGACAACGAGCATAAGAACCCTCTTTTCCGTATTTGAAATGGTATGGTCAGACCATGGGGCAGGCGTGATGAGCCGGGGCCTCCCGGCGGCAGGCCCGCTCATAGATCATTTCCCCTGCAATGCTCACGGCGATCTCCGCCGGGGTCACGGCCTTGATGGGTGTTCCCACAGGGGTGTGGACAGTGCAGAGCTTTTCCTCGGAGATACCGGCCTCCCGGAGCCGGGCGTTGACGGCGGCGATTTTGGCCCGGGAGCCGATGACGCCGACGTAGGCCAGCTCCTGCCGCAAAATCTGCTCCTGAATTTCCAGATCGTGAAGATGGCCGGAGGTCATCACCACCACATAATCCTCCGGGGACAGGGGCAGTGTGCCGGCGATGTTCCGAAAATCGCCGCACACCACCCGCTCTGCGTCGGGGAAGGCGGCGGGATCGGCCAGAGCGGGCCGGTCATCATACACCACCGGACGGAACTCCACGCTGCGCAGCAAAGGGACCAGCGCCCGGGCGATGTGTCCCGCGCCGAAGATCACCGCCCGCTCCCCAATGGGGAGGGGGAGAGAAAAGTCGGTTTCTGTCAGGACGCAGCGCTTGGAGAGGGGGGCTGTACCGCTGCTGCCCAAAAGGGCCATGCCCTCGCCGTCCAGCAGCGCCGGGGCGGAGCCGTCCGTCCGCAGGATCAGCCAGCCGGGCTGGGCAGCGGTGAGCTGGGCCAGCGCCGTTTCCAACACGCTCCGCCAGAGGGCATCCTCTGGGGAGATGAACTGAAACAGCACCGTTACATCCCCGCCGCAGGCCATGCCGAGGCTGTCCGCCCCGGCTTGCGTCAGGGCGAAGTGCTGTATCTGGGAACGCCGCTCCTTCAGCAGGGACAGGGCCAGCAGCTCGGACTGCCGCTCTACCTGCCCACCGCCGATGGTGCCCGTTAGCTGACCGTCCGCACCCACCAGCATTTGACTGCCGGGGCCCCGGGGGGCGGAGCCTTGCTCCGCGACGATGGTCACCAACACCACACTCCGGTGGGCGTTCAATTCCGCCAGTGCTCTGGATAAAATAGTCCGCATGGCGCGCTCCTTTCTGACAGATGAACCAAACTCTGTATTTTATTGTGAACTTGATGGTAGTCTATTATGCTTTTCTTGGAATGTCAAGCGGAGACGGAGGAGTGCGGAACGGAAAAACAGGCTGAGACCGCAGTCTCAGCCTGTTTGGTTCACGGGTCCGGATCAGTACATCAGCTTGATGTAATCCTCCACGTCCTGACGGGTGCCGGTGAAGGGACCCGGCGTCTCCATTTTCAGGGAGACCAGAGCGGTGGCGGTCTGAAGAGCGGTGGGAATGTCCTTGGTCAGCCGCTCATTGATGTACCCGGCAAAGGTGGTGTCGCCCCGGCCGGTGCGGCCGGAAAGATTCCGGGCCTTGATGGGGCAGGTGTAGATCTCGTGACCGTCATACACCAGCACCTCCGTGTTGTGGGTAATTAAAATCTCCTTGGCACCCCAGCCGTAGAGGACCTTGGCGGCCTCCGCCCGGTCTGTCAGGCCGGTGAGGATCTCCGCCTCGGCGGCGTCGGTCTTGAGGAAGCGGATGTAGGGAAGCAGCTCCTTCTTTTCCTTCCAGTCATGATACACCATGCCGCCGTTTTCCACCCAGCGCAGCATGGTCTGCACGTCGATGGCCACCATGGCATGCTTGGCGGCGAAGGGGATCATCTCATTGGGGATGTCGCCGCCGGCCAGACCGGCCAGATGCCAGATGGCGGCGTCGATCTGATCCACCGGCACCTCGTCGGTGGTGTAGGGGGCGATGAGGCTGTCCACAGTGGAGGTCCGGCGCTCCCGGTCCGCCGTGTGGTAGACATTTTTCGTCACAAAGGAGTGGGGGCTGTTCAGGGGGAACACGCTGATGGAGGGAGCCTTCTCGTGGAAGGCTGCCGTCACGTCCAGCTGGCTGAGGTCCGCCTTGGGCAGGACGGCGATCTTATGTCCCATATTGGCTGCCGCGCAGCCGGAATAATACACCGCGCCGCCGACGGCCTGGACGACAGTGCCGTCAAAATCCACGTTGGTGTCCTGAGCAACCTCGCCGATGATGAGAGAGTCGAATTTTTCCATAACGATCATCCATTCCGCCGCCCTGCGCCGGCACAAGAAGTTGATGGGGCGTTCCGTCCGCAGGGCAGAAAAGCTGACGGACCGCCTGCTGAGATACAAGGGAAAATAAAGTCGGATCAGAGAACTCAAACGTTTGCGCTGCTTACTGCCATCAGTATAATAGGTGAGGAACAAAAAGTCAACGGTTTTAGCGGCTTTGAACATCAGCCACCGTCATTCCGCGGGAAACCGGAAATTCTTTGCGGGAGGCCTGGAAAAAAGGATTGTAAACAGCGGGAAAACCGTGTATAATAACCGCAAAGCGGCGGAGGATCTCCGCTGTCCGGCACGTTTTGGAAGAGCCGGTGCATGGCTGCGGATATTCCGCCGCCACCGGATCGTTTATATGCCGCACCTGATAAGGAGGAGTTCACCATGAATAAAACTGCCCGTTTTGTATTGAAGACTGTGGCCGCCGGCCTGGCGTTCTGCGCGTTTGTCTGTCTGGTGGTTGGCAGCTGGAGCGATGTGTATGAGGCGATCGAGCGCCGTCGGGCCTGCCGTTTGAGCAAGCAGGAGAGCAGAGATTACGCCGATGAGGAGCTTTATCAGTAAAATAAAATTGACAAATGAAAAGAGCGGCACACGGATTTCCGTGTGCCGCTCAGTGTGTCGAAAAAGTCTTTTCTCCCCGCTGAGCAAGTTTTCAGAACTTCATAAAAGT
>OIWM01002490.1_pt1 | contig 15279 bp, 11 predicted proteins | sample 1587451 | NCBI WGS metagenome assembly OIWM01 (sample SAMEA3888907, study PRJEB22519) | human gut metagenome | biome: human gut; feature: human-associated habitat; material: faeces | place: Denmark | collected 2011
TATCCGGCAGTAAAAACGGGTCATGCAAAAGCTCTGCACGGCCGAAGAGGTATTCTTTTGCCGCATCGGGATCGGTAATACCACGGGAAGCCATGAGCTTTGCCGTAAAATCGGAAATACCCAACGTATCGGCAAGCTTTTGCGCAAGGGTCTCATCGACCTTTCCGATCGTCCAAAAGGTATTTCCGGCAGATTTCATATGCATACGCTGTTACGGCAAATCGCTGCCGCTCTCCTTCATAATTTTTGTAATCACAGTTTGGCTTTTTGCAGCACTGACGCGGTCACCCCAAAAGGCAAGCGCCACAAAAGACAGCACAAAGGCCGCAATCCCACTGCCAATGCCCCCCCCGGCTGAAACCAGTGCGCCTGTCACACCGCCTAAAAGCACGGCTATGACAAACGGCAATCCGAACAAGGCAAACGCCAAACCCAGTGTAAAACGGTTTTCACTGTACAGCTCCACCACATCGCCCTTATGCACACCGATCGGGTCATGCGCGTCAACCGTAATGTCGACCGGGTCACTGTCAAACGTAAATTCCGCATGGCAGGCACCGCCGGCACATCCTTTGCAGGCGGCACAGGGACTTTCGCGAAAAACACGCACCGTTGCTGTTCCATCAGCAGCCGCAAGCACGGTTCCGGTTGTTTTCATGGGATTCCTCCGTTTCAAGCACGTATCGGTTTAACAATCGTTTTTCAATTTTTCTAAATACAGCAGTGCGCTTTTTATGCCATCCACCGCCGCGCTTGTAATGCCGCCGGCAAATCCGGCACCTTCGCCGCACGGATAGAGGTTCGGCGCGGAAACCGATGTGCCGCCAGGCGTTCTGTCCATACGAATCGGACTGGAAGTACGCGTTTCGGGAGCTGTTAAGATCGCGTCCGGCACAGAAAAGCCGGTTATATGCTTTTCAAATAAGCCGAATCCTGCCTTTAACGAGTCTGTAATAAACGGCGGAAACAACGCCGAAAGGCGGCAGTAAGCAGTTTTACCGGTATAGGTCGGCTGAATGCGGTCGGCTGTATGCGCGCTTGTATCCGTCAGAAAATCACCAAGCGTTTGAATCGGTGCGGTTCCGTTTGCGCCGGCAAGTGTAAACGCCGCACGTTCAATCTGTTTTTGAAAGCCGATCGCGCCTTCAACAGTAGCGCCGTAATCACTCGGATCAACCGAAACGGCGATAGCGGCATTGGCGTTTTTGCCGTCACGGGCGTAGTAGCTCATGCCGTTCGTGACGATTTCGTCCGACGAAGACGCTGAAGCCACCACCACGCCGCCCGGACACATACAAAACGAATAGACCGCCCGTGAACCGACCTTTGCGGAAAGTGTATAGGAGGCCGGATCCAAGGACGGACACCCGGCATATTTGCCGTATAACGCCGTATCGATGTCCTCTTGCAGATGCTCCACACGCACGCCGACCGAAAACGGCTTGGGCGAGAGCGTGATGTCATTTTGCGTCAAAACGGAAAATGTATCGCGTGCGCTGTGACCGACGCACAAAAACAGCGCCGAACACGCGATATCGCCTGCGCTTGTCCGCACGGCAGAAATCGTGCCGTCCGAGGCTTTGACAATTCCCGAAAAGGTTGTGTCGAACAGAAATCGGCCGCCCAAACGAGCGATTTCCTCACGGAGATTTTTCACGACGATGCGCAGTTTATCCGTGCCGATATGCGGCTTTGCAAGATACATGATCTCCTCCGGCGCACCGAAAGCGCAAAATGTGCGAAGCACATAGCCGCATAATGGGTCGCTGATACGCGTCAAAAGCTTGCCATCGGAAAACGTTCCGGCGCCGCCTTCGCCGAACTGCACATTGGTGTTTTCGTCGAGAATACCGGTTTTCCAATACGTTTCGACCTTCTCGGTGCGTTTTTCGATTTTGCTGCCGCGCTCGACAATGATCGGTTGCAGCCCGGCCTTTGCCAAGGCATAGGCGCAAAACATACCGGCCGGACCGAAGCCGACAACGACCGGACTTTCATATTTGTTTTCAGCCTTGCAAAATACCGAAAAGTCCGGCGTATAGGGTCGGACAACGGAAAACGGCGGCGAAAGCTTTTGATAGTTCGTTTCTGAAATCACTTCACGCGGAACCATCGAAACGGTATAAATATAGAAAATTTTATTTTTATTCCGTGCGTCCACCGATTTTTTATACACAAAAAAGTCAGCTTCGCCGAAAGCCTTTGAAAGCGTTCGGCGATAGCGGTTCTCAGCGATTTCAAGCGCTTCGGCATCGTGCTCGGCACTTGATTTTCGTGTCAGGGCGACATGGATATCACGCAAAAGGATGAGCGGTTGATTCATGCGGCGTTTTCTCCGTTTTCGACAGGTTCTTCGGGAACTGGCTTTTCGGTAACGACAATCTTTACGGTTGATACGGCAGCCGTCTCCTCGCCGGTATATGAAGAAAACGCATTCACGTTTTCGGGAACGGCAATGGTCAGCTCATATTCGCCCGGCGCGTCGATCCAAGAACGGTTTGTTTTTAAGGCGTTGACAGCCTCCACATCGTTCACCGCGCCTTTTAAGTAAACCGCTGAGGGTGTGACCGTATAGTCAAAGCGGTTTTTATCGATGACAAGATCCGGCTGCACATCAAACAATGCGGTTTTATACACCGGCACATCGATTTCCACCTCCGAAGGTGTCATAACGATGTATTTCGACTGAATTTCGTAGTTGTTGGTATCATAAAGCGTGATTTTGGCGTTGGAGGTAACGGCATTTTTGATGCTGCCGACATTCAATTGTACGGTGGCTTTGGAGACAGCGTTAATATCGGTTTCCGGGCCTTTTAAGGTAACGGTGTTTGCCGAGAGCACCGGCGTGCCGAGTTCATACGGATACTGAATGTTATAGCTTAACACCGGTTCAAGCTCCATCTGCTTTTCGATGGTCTTATCGACGGAAATCTTGATTTGCGTCACGCTTTTATCCGTGACCTTTACCGAGGTCGGTACGGAAACATTCAAATCCATATGTGCCGCGTTCGGTAACACTGCTTAAATCGACGGAAGCATGAATGTTTTCCGAATTGATCTCGTTTAAGATGCTCTTAGTTCCGGTAATCGTGACATCGACCGCGTTTTCATAGCCGCTGACTACATCTAATCCCAGATTGGTATTAAAATTTTCGATTGAAATCGGTATTTCCTTAAAGACACGCGTTTCCTCCACTGCCTGGAAGACATACAGCCACAAGGCAAACGCCGCCAAAACCGAGAGAATTTTCGGCAAAAGATTATTCGTCTTTTTTTCCTGCTTCGGATTGCCGTTTGCGTCAAAATCGGTTTCGATGTTCTTAAACACGTCTTTGTTCTGATTGGGTGAAATCGGTGCCATGACGAACTTCCTTTCCGCAGATTTATATCTTAATGACGGAATTTCCGTATAAGCGGATTTTCCTTCTTTTGCTCCTGTTCTTGGCCGACAAGCAGTGAAATCAGTGTTTGTCGAAGCGAATCCGGCGTATAATCGCGCGTTAGCTTTCCTTCGATGGCCGTGGAGATGGTGCCGGTTTCTTCGGAAACGACCACGACGACAGCATCGGAGTTTTCGCTCATGCCGAGTGCCGCCCGATGACGTGTGCCGAGATCCTTGTTGATGCCTTCATTGGAGCTTAGCGGCAAAAAGCAGCCGGCCGAATACAAGCGACAGCCGCGAATGACAAGTGCACCGTCATGCAAAGGTGCTTTGTTGAAGAAAATGTTTTTGATCAAATATTCCGTCGGCTCGGCATCGATAATCGTACCGGTTTTGATGACATCGCCAAGCTTTGTGGTGCGTTCAAACACGATTAACGCACCGACCATTTCGCTCGAAAACGAGGCGCAGGCATCGGTGATGGCATCGATGCATTTGACAAGATCGGAAAGCGTGCGTTTGTCGTTCTTGCGGTTGATGCTGTTAATAAAGGAGTTTCCGCCGACTTTTTCAAGAAAATAGCGCAGTTCCGACTGGAAAACGATCATAAGGCCGATAATGCCGACCTGTACGACGTTGCTGAGAAGGAAGTTCAGCGCGTACATATTGAAAACATCGCTTAAGAGAAGCAGAATGATGATAAAAAAGACGCCGACCGCCAGTTTCCCGGCACGTCTGTCCTTGACAAATTTGAATATGTAATAGAACACGACCGATACGATGGCAATATCCAAAATATCGAAAAAGGTAATCGCTGTGATTCGGCTAATGATAAACTCAACCAACGACAGAATAAAATCCATAACAACGCCACCTTATCTGTGATATGGAAACGGTTTCCGGCCGTCTCGCAATGCCTATACCGATCCTTTCATCATTATAGCACAAAGTCCGTCATTTGAAAACAGTTTTTCGGAAAAAAGATATGTTTTTTTACATTTATGCGAAAAACAGCGACCGGTTTCCGGCGCGTGCGTTCAAAATCAAAAAACAGCCGCTATTTCGGGTTTCCGCCAAAAGGAGAGAAAGCGGCACACCGAAACACGGCTGTTTTTTATCAAGTTAAGCGGTTATGCGAAGCGGATTCCGCATCAATCTTTAAGTTCAATGCGGATATCGGAAACAAGGTAGCTTACACCGCAGTTATTGACCGGGTTCGACCAGAACTGGAAGCAATCCTTGTTGGACGGCTTGTAGGCACCGTCAACCGTATATTCCGCCGTGACCTCCGTCCAACCGGCATCATCCGGCGTGTTGATCGAGCCAATAACGTGGTTCGAAACGGTTTCTCCGTCCGAGCCGTAAATGAAGTTGCCGCCGATGGTATTCTTATCGTAACCGTTGTTGTGGAAATCCTTTAACGGATAAATGCGATAGGAAATCGTATAGGTCTTTCCGGGTTCGAAATTCATGAAGATGTTGAAATACGTCCACTTTCTGTCGCTTGCCGTGGTCTTGATTTCAAACACCTTGACGTTTTCATCATCCGGGTCAGCGATAACGGTCATTTTGCCGTTTTCAACGTTGTAGCGAGCGCCCTTGACGAGCTCTTCACCGGCGTTCCAAACAATCTCTTTCGGCTTTTCCACGACACGGATAACGCCGTCGGGATTGGTGAGCAGAATCTTAATGGAATCGATCGAGAAAGTGCCTTCTGCTTCAAACGGGTCAAAGCGGATCTTGCCGATGGTGGAGGTCCAGTTGACATTTTCAGTCATATCAAATTCGAGGTCGATAAACTTGCCGTTACTGGAAAGGCCTTTGGTCTTGATCTGAACGACATCGTTTCCGTTGAAGGAACCGCTCGGCGGAGCAAAGAACAGCGACGAGGTGATTTCATCAACGCCTTCCGCAACGCCGCCGGTGACATCGTAAGCCATGCGAACAATGACCTTTTCATACTTGACAGCCGGAAGAACGATGTTCGGCGAGTTGAGAACCGGGTCGTGCCGTCTGCCGTTGGAAAGCGATTTGAAGGAAACAACGCCGCCCTTGTGTTCGGTGACCTCCGCGCAGGCGATGGTGAAACCATCCAAGTAACCGTCGATGCTGAAATCCCAGACCATATCTAAGTTGGCATCGTCTCTTTCGCCGCTTGCATCGTGATGTAACAGCGTATACTTGTTGCCGTCAACCGTCAATTTAAGGCCGAGTGCCTTTGCCATTGCATCGATTTCGATCATGGGAATGCCGTCCATCAGGGTTGCTTTTCCCTTTAAGGAAACAACGCCCTTGTCGGTTTGCGCTTTATCGCTGTCCATCGTGAATATGATATACGTGTCATCGGCACCGTACAGCGAGAGTTCTTTCTTATCGAAATCCCAACGGTAGAAAATGCCGAGTTTTGCGTAGAAGCTTGCCGCATACGGGTCGATGGCGGCAAACAGAGCGCCGTTTTCGAGAACCGGCTGGAAGGTGACCGGCGTCGGTGCAACTTCGGCATTCAGATAAATCTCATAGCCGGTTGGCGCGTCGAGAAGCTCGACAAGCTGGATCTCGTATTCGCAGTTACCGCGTTCAATCGGGTCGATACGAATGCGCTTGACAAGGCCGCTCCAGGTCGAGCAAGCCGAGAGATTCACAAGATATTCGTGGAATTCGCCGTCAGCGGTAATATCAAAGTTGATATTCTTCTTTTCGTTCCATGCCTGATCGGATTCGGTTATGAAGAAAATCTGACCTTTTACTTTTTCAGTTTCAGCAGTTGCCTTATAGATAATACGGAGGTATTCCGCGTCAGCGGCGTTGATATTGATGTCCTTCGTTGTAATAATGGCAAAGTCTGCGCCGCTGCTTTTGCCGTGCAGGCCGGAAGACGTATATTCTACGAATTCATTGCCGTGGCTGTTGCGGAAAATCTGCTCTGTGTCGGATTTTGTAAAATCATACGAAAGCGTAACAGTAAGATCATCCAAATCCACTGCTTTTTCGTCGGCTAACTCATAGCGGCGAATACGCTTGAAGGATTGGTTGTACAGTGCATTGTAGCGTGCGCGGGTGTCATCGTCCGGTCTTAAATCGGTATGCTCGCCCTTCTTTGTATAAGCGTCACTGATGGCATCGAGGTAATCGAAGCCCATGCGGTTGGTCGGGAGAATGTAATGGCCTTCGCCGAACTCGTTCCAGTTGCTCAAAATGACCATATCGGTCTGCCACGGCTCACCCGTGCGTTTGGCAAGAAAGTCGTCCTTCACCCATTTTAACAGGTTCGTATAGTCTTCTTTGGTGATGAGCGGCGAACGGCTGTTGCCCTGACCTAAGAACATATTGCAGAAGCCGACGCCGACCGTCGGAACAGATGTGATTCCGGCCGCCTTGGTTTCTTCGTCCTGCGTGGTGAGCTTGGTCTTCTGGAATTCCGGATCAAACGCGTTCTGCCCCCAGTTATAGGCGTAGCGTCCGTCAAAGCCCATGCGCTTGATTTGGTCGTTTGTGCCGTTGCAGACAAGGATAATAGCACCGTCGTAGCCGAGGTCAACGCAGGTTTGTCTCAAATAATCGATTTCCGCCTTGACGGCTTCTTCGGATTTGAAGATGTTCATGAGAGTTTCGGTGCGGTAAATGGTAATGAGCGGCTTATTATCGATGGTGAAATAACGGTCTTTATCGTACAGGTAGTATTCCTTCCAATAATCGACGATGTTCTTGCGGAACTGTTCGGAGTTGGAAGGAAGGTTGGCACTGTTTTCCCACATGATCGCATATTTCATGCTGTCGGTATATTTGGAATCGAGCTGTGCGGAAAGCGCAAAGCTGTTGCGCGGCGTTTTGACCGGTGCAGACGGCGTACCGCTGTACCAGCAGATCAGCTTGAAATCCACGCCATGTTCGATGAGCCACTTGGTTTCCCAGTCGGCAACCTCCGTCGAGCCTTCATCAAACATACCGAGATACGGATACAGCTCATCGTAAGCCGACGTGTAGTCCCAGCCGAACTGGAAGCCGTTGCGCCAGATATCGCACACTTCGATGCCGACGATGGTATCATCCGAAGCGACCGCTTTCGGCTCGGGCACATAGTCCGGCTGTTCATCGAACGAATTGCAGACAAACAGGTCGTCGAGGACGATGCTTGTATCCTTTTGTGCCGGCATGGTAATTTTTATACCGTCAATCGCATCTGCCGTGAATACACCGGAAGCAAGCTTCTTATGGTTGACGCTGTAGGAAAGAACGCCGGTATCGGTGTTGGCTTCGATACGAAGCGTCTGCCAAACGCCGCTGTTATAGGCGCGCAAAAGCGTGCCGTCGCCGGTATAGAATTCCTTGCCCTTGGTAACGATTTTTGCAAGCTCTGTGCCGTTCGAGGTGATGGCAAAAGACGTGCCGTCGTTATAGTCGGTCATATAGAATTTGATCTCGAAAACGACTTTGCGCGAAATCGGATCAAAGCTTGTCGTAAGAACGCCGGTCTTTCCGGCGGCTGTGCTGATTTCAGCGCTGTAAGCGTCATACGCGTTGGAAGCAAGCGAAACGAGCTTTGCCGTGCTGTCGGTTAGCGTATAATTATACGGCAAGCCTTCGCGTTCGCCGGAGGACATGAAGATATCGTTGAGGGCATAGCCGCTGTAAAGCTTGGTTTTCGAAACATCGGCAACCACTTCGCTTTCCTTATCGCTGGAGAAAGCAAGCGTATCCACCGAAGAAGCGGCCATATCGGCAAACGCATACGTTCCGATGAGCTTTCCGTCGGCAATGAGTGTATTTGTTTTAGCCTTCAAATCGGTAATGGTTTTCACGGTCATGCGATCGGCGACGGCAAGACCGGTATCGGTAAGCTTTCCGGCTTCCTTGGCAAAAAATTTGCCGTCCTTGGTCACAAAGCTCATGGCAAGGGTCTCTTCGCCTTTTCCGAGGTTGATATAGAAGCCGTTGTTCGCCGATTGAAGAAGCAGATTGGTCTCCATAACGATTTTGCCGCTGTTCTGTTCGGCAAACTGACGGAGCATGGCGGTACGTTCGGTTTTGCTGGTGTCAAGCACCTGGATACGGGACGCCGCCTGACCGGCAGGCACGCCGCGCGGATCAAATTCCCAGCCGTAAGCACCATAAGTCGTTGCGGAAAGCGCGCCGGAATCATCGATGAAATAAACAGCCGGCGTGGGATCCTCCCGTTTTTGAAGCGTCTTTTGCAGACGGTTTTCCGGCAGAGCGATACGGTTGATGATGGCGGCCGCTTCGCAGCGGATGATCGGGTTATTCGGATAGAACGAACCGTATGCATCGTTGCCCATCACAACACCGGCCTTGTATAAGGCTAAAACCTGTTCGCGGTAATCCGCCTTTTCGTTGATATCCGGCAGATAATCGACCGCATTGACGGGTTTCAGATAATCCTGCGGAACGGATGCATAGAACACCTCCGCCATTTCGGCGCGGGTGATCGGACGGTCGTACTCATCAAACCGATTTTCCGAAATCATTTTGTTGTCCACGGCATACTTGACATACGGCGCATACCATTCACCCGGAACGTCCTTGGAAATCTCCGTACCGTTGTAGCTTGCATGGACGCGCGCTGCCATGGTGACAGCCTCGGCGACCGTCACATTGCCGTCCGGCGAGAACAAGCTGCCGCCGACGCCGTTCATAAAGCCGAGTTCATACGCAGACTTCACCTCAGAAGCGTACCATTCGGAATCCGGAACATCCGTGAAGGTGCCGTCAGCATAAGCGGTCGTTTTGTTGAAACCGGCCGCAAAGCCGTGGAAGGTGAAAGCAAGTGCGGCAAGCAAGCCGACAAAAATCCTTTTTTTCATGCTTTGACTCCTTTTCTTTTTCTTCTTTTTCTTTTCTGATGCGTGTATTGCACGGATAGGCATATACCTGTCCTTTTACATAATTATTATAAAACAGATTTGGCGGTTCGTCAATAGCGAATCGTGATATAATTCTTGCAAATCGTGACCTATCGTGTGCAACATTCACAAGAACCATATGTCTTTTTTGTACAAAGCAACGACAGACACAGCGGCGGAATCACCGTGACTTTCGTTTCAGACACAAAAACGACAGCTCATAGAAAAATTTCTGCAAGCTGTCGTCGGTTGTTCGGTTTTTGCAAACAAAAAGTCAAAAAACGCATATAAGAGAAACGGTCATTTTAAGGAAAAAGGGATAATTTTGGCAATATCCGAGCCGCTATACAGTGTATATGCGCAAATTTCGGAGTAGGTTCCGTCCGGCATCGGCTGCTCGAAATGGAGCGTATAGCTTTTGCGCGAAATCTCGGTTTCATTTTCCGTTTCGTTTTGCGTTTTATTGTCGGTTTCGGCATTGTCGGCAAGCAAGTCAATATTTTCAAAGCAAAGGCGGACATACCGATAGTCGAATTTCCGTTTATCCTTGAAAAAATAGTCCTCGTAAACTGTTCCGTTTTCATCGGTTAAGTAGAATTTCAGTGACTCTGTCGGCAGATTGGCATCACGCAGGATATCTCTGTTGAACTTCACGGAAACCTGCAATTGTTTTGCGGCTTTGAGATAATACAGATAATTGAATTCAACAAGTCTGCCTTCTTTTACGGCGACCCAAGCTTTCTGCATACCGTATTGTTCCACTGTAAATGCGTTCGGATCGCTATGATACGTCTTGCGCGTCGTATCGTTGACCAATATTTCCGATACAACCTGATCGTCGCGGTACATTGAGCATCGGACAATCAAAATGCCGTAAATCAATACGATCACCGCAAGAGCCATTCCCTTGAACAGTTTTCCGATCGTAAAGCCTTTCTTTTTGGGTTCTTCAATATCCGGGTAATTCTCCATGCAGTTCCTCTCACTTTTTTCATAGACTTTTACAGCAAGACCGTATACGTTTCTCTGCCGCCGTTCACGAATATTTCCGCCACATAAGCGTCCCGTAAAATTTTCAGATCCTCGACGGCACCCTCATACACGAGTGCTTCACGTCCGGTGCGTTCGACAATAAAGCCGCTTTCGGTACACTTGACGCACGGATCTTCCTCTTTTAACAAATGCTGATATTCTTTTACCGGAAAGAGCGTAAAGACGCCGTTTTCAAATTTCACTTCCCGTGCGGCCGACATACAGCCGACATCCTTCGATGCATAATTCCAATAGTCCCAGCCGGGAAACCATGAAATCAGAATAACTCTGCCATCCGGATCACGGAACATCTGACCGGCATACTGATCCGGTCCGTTGTCGAGACAAGCGGTGTGTTCGGCCGAAAAATGCTCGTTTTCAAAGGTTCCGTATAACAAACGGAAATACGGCTTTCCTCCTGTCGGACAGATCGATGCGGAAACAAGCAATTTATCTCCCATCGGAATCACCGACGGGCATTCGGTATACACGCAGTTTTCCCATTCATAAAATATCGAGTGGTATTCCCAATCAAACAAGTTTTCCGAAACATATAACAGTAATCGTCCCGTTCCGCTCTGCACGTGTGCAGAGGCGATGACGCAATAAAACTTTCCGTCTTGTTGCCACACGGCAGGATCGCGGAAATCCTTGCTTCCCTGCGGCGGAAAACCGTCAATGACCGGATTTTCGGCATACTTTTCAAAATGAATGCCGTCTTTCGAATACGCAATGCTGATGGTTTGTTTTTTATCCTCGCCGTACAGCGACGCATAAAACAGGTACAGCACGTCATCCTTCACAATTGCCGTGCCCGACCAACAGCCTTCATGGTCAAACTTCGCGTCGGGATACAACGCGACCGGCAGTTCCTCCCATTCAAGGAAATCCTTTGTGCGCGCGTGTCCCCAATGCCGCGGTTCGAACCACGGCCGTTCGGAATCCGGCTCATGCTGGTAAAAGACATGATAATAGCCCTTAAAAAAGACAAGGCCGTTCGGATCGTTGATCCACCCATGCTTTGGGTGAAAATGGAAGTGCAGTTTTTCATTGTAATCGATGGATTTGTTCATACGCAGCAACTCCTTCTCCGATGAAAATATGCATTTTTTATAGTATAACATAGGCAATGAATATTTGCAACAAGTTTTTTGCAAATTTTGTATTTACATCGGCAGAGAAATCGTGTATAATAATAGAAACGTATCCTTAGAAAGGAGGTCTTCGCCATGCCGCAAGGCACTTCCGCCAAGTTCCGCACTGTCAAGAAAATCGTCAAAACCGGCGAAAGCACCGACTCGTCTCAAAAAAAATACGAAGTCAATTTAATCACCTATGCGCGGGTCAATGCGGTCGGAAGCGGCAGACTTCTTTCGCCGCTCGAAGCCGAACGACGACGCAATCGTCTGTTAGCCGGCAAGCACGAAGGTTCCTCTTCGATACGCAAAATGCGCCGGCCGGTGCGTACTCTGACCTTAAAACCGGCACCGGCGTTGCCGACAGCGCCGAAAAATCCCATTGAAATCAAGCGAAACTTTCTTCGCGTTCAATTAAAACAGCACGTCGAATCCATCGACCGCAAGCTGTTGGCCGTGGTCGCACTGCTTGCCGGTTTCGGCATTCTTGCCGTGTACAGCGCGACGCTCTCCTATGGACGAAACCGCTATGTGATCATTCAGACGGCCGCCGCCGTTTTGGGCATGGTGCTGATGACTGCCCTTTCCTTCATCGATTACCGCCAGTTTGCGAAAAAATATCGGTTAGTCATACTCTTAAACATTGCCTTGCTTTTGTTTACATTTCTGTTTGGTGAAGGTGTTACCGACAAAACCAACGCAAACTGGATCAATTTGGGCTTTATCAAGATCCAACCTTCGGAATTTGCCAAAATCTTGTTCATCTACTCGTTTGCCGCGCACTTATATTTTGTGCGTGACCGTATCAACAAGTTTTTCACCGCAATGACCTTGTTTCTGCACGCCGCCATCATCATCGGATTAACGTTTTTGCAGAAAGACCTCGGCACACTCACCATTTTTGTGTTTATCTTTGCGGTCATGTGCTTTGCCGGAAACCTAAACATTTGGTATTTCATTGCCGGTATTGCCGGAATCGTTGCCGCTTCGCCGTTCATTTGGACGAAGCTAAACTACTTTCAAAAGCAGCGCATTTTGGCGCCATACGATATTTCCATTGACCCGAATGCCATCGGTGTCCGTCATCAGGCCGTGCGAAGCATGACCGCCATCAGTCTCGGCGGCATCGACGGAAGCGGCTATATGCACGGGAAAATCACGCAAGGCAATTTTTCCGCCAAACATACCGATATGATTTTTGCAACCATTTGCGAAGAGTTCGGCTTCATCGGTGCGCTTGTCATCATCGGTCTGTACATACTTTTGGTCGTGCGCATCATTTTAGTGGCCATACGTTCGGAAAATACATTCGGCTGCTTAATCTGCACCGGTGTTGCGGCCATGTTTGTGATCCAAATCATCGAAAACATCGGCATGTGTCTCGGCGTTTTGCCGGTCATCGGCATTACGCTTCCCTTCTTAAGCTATGGCGGCTCATCGGCCTTAAGCACCTATATCGCCATTGGCTTTGTGCTTTCGGTCAGCACCCACAAAGAACAGACGTTCTTTGGAAGGTAGTGCTTGACATTTCGTCAAAAATGTGGTATAGTAAAAGAAATTATACGGATATCCAAAGGAGTACAGCATTATGAAAAAAGCCTTATTCTGCCTGCTTGCCGCTCTCAGCGTTGCAGCAGTTCTCACCTCGTGCGGTTCGAAAACGTGCAATATGTGCGAAAAGAGCTGCTCGGACAAATATTCCTACATGGACGGCGAGATCAACCTTTGTTCCTCCTGCTACAAAAAATGCTTTGACAGCAAGACAAAAGTTGATGCCGATGCCTTCTTTGCTACCGAAGAAGCAGCCGAATAAAATTTCATAAAAAACACACAAACAGCGCGCACCTTGATTGTTTCAAAGTACGCGCTGTTTGCTTTTTTATTCTCACTTGCAAAGGTGGAAAGCTTATTTGTTTTGCAGATAGTCGTTGACCGCCAGTGCGGCTTCTCTGCCCTCACGAATCGCCCATACGACCAAGCTCTGCCCACGGCGGCAGTCGCCTGCGGCAAAAATACCGGCCAAATTGGTGCGATGCGATGTTTCATCGGCTTTGATATTGCTTCGCGCATCGGTATCGAGCGACAATTCCGACACAAGAGCCTGTTCCGGGCCGACAAAGCCCATCGCCACGAGCAACAGCTCACACGGACGCACCTTTTCACTGCCCGGAACGGGCTGTGCGCTCATTCGGCCGTTTTTATCCTTTTTCCATGTGACATTGACGGTGTGCACCTCTTTGACGGCACCGGCATCGTCTTTGACGATTTTCGTAACCGTTGTCAGATATTCACGCGGATCGGCACCGAACACTTCGATGGCCTCTTCTTGACCGTAATCGGTCTTTTTGACACGCGGATACTGCGGCCACGGATTGTTTTCCGCACGGGTTTCGGGAAGCTCCGGCATGATCTCCAATTGAACGACGCTTTTGCAGCCGTGCCGGATTGAGGTTGCCACACAGTCCGTACCGGTATCGCCGCCGCCGATGATCACAACGTTTTTATCGGCAGCACTGATCTCAGTTCCATCGGTCAATGCAGAATCCAAAAGGCTCTTGGTGTTGGCCTTTAAGAAATCCACGGCATAATAGACGCCTTTGGCGTCCGCGCCCTCACACGTTAAGGCACGCGGTTTGGTTGCACCGCAGCAAAGCACCACGGCATCAAAATCATTTAGCAGCTTTACGACCGGATAGTTTTTTCCGATCTCGGTATTCAGCTTGAACTTCACGCCTTCCTTTTGTATGAGTTCAACGCGGCGCAGGACGACTTTTTTGTCAAGCTTCATGTTCGGAATGCCGTAGCGGAGAAGTCCTCCGATACGGTCGTTTCTTTCAAATACGGTTACGCTGTGACCACGGCGGTTCAGCTGCTGTGCTGCTGCCAGTCCGGAAGGACCACTTCCTACTACCGCCACTTTCTTTCCGGTACGGATCTTCGGAGTCTGTGGCTGTACCCAGCCCATCTCGTAAGCATGTTCGATGATGGCACGCTCATTTTCCTTTGTGGATACCGGTTTTCCGTTCAGATTACAGGTACATGCCGCCTCGCAGAGTGCAGGGCAGACACGGCTGGTAAACTCCGGGAAACTGTGTGTTTTTGTAAGTCTTTCATAGGCCTGTTTCCAGTTGCCACTGTACACCAGATCATTGGTTTCCGGCACCAGATTATGCAACGGACAGCCCGAAGCCATGCCGGCTAACATGGCTCCGTTCTGGCAGAAAGGAACGCCACACTCCATACAGCGTGCTCCCTGTTTCTGCTGTTCTTCTAAAGGCAGTGGAGTACGGAATTCGTTAAAATGACGGATTCGTTTCAAAGGTTCCTCTACTGCTGCGTTTTTTCTTTCATATTCCAAAAATCCTGTCGCTTTTCCCATTTCTCTTACTCCTCCGTCGATTTGGTCTGGAAACTTTCATAGAATGCTTCCATCTGTGCCTGCTCTGTGCTCATTCCTTTCTCTTCCAGCTTTGCAGAAAGAGCGATCATCTTCTTGAAATCATTCGGGATGATCTTTTTGAATTTGGGCAGATACTCCTGGAAATGCTCCAGAATCAACGCACCTCTCTCGGATCCTGTGGCTTCCACATGTTCCTCGATCAGTTCTTTCAGTTCTTTGATATCGTATTTGTTTTCCACTTTTTCAATGGAAATCATATCTTTGTTCAGATTCCGATACAGATGGCTGTTCTCATCGAGTACATAAGCGATACCACCGCTCATACCTGCTGCAAAGTTCTTTCCTGTCTTACCAAGAACGACCACGCAGCCACCAGTCATATATTCACATCCATGTTCTCCCACACCCTCTACAACTGCATAGGCTCCGGAGTTACGGACTGCAAAACGTTCCCCTGCCACACCATTGATA
>OIWM01002493.1_pt1 | contig 15271 bp, 10 predicted proteins | sample 1587451 | NCBI WGS metagenome assembly OIWM01 (sample SAMEA3888907, study PRJEB22519) | human gut metagenome | biome: human gut; feature: human-associated habitat; material: faeces | place: Denmark | collected 2011
CGTATCGCCTTCGTTCTGGACCGTATCTTCCGCAAGTTCGGTCTGTCCGGTAAGTCCTTCATCCCGATGCTGATCGGCACCGGCTGCGGCATCCCGGGCGTTATGGCTTCCCGTACCATCGAAAACGAACGTGACCGCCGTATGACGATCATGACCACCACGTTTATCCCCTGCGGCGCAAAGGTGCCGTTCATCGCGATGATCGCGGGCGCCCTGTTTGGCGGCAGCGCATGGGTCTCGACCTCTGCATACTTTATTGGCATGGCTGCAATCATCATTTCCGGCATCATGCTGAAGAAGACCAGAATGTTCTCCGGTGAGCCGGCTCCGTTCGTTATGGAGCTGCCGGCATACCACTGGCCCACCCTCGGCAACGTTCTTCGCAGCATGTGGGAGCGCGGCTGGTCGTTCATCAAGAAGGCAGGTACGATCATCCTGCTGTCGACGATCTTTGTCTGGTTCACCACCTACTTCGGCTGGGTTGACGGCGCATTCCGGATGCTCGACGAAAGCGAAATCGACTACTCCATCCTCGGTCACATCGGCTCCGCGATTGCGTGGATCTTTGCACCGCTCGGCTGGGGCAACTGGCAGGCAGTCGTTGCGTCCATCACCGGTCTTGTCGCAAAGGAGAACATCGTCGGCACGATGGGCATCCTCTACGGCGGCGGCGACGGTACGGTCTATCAGGCAATCGGCAATGCCTTCAACGGCATCACCGGCTATTCGTTCCTGGTGTTTAACCTGCTTTGCGCTCCGTGCTTCGCGGCCATCGGCGCGATCAAGCGTGAGATGAACAACGCCAAGTGGACCTGGTTCGCCATCGGCTATCAGTGCGGCTTTGCATATGTCATCGCGCTGATGATCAACCAGTTCGGCGGTCTGTTCTCCGGCAATATCAATGTCGTCGGTCTGATTGCGGCTGCCCTCTGCCTGGGCTTTATCGTCTACATGCTCGTCAAGCCCTACAAGGAAGCAACCAAGCTCTCCACCAAGGTCTAAGCATTCAGGCAGCACCGCGCAATTGCGGCTTCGTGTCTCGGCGGATCTTTTCCGCCAATGCTTCGGTTTGAAAAAAATTTCTCGCCGAGCCTGCTTGCCGAATTACACGGCGCTGCCTAAGGCATCCCTTTACCCAGTATCATCCCAAGGAGTGTGAACGTTATGATAAGCTGGATTGTCAATAACCTTGCAACTATTCTGATCTCCTCCCTCTTAATCGTAATTGTAATCTTCATTATCAAGTATCTGATCCGGCAGAAGCGTGACGGAAAGAACTCCTGCGGATGTGACTGCGGCCATTGCTCCATGCACGGTTCGTGCCATGGTGGCTGCGGACATTAAGTCCGGGCCGAAAATAATGGAAGCCCTCGTGCGCAGCGATTGGCGCACGGGGGCTTTTGCTTGATTTTCAGACTGCTTTCGGACCCTGCCACTGGCAGGCGCGAAGGTCGACTCTGCCGTCGGGCAGGAAGGGGACGCCCTCTGCCTCCAGAAGCGCCCTTCTCAGATCGGCGTAGCCGCCGCCCGCAATCGAGCCGTCGGCTTTGACCACGCGCTGCCACGGAAGATCATCCGGGCACGTCCGCATCGCCCAGCCGACCTGCCGCGCCGCGCGGGGCGCGCCCAGCAAATATGCCAGCTGCGAATAACTGGCGCAGGCGCCTGCCGGAATTTGCCGGACGAGGGAGTAGACACGCTGAAAAAAGGATGGCTGTTTCATAAGTCCTCCTGTTCGGATGCTCACAACGCTTTTTCTGCCTTGCGGCGGTGATGCTCGCCGTAGAGATACCGGTAATCCTGCCGGAGAATGTTTTTGATGAACGGAATGGCAAGGATGATATCGGTTGCCAGCCACGCTGCGGGATCTGCCGCGCAGAGCGCATAGAAGGCAAGGGAGGGTGCGGACGCGCTCACAACGCCTCCTGCAATGGCTGCCGGGAGCGTAGAGCTGACCGCGATTCTTGCTACCAGCTCCGCCGCGCCGCCTGCCAGAGTGAACTGCGATCTGCCGATGCCCTGATCGCAGTTGCGCATCAGGAAAATGCCGCCCAGCAGCAGATACATCGCGTAGTCGACGTATAAAAACGCATTGCCGTAGCGGATGGTTTCCGGCGTCACCTTGTCGGCGCTGAGGAAAACGTGGAAATAGGTATCGCCGATCGTCATCAGAAGACCTGCGCCTGCACTGAGTGCGGCGAGAAGCGCCATGATGATGGAAGCCTGTATAGCGCCGCGGCGGATGCGCTCGTGCTTGCCCGCGCCGAGATTCTGCGCAGTGAAGCTGGTCAGTGCCGTGCCGAAGGCGTTGAGCGGCGTCATGGTCAGCATGTGGAGCTTGTTTGCTGCACCGAAGCCGTTTTGCGCGGCATTTGAAACAATAAGACCTGCCTGCATGTCAAACTGGACGACGACGCTTTGCATCGTGATAATACCGACAGAAAGGACCGAAAACTGCAGCCCCAGCGGAACGCCCTGCGCGATGTGCTGGGAAAGGTCGCTTTTCGTGATGGCGATGTCCTCCCGGTGAAGCCGCAGCTCGGGATATCTGGAAAAGGCGTAGATGAAGCATGCCACGGTGCTGATGAGCTGCGCGAGAACCGTTGCAATCGCCGCGCCCGCGACGCCCCAGCCGAACGACAGAATGAACAGAAGGTCCAGCCCGACATTCAGAACCGTGGAGAACAGCAAAAACATCAGAGGCGTGACAGAATCACCCATCGCGCGCAGGAACGAGCAGATGAAGTTATAGAACAGCTGCGCGCCGATACCGGCAAAGATAATGGCGCAGTAGGTAAAAGCCGCCGTATAGACAGCGCCGCTGTCCGGGGTGACGTTGATCCACGCGAGCATCGGATTTAAAAGCGCCAGCGCCAGCGCTGTCAGCAAAAGCGTTAAAACGGCGGACAGCACAATCTGTGTGGCAAGCGAGCGGCGAACTCCGGGCTGGTTATGAGAGCCAACATTGCAGGAGGTAATGACGCAGAAGCCTGCCGACACGCCGAAGGCAAACTGCAGAAAGATGTTTACAATCGGGGCAATGTCGTTGACACCCGCGACCTGCTCGCCGGAGAGCGTCTGCCCGACGATGGCAGCGTCGCTGATGGAATAGACCTGCTGGAGAAGATACGAAAGAATGATCGGGAAGGAAAAGCGCAGAATGGTTTTCCAGCACGGACCTTCTGTCAGGTCAATCGGCTGGAACAGCGCAGGAAGCCCCTTCGGGGCAGTGTTTTTCGGCATAAACAGCGTCCTTTCTGGCAATCAGAAAAGTAATAGGTTTCAAGTTCCGAGCAATTATAGTCTTTGCATGGGAAAAAAGTCAAGAGAAATCCACAACTGGGATTGGTGAAAATAGATAACACAAAACGTGTAAAACTGTGCAAAATGACGGCAAACGAAAACGAGAGCCTTGGCGTCCGGAAAGCGCCCGCAAATTTGGACATTCGGGGCAAAATGACCGGAACCTTTTTGGAAATTCCGGTTGAAAATTGCGCGGATGCTTTGTATAATGGAGGTCAATAAGGGAGTAGTCGGCACCTTGTGCGGCGCGGTCAACAGGCTGAGGGTTTCCTCTGGTCGCGTCTGAAATGACGAGACTTATCTGCAAAGAGGGGCAGATAGGTCTGTTTTTTTGTCTGTATGCCGGCAAATCAAACAGAAGGGTTGCAGGAAAACTATGAATTTTGCGGAACTGATTGTGCTGGCAATCGGTCTTTCGATGGATGCGTTCGCGATATCCATCTGTAAGGGATTGTCCGTGGAAAAGCTCGAAAAAAGGCACATGGTCATTACGGGTCTCTGGTTCGGCGGCTCGCAGATGGCAATGCCGATCATCGGCTATTTTGTGGGCGGAAGCTTTTATGAGGCGATTCAGAGCGTCGACCACTGGCTGTCGTTTGCGCTGCTGCTGCTTATCGGCGTTAATATGATCCGCGAGTCGATGGGAAAGATCGAAAAGCTCGATGCGTCGTTCTCGCCGAAGGTCATGTTCCCACTGGCAATTGCGGACTCGATTGACGCTCTGGCTGTCGGCGTAACATTTGCCTTCCGGCAGGTGCCGCTGGTGCCGTCGGTTCCGGTGATCGGTCTGACGACGTTTCTGTTCTCGGCGGCAGGCGTCTGGATCGGCAACCGCTTCGGCGCAAAGTATAAGTCCAAGGCGGAGCTGACGGGCGGCATCGTGCTGATCGGCATCGGGCTTGTGATTCTGCTGCAGGATCTCGGCGTGCTGGCATAAATGCACAAAACAGGAAGAGGTTAAGACCTCTTCCTGTTTTTTTCGTCGAGCATCGCAAACAGGCTTCGCAGACGGATGGATGCCGCGCCCATGTTGGTGATCTCGTCGATCTTGAGCTGGGTGTAGTCTTTTCCGGCGGCTTCCAGGATGGCTCGCACCTCGTCCGTTGTGACTGCGTCCACGCCGCAGCCGAAGGACACCAGCTGCACGACGTGAAGATCGTCGGGGCTTTCGGCAACGTATTTTGCTGCCGCGTACATTCTTGCGTGATACGTCCACTGGTTGCGCACGCCTGCGCGGAATTTCTCCACAAACGGGCTGAGGCTGTCTTCGGTGATGACCGCTGCGCCGAGGTCGCACAGGAGCTTATCAATGCCATGGCTGACCTCGGGGTCGACGTGATAGGGTCTGCCGCACAGAACGACGACGGGCTGATGCTCCTGTTTTGCCGCAGCAAGGTATTCCTGCGCCTTTTGCTGCACGGCGCTGTGATACGCTTCATATTCGGCGTAAGCGGCATCGGCAGCTTCTGCGACTTGCTGTTTGGAGAACGGCGCAAAATATTGTGCCAGAATTTCCTGCATCCGCCTGCAAAACTGCTTTTTGCTGTGAAGACCGACAAAGTCGGAGAGGAAGCGGGTTTGGGAGAGTCCGGGGATGTTGAGCTTTAATACCTGCGGGTAATAGGCAACGACGGGGCAGTTGAAGTGGTCGTCTCCGAGGCGCTCGTCTACATTATAGCTCATGTCGGGGTAGAAAATGGCATCGGAGTTCCGGCTTAGCAGCCACTCGATGTGCCCGTGCAGGAGCTTCGCAGGGTAACAGGCGGTGTCGGACGGAATCGTATGCTGCCCGGCGGCATACAGCTCGCGCGTGGAATTGGGGGAGACCAGCACGCGGAAGCCGAGCGCATGGAAAAAGACATACCAGAAGGGCAGCAGGTCGTAGAAGTTCAGTCCCATCGGAATGCCGATGGTTTGTTTTCCTTCGTCCGGCGCGTCCTGCCGGTAGTTATCCAGAAGAGAAAGCTTGTCTGCGTACAAATTCCTTGGCGCTTTGGCGGCTTCTGTGCGCACGGGCTTCGAGCAGCGGTTCCCGGCGAGAAAACGCCTGCCGCCAGGGAAGAGATTGACAGTCAGGTTGCAGTGGTTCTGGCAGCCCTGACAGACGGTACGGTTGACCTTGTGCTCGAAGCGTTCGAGTTCTTCGCGGCTGAGAACGCCGTGACCCGGATGGTTTGCCGCGTAAAGTGCTGCGCCGTAGGCACCCATGAGACCGGCAAACCTCGGGCGGATAACCTCGCGGCCGGTTTCCATCTCAAAAGCACGCAGGACGCAGTCGTTATAAAAGGTACCGCCCTGGACGACGATGTGCCGTCCCAATTTCTGCGCGTCGGCGCAGCGGATGACCTTGTAGAGCGCGTTTTTGACGACGCTGACGGAAAGACCTGCCGCGATGTTTTCGATGCTGGCGCCGTCTTTCTGCGCCTGCTTGACGGAGCTGTTCATGAAGACGGTGCAGCGGCTGCCTAAATCCGCGGGTGCGTCGGCAAATAAGCCGAGCTTTGCAAATTCCGCGCTCGTTAGCCCTAACGTATCGGCGAAGGTCTGCAGGAACGAGCCGCAGCCGGACGAGCACGCTTCATTCAAGTACAGGCTGTCAATGAGCCCGTTTTTGATCTGGAAGCACTTGATGTCCTGCCCGCCGATGTCGATGATGAAATCAACATCCGGGCGGAATTTTTTTGCAGCCGTGTAGTGCGCCAGCGTCTCCACAATTCCGTGCTCCACGCCGAACGCGGTCTGCATCAGCTTTTCGCCATAGCCGGTGACGGCGCTGCCCGCAATCTGAATATCCGGGTAGGCGTGATAGAGGTCCAGAAGGTATGCACGAATGATGCGCACGGGGTCGCCGCGGTTCGGCTGGTAGGTCGCGTAAAAGAGGTTTCCCGACTGGTCGCAGAGCACAGCCTTGACGGTTGTGGAGCCGGCGTCGATGCCGAGGTACATGGGACCGTTTGGCTTGGTAAGCGTTTCGATACCCTCGGAATTTTTCTGATGGCGCGCGGAGAACGCCTCGTAGTCCGATTTCGAGGCAAACAGCGGCGGCTGGTGACGGTAGGTGCTGGTTTTGGCGCGCAGAGCGAGCCGTTCGCGGACAACTGCGGGCGAGACGATTTGCCCGACGTTTGCCAGGGCGCAGCCGTATGCGACAAAATACAAAGAGTTTTCCGGGCAAAGCCCCGCGGTGTTCAGAACCTCGTCGAAGCTTCGGCGCAGCTCCGGAAGGAACGTCAGGGGACCTCCGAGATAGAGAAGCTTTCCCTTGATTTCTCGCCCCTGCGCAAGCCCGGCGACGGTCTGGTTGACCACCGCGCGCAAAATGCCTGCCGCGACATCCTCACGTCTTGCGCCCTGATTGAGAAGCGGCTGAATGTCGGATTTGGCAAACACGCCGCAGCGCGAGGCAATGGGCGGAATGGTCTGGGCTTTGGTGGCAAGATCGTTGAGTTCCAGCGGCGTGATCTGCATGAGCGACGCCATCTGGTCGATGAATGCGCCGGTGCCGCCGGCGCAGGTGCCGTTCATGCGCATTTCAAAGCTGCCGGTAAGAAAGAGGATTTTTGCATCCTCGCCGCCGAGTTCGATGATGACATCCGTTCCCGGACAGAAGCGCTGCGCGGCGATTTTTTCGGCGAAGACCTCCTGCACGAACGGAAGGTCCAGACTTTCCGACAAGCCGAGACCTGCTGAGCCGGAGACGGTGAGAATCAGCTCTTCGCCGGGATAATCTGTTTCAAATTGGCAGAGAATTTCGTCTAATTTTTCGCCGATCTTTGCGCCGTGGCGCTGATACTTGCAGGATAAAAGCTGGTTTTGTTCGTCCAGCAGAACGTATTTGAGCGTTGTAGAACCGATATCAAGCCCGAGCTGTTTCATGCCGTTCCTCCTTTGCCATCGCCAGCATCAGCTTGATGCGGTTTTCCTGGTTGACCTTCGACGCGCCGGAGTCATAGTCGACGGGGAAGATGTTTGCCTTGGGGTAGAGCTCGCGCAGACGCCGGATTGTGCCCTTGCCGACGATGTGGTTGGGAAGACACCCGAACGGCTGCGCGCAGATGATGTTCGTGTAGCCCTTCTCGATCAGCTCCGCCGCCTCGCCGGGAAGAAGCCAGCCTTCCCCCATCTTGACGCCGCGGTCGATGACGCGATCGGCAAGCGCTTTGATTTTTTCAAAGCTGACCGGCGGGACAAACTCGGGGTAGGACTCGAGCGCTTCAATGAGCCAGTCTTCCCACGCACCTGCAATTTGCTCCGCCTTGCGACCGATGAGGAGCTTGAGCCTGCTGCCGCCGTAGTATTTGTGGTCCATTTCGATGTTTGCAAAGCAGTACTGGAAGAACCCCAAAACGCCCGGGACCATGTACTCGCAGCCCTGTGAGAGCAGGAACTGCTCTAAGCCGTTGTTGCCGAACGAGGAATATTTGACGTAAATCTCGCCGACGATGCCGACTTTTGTGCAGTCTTTCGGCGTGCGCGGGATCTCGTGGAAGTCCTTTGCCATCGCGCGGAGGTTTTTCTGCATCGCTTTGGGTGTGAGACCCTGCTTGCGGCGGAACTGACCGGTAAGCTCGGCAATCCATTTTTGAATGACCTTCCGGGTATCACCGGGATTGGTTTCGTAGGGAAGGCACTGGTTTTTGAGCAGCATCAGCATGTCGCCGTAAATTAAGCTGCGCAGACCCGCAAAGAGCATGAGGGGCGTGATTTTAAAGCCGGAGTAGTGTTCGTATCCGCCGAAGCTGAGCGAAATGACGGGGACGTAATCCATGCCCATGTTGTGGAGCGCTTTTCGCAGAAGGAAAATGTAGTTCGACGCCCGGCAGCCGCCTCCCGTTTGGAACTGGATAAGCGCGACCCTGTGGGGATCATACTTGCCGCTGGTAAGTGCGTAGAGCTGCTGCCCGACGGCGCAGGTTGCGGGGTAGCACATATCGTTATGCAGGTATTTAAGCCCCGCGGCAATCACGGCAGGACCTTCGTCGTGCAGAACCTCGACATGATAGCCGTGCAGGGCGAAAACCTCCTGCAAAAGCTCCATGTGGGTGGGGAAAATGTCGGGCGCGAGAATGGTGAAATCGCGCTTCATCTGTTTGGTGAAATCAACTGCCATGGCGTTACTCCGTTTGTCTGAAGGTCACAATAGTATATACTGAAAATCTGATTTTTTATGAGATATACACATAAAACGCTTAAAAATAATGCTGAAAAATTGCAATACAGCTATTTTAGACCTCTGAGCAGGCGAAGTCAATCCAATCGGAAATTCTTAACGTGGCGCAAACGGGAGGGCATAAAAGACGGACAGCTCTGAGGAACTGTCCGTCTTTCCAGAGTCAGGATTTTCGATTTGCCTTCAGCTGCAATTCAATGTAGTCTCGAACACTTTGCCGACCCTTCTGATCAAGTGTCATCACATTAGCAAGCAATTCATCGGCAGTATATCCGGCAATGATAGATTTCTGATCATCCTCCAATTTGATTCGACAAGCCGTGCGACCAAGCAGATAATCTACGGATACTCCATAAAAGTCTGCCAGAGCCGTAACATAGCGGACAGGCATTTCGTATTTTCCAGTTTCATGTTTGGAATAGCACTGCTGTGAAGTGCCAAGAAGTGCAGCAACATCGGACTGCTTCAAGTCTCTGTCTTCCCGCAGCTCGCGGAGAATTTCACAGAACGATTTCACACGGCACACATCCTCTCCTCTGGTGTGCAAATATTACAGCGTACATCAAATACAACTTATTGACGAGAAAATGCATTTGACTTATAAGTAAAAGATGTACATAATATTTCGCTTATTTAAGGAGAAATGATGCAAGGGAAAACGTGCTGTGTGACCGGGCATCGGGATATTCCGGAGGAACAGATCGACGATGTAAAACAGTCTTTGGAGCGGGAAGTTGACTGCGCGGCATGCTGCTGCGTGTAAGAAACGGCAATCATTTGCGCCGGCTATTCCCGATAGGCTGCCATGATGGTTTTGAACAGATCCTGCGCGGAGGGCGGCGTGTAGGTAATCGCGTTGGCTCCGGCAAGAATCGTTTCGCGGGCGGTTTCGTTCGTCTTGCCGCCGGAGGCGATCAGGGGCACCTGCGGGAATTGCTCCCGGATTTTGCGCACAACCTCCGGCGTTCTGTAGCCGCAGGCAATGTTCAGAATCGACGCGCCGCTCTCTAAACGCATGGCAATGTCGGTGTCCTCTCTGGTAACGGTGGCAATGACGGGGATATCGACCGCTTTTGATACCGCAAGAAGGTTGAGGTCCGAGATCGGCGCGTTCAGAACTACGCCCATCGCACCCTGCGATTCTACGTCCTTTGCCAAAGATACCGTGCGCATGCCCTTCGTCGTGCCGCCGCCAACGCCGCAGAAGACCGGAATGTAGGACGCTTTGATGATGGCGTCGCTGATTGCCTGCTGGGGCGTGAAGGGATAGACGGCAAAGACCGCGTCGGCGTCGCAGTTTCGGATGATGGCAAGGTCGGTCGTAAAGACGAAGCTTTTGATGCGCCTGCCGTTAATGACAATGCCGCTTGCCTGAAAGACGGCTTCCGGCATCCGTAAAATGTTCTTGCGCAGACGGCTGTCGATCTGCGGCAGCTGGTTGAATTCTTCCTGCATGTCGGTGCTCCTTTCTTTTGCGCTGCTCCAGACCCTTTGGGAAGGGCGGATACGTTCCTTATCTTTGTACCAGAATACGACAGGCGATTTCTGCCGGAAATGGGCACTTTGCATTTTGTGTCGGTAAACATGGCAAATGGGGGAATCTGCCCAAAAAAGACCGTCTGCCCATGATCGGAAAGGGGCAGACGGTCTTTGAAGTGCGGGAATTATTTCCCAAAGTACGCGAGAATTTCCTGCATACGCTCCTGCTGATGGACATGGAACGGACAGCGGCTGTCGCAGTGCCCGCACGAGAGGCAGTCCTGCGCGGTTTTTTCCAGCGTCAGATAGTGTTCGCGCGCCAGATTGTCGCCGAGCTTTGCCAGATCGTAATACTTGTTGATCAGCGCAATGTCGAGCCCGGCAGGACACGGATGGCAGTGCTTGCAGTAGACGCAGGAGCCGAGCGTGGCGGCAGCTGCAAACGAGGCAGCTTCGGCATAGTCGCGCTCCTGCGCACTCGTTTCAAAATAGGAAAGGACCTCGCGCAGCTCCTGTTCGCTGCCGTAGCCGGGAAGGACGGTGAGAACGCCGGGCTTGTCGAGCGCATAGGCGATGCACTGCGCTTTGCTCAGCGCCTTTTTGAAGGGGGACTGCGCCGCGTCGAGCAGCTGCCCGCCGCAGAAGGGCTTCATGACCGAAATGCCGACGCCCTCTTTCTGGCAGCGGCGGTAAAGATCATAGCGCTCGGCGTTTTCGCCGAAGGCAAACTCGCCCCTGCCGTAGTCGTAGACGGGGTTGATGCTGAACATCAGCATGTCGATGATGCGCATGTCCAGCACGCGGTTTGCAAGACGCGGTGCGTGCGAGGAAAGACCGAGATGGCGCACGACACCCTGCCGCTGCAGGTCCTGCAGATAGCGCAGAATGCCGTTTTTCTCATATGTGCGCAGGTCGGCTTCTTCATCCAGACAGTGGATGAAGCCGAAGTCGATGTAGTCCGTCTGCAGGTTTTCCAGCTGCCAGGCGACGGAGCGCTTGATTTCGTCCAGCTCGGTGGTCCAGCCGTATTCGCCCGTGGTGTAGTCCGCGCCGAAGTGGACCTGCAGGAAGACCTGCCTGCGAATGTCCTTGAGGGCTTTTCCGTAGGCGGGGAAAATGCTTGCATGTCCGCCTGCCATGTCAAAATAGTTGACGCCGAGGTCGAAGGCGGTACGGACGGTCCGGATGATGTCCGCTTCTTTCTGCGCGCCGACCACGGACGAGCCCATGCCGATGACGCCGATCTTTTCGCCGCCATGGGGGAGAATTCTGTATTCCATATGTACCTCCGTATCGATCGTATTCTTCCTATACTTTAGTGGATGCGGATAGAACTGTCAATGCGGGACGGACGGTTTTCAGGAAAAGTTCAGAATTGCAGCAGCGTCCGGCAGGCGTCTTCCAGCGCATACAGCTGCGCGTCTGCATCTGCCCGGGTGGAAGCCTTCGCGCTGAGGTAGAGCTTGAGCTTCGGCTCGGTGCCGGAGGGGCGGACGACGACAGAGGCGCTGCCGGTGAGCGAAAAGGCAAGCACATCCGAACGCGGAAGACCGGTTGGGTCTGTCAGGTAGTCGGTGAGTGCGGCGACAGGGAAAGCGCCGATGCTGGACGGCGGATTGCTGCGCAGGCGCTGCATGACAGATGCCATCTGCGTCATTGCGGCGGCGCCGGAGAAGGCGAAGCTCTGCTGCGAATGGACATAGCAGCCGAAGCGCTCGTAAAGTGCGTCGATGGCATCAGCAAGCGTCATGCCGCGCTCCTGGTACCAGCTTGCCGCTTCGCAGAGCAGGAGCACGGCGTTGACGCCGTCCTTGTCACGCACATGTGTGCCGGAGAGATAGCCATAGCTCTCTTCAAAGCCGAAGGTGAAGCGCTCCGGGTGCCCCTCGCGTTCCAGAAGACCGATCTGTTCGCCAATGTATTTAAAGCCGGTGAGTGTGCGGCGAAGCTCTGCGCCGCAGGCTTTCGCGATGGGGTCTGCCATGGCGGTGGAGACAATCGTGGTGACGGCAACGGGGCGCTCGGGAAGCGTTCCGGCAGCTTTTCGCGTGCGGCAGATGAAATCGAGCAGCAGCACGCCGACCTCGTTGCCGGAGAGCAGACGGTAGGAGCCCTTGTCCGGGACGGCAACGCCGCAGCGGTCGCAGTCCGGGTCGGTGCCGATGAGAAGATCGGGCTTTACGATCCGGCTCAGCTCGAGTCCTTTCTGCATTGCCTCGCGGATCTCGGGGTTCGGATACGGGCAGGTCGGGAAATTGCCGTCCGGGTCTGCCTGCTCGGGGACGAGCGTGAGATTCTGAACGCCGAGTTTCTCAAGAAGCTTTTCCACACACTCTCTGCCGGAGCCGTTGAGGGGCGTATAGACGAGACGCAAGCCGGAAAGATCGTCTTCGGTGACGCGCAGGGAGCGAACGGCGTCTATGTAGGCGTCCAGCAGCTCGTCCGGAATCCATCGGATGCTGCCGGAGGCAAGAAGCGCGGCAAAGTCTCCGATCTGGATACCATTAAAATAGGAACAATTCTTAAGATTGTCCGCGATCTGCGCCACGCCCTCCGGGGTCAGCTGGCAGCCGTCGGAGCCGTAGACCTTGAAGCCGTTATACTGCGCGGGATTATGGCTGGCGGTGATGCAGACGCCAACGCCGCAGGAAAGTGCGCGCACCGCAAAGCTCAGGGCGGGCACCGGCTCGAGGCGGGGGTAAATGTATGCTTCGATACCATTTGCCGCAAAGACGGCGGCAGTTTCCCTGGCAAAGCGGGCGCTGCCGATTCTACTGTCGTAGCCGATGGCAGCGCGCTTGGGAAGGGCGGTTCCGCTCAGATAGTCGGCAACCGCCTGCGCGGCGCGGCGGACGACGTGGACGTTCATGCGGTTGGTGCCTGCGCCGAGGATGCCGCGAAGACCGCCGGTGCCGAAGGTCAGCTCGCAGCCGAAGGCATTGTCGATGGCATGCGCGTCGTCCGCCATCGCGGAAAGCTCGGCGCGAAGACTTGCGTCCAGCGAGGGCTGGGACAGCCAGCGGTCATATTGGATTCTGGAAGAGTCCATTTCGTTCTCCTTTTCCGAAAAAACGACCGGCGCAAACATGCGCCGGTCGTGTTGGTGGAAGCTCAGAAGGTCAAGCTGCCGGAGGTGATGCAAAGACCGGATTTGCGGTCAAAGAGCATGATCTGGTCTCCGGTGACAGAAAGGGGGACCGAAGAGCCGATGGTAAACAGAGAGCTGCCGAAGACGACGCCGGTCAGCAGGAAGCCGCCAACGCGGACTTTGATGGTCGACTCCATGCCGGTGGGCATTGCGCCGTAGATCTCGCCGCGGAGATTGCCCTCGTCGGCAATGTCGATGAACTCGGGGCGGATGCCGAGAACCAGGTCCTCGTTCGTGATTTCCGGAAGATCAAGCAGAGAATCGTCTTCTTCGTCAACCTTGGCGATGTGATAGCGGAAGACCTCGTCCTTGTTGCCCTTTTCTACATAGCCTTTCTGCGAGGCTTTTTCTTTCAGCTCGGCAGCGCGCTTTGCCGCCTGCTCGTCGCGATTTGCGAACCATTTGGAAAGGTCCAGCGGCTTTGCGGGGCGGAATTTTGCATGAAGACCGCCCAGAACGGTCAGGTCGAGCGCGCCGTCCGCGCCCTGCGCGCCCTTTGCTTCGACGAAGTTGATCGACGGATTGCCGACGAAGTCCGCGACAAAGAGATTTGCCGGGTGATGGTAGACCTCCAGCGGCGCTTCATACTGCTGCAGAACGCCGTTGTTGATCAGGCAGATCTGCGTGGCAAGAGTCATTGCCTCCATCTGATCGTGGGTGACATAGACGAAGGTGGAGCCGGTCTCGACATGCAGGCGCTGCAGCTCGTAGCGCATTTCGAGTCTCAGCTTTGCGTCGAGGTTCGAAAGCGGCTCGTCCATGAACAGGACCGTAGGTTCCGGAGCGAGGGTTCTGGCAATGGCGACACGCTGCTGCTGACCGCCGGACAGCTCTGCCGGATACCGGTCCATGAACATGCCGATCTTGACGATGCGGCTGACACGGCGGACGGAGAGGTCGATTTCCTCTTTGGTAAGCTTGCGCACCTGCGTGACGATTTCACCGTCTTTTGTATAGCGGAATTCGTCATCTAATGTGAAGCCGGCGTCCTGCGCGGCTTTTTTTGCGGTCTCGACCTTGGAGGTCAGAGCGGCGATTTCAGAGGCGCAGTCGGACTTGGTTTCCAGATGGTAATCGAAGAGCTTCTTTGCGGTGTACTGCGAGAGGGTGAAGGCGTCGATGAGCTTGAGGATCGCCTTCTTTTCTTCCAGCTTTCCGTCCTTGTCGCGGCACTCGTCGAGCACCGAGACAACGTCCGCGGGGGTCTTGAGGATTTCGGCAAGACGCGCGGCGTTCTTTGCGTCAAAGTCGATTTTCGGAAGGGCTTCTTTGACGTTGGAAAGACCGAAGGAGATGTTCTGATAGACCGTCATGTTGGGCCAGAGCGCATAGTTCTGGAACAGGAAGCCGACCTTGCGCTTGTTGGCAGGGACGTTGATGCCGAGATCACTGTCGAAGACAACTTTGTCGCCGATGGTGATGCGTCCGGAGGTCGGGGTTTCCAGACCCGCGATCATACGGAGTGTCGTCGTCTTGCCGCAGCCGGACGGACCGAGCAGCGTGACAAAGGCATTGTTTTCAATGGTCAGATTCAGGTCCTCCACAGCGTAGAACTTTGCCCAGCGCTTGGTGACGTGTTCGAGTTTGATTTCAGGCATGTGATTAACCTCCTATTCCCTTGTCCAGGCTTGCGCCCGTGATTTTGTTCACCAGCGTGTTGCAGATCAGAATGGTAATGATCAGAATCAGGTTGATGCCGCTGGAGAACGCATAAAGACCCATTTCGTCGAAGTAGTCGAGCGTGGTCGAGAGGATGAAGCCCTGCACGCAAAGAAGCATGAACAAAGACAGCTCGCGCAGGCACGTCATGAACGGCAGCAAAAAGCCCGAGATGATCGAGGACTTCTGAATCGGGATGATGATGCGCGTCATGCGCTTGACCCACGGGATATCCTGGATGATTGCCGCCTCTTCAATCTCGCCCGAGAGCTGGAGCATGGAGTTTAGACTGCTCCGGCTGGCAAACGGGATGTATTTGACGGTGCCGACGATGATCAGCAGCGTATAGGTGTTGAAGAGGTTCAGCTTTTCGGTTGAGAACAGGATGAAGAACGCGACGCCGACGGCGATAGACGGCATGAGGTAGGGGAGGAAGGCAACGGAGTTTACGTAGTTTGCCCAGCGGTTGCGGCGGTTTTTGGAGACGGCGTAGCCGATCATGGTGCCGATGG
>OIWM01002494.1_pt1 | contig 15257 bp, 10 predicted proteins | sample 1587451 | NCBI WGS metagenome assembly OIWM01 (sample SAMEA3888907, study PRJEB22519) | human gut metagenome | biome: human gut; feature: human-associated habitat; material: faeces | place: Denmark | collected 2011
GCGAGCACCTGCGCGAAATGGACGACCTGCGCCAGAGCGTGCAGAACGCCACCTACGAGCAGAAAGACCCGCTGCTGATCTACAAGTTCGAGTCCTTCGGACTGTTCTCGAAAATGATCATCAAGGTCAACCGCGACGTGCTGGCCATCCTGAACAAGGCCTATATTCCCGTGCGCGACCAGAACGCCGAAGCGGTGCAGCGCCAGCAGCAGGAGCGCGCCAAGGTCGACGTCAACAAGTTGCAGGCTTCGCGCATGCAGGCCGCGGCCCAGGCCGGACAGGAGGAGCGGCAGAAGCCGATGCCCCTGCACGCCGAAAAGAAGGCCGGACGCAACGATCCGTGTCCCTGCGGATCGGGCAAGAAGTATAAGAACTGTCACGGTAAAGGCCTGTAAGCCTTTACCCTGACAGTTCCGATTCATAATTTAGAACCAGAATTCAAAATTATGGGTTACCTGGAGGAGAAGCAACGCCAGCTGGACATGCGCTACCTGCGCATGGCGAGTATCTGGGCCGAAAATTCATACTGCGTACGCCGCAAGGTCGGGGCGCTGATCGTCAAGGACAAGATGATCATTTCGGACGGCTACAACGGCACGCCGTCGGGTTTCGAAAACGTCTGCGAGGACGACGAGGGCCACACCAAACCCTATGTGCTCCACGCCGAGGCCAACGCCATCACCAAGGTCGCCAAATCGGCCAACAACTGCGACGGATCGACGCTCTACATCACCGCCGCACCCTGCATCGAATGTTCGAAACTGATCATTCAGGCGGGGATCAGGCGGGTGGTTTACGCGGAGGATTACCGTTCGGAAGAGGGGCTGAACCTGTTGCGCCGCGTGGGAATCGAGTGCGTACAGTACGAGTTGAACGAAAAATGACGGTCCGATGAAAAAGGTCCTTTTCCTGCTCGCAGCGCTGGCGTACGCCGGACTCGGTTCGGCGCAGAGCATCGAGGCCGACACCCTGCCGGCGCTACCGCCCCATGTCTACTGCGAGATCACGGCCCACCACCTGCCCACGCACCGCAACAACGGCGTGCTGTTCGATTTCGGGCAGAAGACCGAAGTCCTGAAATACAACTACCTGACAGACGCCGCAGGCAACAGACTGCTCTTCAATTCGGGGATAGAGGCGCTCAACTACATGGTGTGCCGCGGATGGGAACTCGTGCAGGCCTACACCTCGGGCGAGGAAAACAGCCTCACCCACTACCTGCTGCGCATCGCCCCGGCCCGGCTGACCGCGGAACAGCGCACAGAGTTGCTCACCCCGCTCCAAGGGGAGAATCCGAAACCCGGAAAAAACGATAAGACAAAGAGAACCCTCCGGGGTTCTTTCTCTTTTCCGGGAAGATTTGCTTTTCCGGCATTCCTTTCGTATATTCGGTGTGTGAAACCCTGAAAATCAAACCGCCATGAAACGTATCGTCATCGTGGGCGCCACATCGGGCATCGGACTCGAAGTCGCCCGGCTCTGCATCCGCGCAGGATGGCGGGTCGGAGCCGCCGGACGCCGCAAGGAGGCCCTCGAAGCCCTCCGCTCCGAAGCCCCCGGCCAGGTCGAGACCGAGACCATCGACATCACCCGCGACGACGCTCCCGAACGCCTTGCCCGGCTCGTCGAACGGCTGGGCGGCATGGAGATCTATTTCCACGCCTCGGGCATCGGCAGCCGCAACACCGCGCTGCGCCCCGACATCGAACTGAACACCCTGCGCACCAACGGCGAAGGGTTCGTCAGGATGGTCACGGCCGCTTTCGGCCACTTCCGCAGCCACGGCGGCGGACGGATCGCCGTCATCAGCTCGATCGCCGGCACGAAAGGTCTCGGATCGGCCCCGGCCTATTCGGCGACCAAGCGGATGCAGAACACCTACATCGACGCGCTGGCACAGCTTTCCCGCATGGAAAACTGCGGCATCCGCTTTACGGACATCCGCCCGGGATTCGTCGCCACGCCGCTGCTCTCCGGCGACGGCCGCTACCCGATGCTGATGCGCACGGAAAAGGTCGCGGCACGCATCATGCACGTACTGCGGCATCCCCGCCGTCGTGTGGTCATCGACCGCCGCTACGCCCTCATGGTCTTCTTCTGGAAGCTGATTCCGGAGTGGCTCTGGGAGCGGCTGAACATACGCAAGGACGACTGACCAGACAAGGCCCCGCAGAAAGATTTCCGCGGGGTTTTTTTTCGCAGGGGCGAAAAAATCACTACATTTGTTCCGCATGGCACGACAGCGACATACCCCCAAAGGGCGGCTTCTGATAACGGGAACGGTTCTGCTGATCCTGCTCGTGGCGGGCATCCTGACCGCCGGACGCACGATCAACGGCGTGGCCGTGCAGATGAGCGGCCGTATCGTCAGGCATATCAGCGAATACCATTACAGACTGTTACAGGTCGAGTTCGAGCGTTCGGAGGGGGTGCTGGACGCCTCGGTGCAATTCATGCGCGAGCGCACCGCGCCGACGGACGCCGAACTGCACGTGCTCGCGGCGACGCTGATGCGGATGGACCCCAAAGCCGGGTGCGTCTGGTTCGCTGAAGCCGGGGGCCGCACGATCCGCAGCTACCCGCGCGGAAAAACACCCCGCACCACGGAGGCAGCCGGAGATTTCCGGCAGCGGCTCATCGCCGCAACGGACGGCGACTCGGTGCGCAGCCATGTGACCGGTTCGGGACGGATTCAGGTCTGGAGCATGGCCTGCCCGGTGACGGACCGCACGGGCCGCAGGCATATATGCGGCATTGATTTTCCGCTGCCCGAAATCTATACCTGCATGACGCAGAGTCCGGCCAGCAGCGGATACGCCACGCTGTTCGATCCCGAAGGGGTGATCGTCTACCATCCCGACAGCCTCAAACTGGGCCGTCCGGCGAGCGACTCGACGGGACTGGCGGCATTCCGGAAGGTCGCAGCCACCGGACAGAGCGTCACCGTTCATGCGATCTCGGACTATCTCAACATCGACGAGGAGCGCATCTACTACCCCATTCAGCTGGGCGGACGCCGCTGGGTGGCGGGCATCGGCATCCCGCGGCTGGTCATCGAGCAGGAGATCGACGATTTTCATTTCTACACGGTTTTCGCCGCCGTGATCTCGGTGCTGTTCTTCGCCGTGCTGCTCGTCCTGGCACAACGCCGCTGGCGCCGCGAATACGATCTGCGCCGCCATTCGGAACGGGAGTCGGCACAGCTCCACCTGCAACAGCTGCTGGAGCAGATCGACCCCCACTTCCTGTTCAACTCGCTCAATTCGCTCTACGCGCTGATCCGCTGCAACCCCGATCAGGCCCGGGAGTTCACGCTAACCCTCTCGCGCGTCTACCGCCGGGTGCTGGAACGCCGCAAGCAGATACTCTCGACGCTCGCCGAGGAGATCGACTTCACGTGGCAGTACTACACGCTTCAGAAAATCCGCTTCGACGACCGCATCGAACTCACCTCGGCCATCGACCCCGCGCTGCGCAACTGGCGGATTCCCTCGATGAGCCTCCAGACGCTGGTCGAGAATGCCGTGAAGCACAACAGCATCACGGGCGGCAACCCGCTGCACATCCGCATCCGCACCGAGGGCGAAAGCTTCCTGATCGAGAACAACTACACGCCGCGCAGCGACGGCGACAAGGAGTCGCTCGGCATGGGACTGGAACGAATCCGCTCGGTATATCGGTTCTACACCGAAGAGAACATCTCGATTTCGGTCGGCGCCGGAACCTTCCGGTGCCGTCTGCCGCTGCTGCCGCCCGAAAAGTAATCCGCCTGATTGAGGCATTCACTCCCCCGATCCGGGCATTCGCCCCCGATCGTTTTTCCGGTAAAAATTTAAATTTTATTATTGCATCCTGCGGATTTTACCGATTCGCGCGATAACTGCAATAATAAACGATGAACAAGAGACGATTGATCGGGAGCATGCTTGCGCTGGCGACGCTCCTCCTGCTGACGGCCCCGACGGCCGAAGCGAAGGGCAAGCCGGGCCGCAAGTCGAAGAAAACCGAAGCCGCGGCCGAGAAGGCCGACACGACCAAAAAAGAGAAGAAAGGGTACGAAGAACTGCTGAAAGGCGCCGTGACCGACAAGGGCATGTTCGACGTGCACCGCAAGGGAACCGACTTCCTGTTCGAGATTCCCGACTCGCTGATGGGCCGCGACATACTGATCGTCAACAAGATTTCGGGCGTCCCCTACGCCCTGAACGACGCGGGCGTCAACAAAGGCATGGGCTACGGCGAGAAGATCGTGCGTTTCCGCAAGGATACCCTTTATAAAAAGGTATGGGTCATGACCTACGACCCGCGCATCACCTCGCCCGAAGGCGACCGCATCACCCGCTCCGTAAGGGACAACTACCGCGAAACGGCGATCGAGCAATTCCCGATCGATGCCTACGGCAAGGATTCGGCATCGGTGGTCATCAAGGTCAACAAGGTCTTCGACGGCAGCGAAAAGAGTTTCAACAACGTTTTCGGCTCCATCGGACTGCCCGGTTCGCCCAAGAAGGACCTTTCGAAGATCGAATCCGTCAAGTCGTTCCCCGAAAACATCATCGTCAAATCGCTCCTCTCGACCTCGCACACCGAGGAGGGCACGACGATCCCCCTGACCGTGGAGATCACCTCGAACCTGGTGCTGCTCGCCAGGGAGCCGATGCGACCGCGGTTCTCCGACGACCGCGTGGGCTATTTCGAGATCGGGCACCTCTACTTCAACGACGAACAGCAGAAGGCCGAGGAACGCGCGTTCATCAACCGCTGGCGGCTGGAGCCGAAACCCGAGGACGTGGAGCGTTACAAGAAAGGCGAACTGGTCGAACCGCAGAAGCCGATCGAGTTGTGGATCGACCCGGCGACCCCGCCCGTATGGGTTCCCTACATCAAGAAAGGCATCGTCGAGTGGCAGGAGGCCTTCGAGGCCGCAGGCTTCAAGAACGCCATCGTAGCACGGGAGGTCACCCCCGACGACCGGGAGTTCGACATCGACGACGTGCGCTACTCGGTGGTGACCTACGCCGCCTCGGAGATGGCCAACGCCATGGGCCCTTCGGTGATCGACCCCCGGAGCGGCGAGATCATCGAGGCCGACATCATCTGGTGGCACAACGTGATGAGCATTCTCCACGCCTGGATCCGCCTCCAGACCGGCGCCGTGGACCCCGCAGCGCGCGGCAACACGCTGCCGACGGAGGTGATGGGCAATGCCGTGCGCTTCGTCTCGTCGCACGAGCTGGGGCACAGCCTCGGACTGAAGCACAATTTCGGGGCTTCGTACTCCGTGCCGGTGGATTCGCTCCGCTCGAAGAGCTACACCGCAACGAACGGGACGGCCAGTTCGATCATGGACTACGCCCGCTTCAACTACGTAGCCCAGCCCGAGGACGGCATCACGCAACTGACGCCCAAGATCGGAACCTACGACAAACACGCCATCAACTGGGGCTACCGCTGGCTCGACGTGCAGGACCCGCACGAGGAGCTGCCGACGCTCAACGCCTGGCTGCGCGAGCACGAGAACGATCCCGAATACTGGTACGGCGAACAGTCGCGCGAAGGCATCGACCCCCGGTCACAGTCGGAAGACTTGAGCAACGACGCCGTGCTGGCCAGCACATACGGTCTGAAAAACCTCCGGCGCATCATTCCCCACGTGACGGACTGGACCTCGGAGGAGGGCAAACTGCAATACGAAGGCGGCCGGCTGCTGATGGCCATCGTCTTCCAGTGGCTGGCCTATGCCGACCATGTGAAGACCAATGTCGGCGGTTTCTACCTCAACAACGTCGTGGCGGGACACGACATCGACCGTTACGTGCCGGTTCCGGCCGACTACCAGCGCAAGAGCGTCAAATACCTCATCGACGAGGTGTTCACCACCCCCGAATGGCTGTTCGGCGCCAAGGCGTGGGACAAGGCCTATGCACAGCGATCGTCGCCCGTGGGACAGATGGAATACGCCCCCTACAACTTCGCGCGCGAACTCCAGTACAAGACCTACTACGAACTGCTGGCCGACCAGCGGCTGGTCCGCATGTACGAGGTCGAGGCGCGGCAGGGGCGCGGGGCGAAGACCTACACGCCCGAGCAGATGATGGACGACATCACGCGCGCCGTCTTCATCCGCCCCGGAGGCCGCTCGCTCTCGATCTGGGAACGGATGAGCCAGAAGAACTACGTCGACGCGCTGATCGTCTCGTCGAACCTGACGATGGTGAAGACCACCAAGCTGGGATCGACGCTCCGCGACCACGCGCACGACGGGCGCGGATGCACCTGCTCGCTGATGCAGGACGCTCCCGAGTTGAGCCTCGAACCGCTGCCGAGACCCGAGGAGATCGGCTTGCGCACGGCGCGCAACTACGACATGATGCAGCGCGTGAGCGAAACCACGTCGGCCAAACGGGCTGAAATGCGAAGGCTGCTGACCGTCGTGCAGGGCCGCTTCCAAAGCGGCGACCAGGCGACCCGGAACCATTACCGCGATCTCGAATTGAGGCTGAAAGAAGCCTTGCGAATGTTATAAACCAAAACGCTGCAAAAGCCGTCTTCCACCCCGGAAAGACGGCTTTGCGGCAACTGAAAGGGCTTTTAAAGAGGTTACGATCTCGAAGCAATATCAGAAAAACAGATTCGATTTAACAGAAAAACAACTCAAACACATCTATATTTGTAATATGAAAAAATTCCTTACGCTATTCGTTCTGGTCTGTCCCCTGCTGGCGCTGGCGCAGCAGACCCGGCAGATCACGGGCCAGGTGCTCGACCGCGCCGACGGAGCGCCGCTCGTGGGAGCAACCGTCTTCATCGCACCCGAGGAGACCCAGGCCAAAGACTACAATCCGCAGGGAACAATCGCCTACGAGCAGGGACGCTTCGCCTTCAAACTGCCCGCAAGCGTCCGGAAAGTCGTGGTCAGCTACCTCGGCTACGAGGCACAGACCATCGACATCTCGGGAAAAAGCAACTTCACGATCTACCTCTCGGCGTCGGACAACAAGGTGGACGCCGTGGTGGTGACCGGATACCAGCGCATCGAGAAACGCAAACTGACCTCGTCGATCTCTTCTGTCAAGATGTCGGACATCGCGCGGGACGGCGTGGCGAGCGTCGACGAAATGCTCTCCGGCTCGATCGCCGGTCTCGTGTCGACCCCCACCACGGGCGGACCAGGCGCGGCCAGCAAGATCAAGATCCGAAGCACCGTGACGCTGAACGGCAACACCGACCCGCTGTGGGTGCTCGACGGCATGCCGCTCGAAGGCAACGACATTCCGAAGGACTGGTCGTCGAAGGAGAGCGTCGACAACCTCTACAACATGTCGATCGCGGGACTCAACCCGTGGGACATCGAGGACATCACCGTACTGAAAGACGCCGCTGCGACGGCCATTTACGGCGCCCGCGCGGCGAACGGCGTCATCATCATCACCACCAAGAAAGGCCGCCGCAACCAGGCCACGCGCGTCAACGTTTCGGCGTCGCTCTTCGTGACCGACCGTCCCAACCTCGACAAACTGAACCTGATGAACGCCTCGCAGAAGGTCGATCTGGAGCTGGGGCTGGCGGCGAACGCCCGGCTCAACTACCTGCCGGGCATGGGCGGCGTAGCCCGCATCCTGGACAAGGCCGGGGAGCGCCCGGCGCTCGTCAACGGCGGAAGCCTCGCATCGCTCTCCCCCGAGACGCAGAGCGCGATCGGCGCCCTGCGCCGCAACGGCACCGACTGGGGCCGCGAAATCTACCGGACTGCGCTCAACCAGCAGTACAGCGTCAGCATTTCGGGCGGCAGCGGCAAGACCGGCTACTACTTCTCGGGCGGCTACTACAACGAGCAGGGAACGACCGTCGGAACGGGATTCGAGCGTCTGAACCTCACGATGAAGACCGACTACGACCTGCTGCAGAACCTGCGCTTCGGAGCCTCGGTGTTCGTGGGGCAGAACAAGAACGACTCCTACCTCTCCGACACGGACGTGTTCACCAACCCGTCGCGCTACACCCGCACGGTGAACCCCTACCTCAACGCCTACAATCCCGACGGCAGCTACGCGTACGACCCCGACATGACGGTCAATACGGGCAACACCGACGTGCTCGACTTCAACTTCCTGGAGGAACGCGCCCGCACGGAGTACACGCTCAAGACCCGTTCGATCAAGACGATTTTCGACCTGGATTACCGTCCGGTGAAGGGATTGAAACTCTACACGCAGTTCGGCCTGCAGGTCGACAACTCCGCGACCGAGAAAATGGCGCAGGAAAACACCTACTTCACCCGCAAGTATCAGCTCAAATCAATGGTGGATCAGGTAGTGCGCCTGCCGAAAGGCGGCGTAATCCAGAACTGGAACGGCGACCTCTCGCAGTACAACTGGAAAGCGCAGGCCGAATATGCGGGCACGTTCGGCGGAAAGCATGAACTGGACCTGATGGCCGGTCTGGAGATGCGCGGCGTAACCAACACGACCGTACACACCAAGGGATTCGGATACGACCACAAAACGATGACGACCAAACCGATCAACGTACCCGAAGACAGCGACCTGCTGGACGACGAGAGTTTCAGGCAGTATACGAAAAGCTTCTACGAAAACCGCTACATGTCGTACTTCTTCACAGGGTCGTACACCTACGACAACCGCTACACCGTTTTCGGTTCGATGCGCTACGACGGCACGAACCTCTTCGGCGTGGACCCCAAATACAAGTTCAACCCGATGTGGTCCATCTCGGGCGCATGGAGCATCAACCGCGAACGGTTCCTGCGCGACGCCCGGTGGCTCGACAACCTGCGTCTGCGGGTATCCTACGGCGCCCAGGGCAATATCGACCGCACCACCTCGCCCTACATTCTCGGTACGTGGAACAGCACCTCGCTCGGCGGAGCGAGCGAAGACCGCATCGACGTAACGTCGCCGCCCAACCAGAACCTGCGCTGGGAGACCACTTACACATGGAATGCAGCCCTCGATTTCGCGGCCCTCGAAAACCGCATCGGATTCACATTCGAAATCTACGGACGCCGAAGCAAGGACCTGATCACCACGCGCACGATCCCTTCGGAGACGGGATTCATCTCGACATCGAGCAACTACGGCGAAATCTCAAGCAAAGGTATCGAATTCACGCTCAACACGGTGAACGTCCGCACGCGAGACTTCCGCTGGGAGACCTCGATCAACATCGCCCACAATACCGACAAGGTCGAAAAGGTGCGTATCGACGACAACAGCTGGAGCCCCTCGCTGCAAGGCTATTCGTCGGGCGCCGTGTTCGCCATCAAAACCGCCGGGCTGGACGCAAACGGCATTCCGATGTTCTGGCGCGACGGAAAGAAGATCTCGCTCCAGGAGTTCGTCGGTTTCCGCGTGGAAGCCAGCGACCCCTGGGGACTGGGAATTCCGGAATATTTCGAATACGGTCCGGCGATGAATGTATCGCAGAAGGACGTGCGCAGCTACCTGACCTACGTCGGTTCCCGCAACCCGGATGTGACGGGAGGTTTCAACAACCGGTTCTACTACAAGAATTTCGACCTGGCGATCTCGTGCAACTTCGTTTTCGGACAGCTCATGACGCGCTCGCCCTTCTACAACCCCGCGCAGACCAACCCCGGGCAAAACTACACCACCGAAATGAACAAGGTGTGGTCGCCGTCCAACACCTCGGGAACCTATCCTTCGCTCACGGGCAACCTGCAGGCCGACGGTTCGGCCTGGGGCGACTGGGACGAGAATCCCGATCCGTACAGGGTCTATTACTGGATCATGGACAATTTCCCGACAAACGTCAACCTGTTCAACAGCCTCGACATCTGGAACAGGAAGATCAACTACTTCCGCGTGAACAGCATCCGGCTGGGATACTCCTTCCCGCAGCGAATCACACGCAAACTCCACATGGCCGGATTGCGCGTGCACTTCGAAGCCCGCAACCCGCTGGTGATCGCCACGAACTACGACGGCTATTTCGATCCCGAGACCTACGGCAACATCTATGCGCAGCCGATGGCGCGCACCTACTCGGTCGGACTGAACATTACCTTCTAATACGTTGAAAAAATGAGAAAAAACGCATATATCCTGCTTGCCGCACTGGGACTCGCCTCGTGCAACTACCTGGAAATCGAGCCTGTCGGAAAGGTGATTCCCCACAAGACCTCGGAATACCGGGCGCTGCTCACCGAGGGTTACAGCCGGTTTCCCTACACCAGTTCGAAGGCCTACACCGGACTGCTGTCCGATGAGGTCGGCATGTTCCACGAAGGCAACTTCTTCGACAGCAGCGACGCCATAGCCCTCTCCTACAACTACACCTGGCAGTACGAAACGCAGATGTGGGAGTATCCCTACCAATATTATTACCGCGCCGCCTTCCAGGCCAATGCCGTGATCGACGGCGTGGCGGACGCGGACGACGACTCCTCGGAAGACAAGCGGCAGATTCTCGGCGAAGCCTATGCCATGCGCGCTTACGCACACTTCGATCTGGTGAACCTCTACGGGAAGCCCTACGATCCGCAGACCGCTTCGACCGACCGGGGCGTACCCCTGTCCACCTACATCGACATCGAGCAGAAATACCGCCCGACGAACGTCGCCGCAGTCTACCGGCAGATCGTCGAAGACATCGAGGCCGCCGAAAGGACGATGACCCTGGAGAAACAGGAGAGTCCGACGCTCAACTACCGGTTCTCGCTCGATGCGCTCGCCGCCTTCAAGGCACGCGTCATGCTCTACATGCGCAACTGGCAGGCGGCTTACGATGCAGCGACGGGCCTGCTGCCCAAATACGAACTGGTGGATTTCAATGCCTCTCCCGAAAGCGGCGACCTGCCGTGGAAAGCGACCTCTCCGGAAGCCATATTGGCCTGGGAACGCCCGTTCGGCGGCGGAAACGGCGATCTGCGCGGCGCCAGCATCCTGTCGGACAAGATCCTCGGGCTGCTGGACGAAGCGACGGACAACCGCCGCAACTACCTCAACCCGGTGAATGCCTACGACGAAAACTGGACGCCGACGCTGCTGGGATACTGCGTGAACCGCTCGTCGTCGGACCGCGTGTCGATCCGCATCGCCGAGATGTACCTCATCGCCGCCGAAGCCGGCTCGTACCTGCCTGCGGAACTGGAAAAGGCCAAGGGATACCTGCTCGACCTGAAGGCCAAGCGGCTGAAACCCGAGGCGATGGAGACCCAGCGCACGAAGGTCGGAGCGATGGATGCGGAGCAGCTGCGCACAGAGATCGCCGACGAGCGCGCCCGCGAACTGATCGGAGAAGGACACCGCTGGATGGACCTCCGCCGGACGACCCGGCCGGCCATCGTCAAAACCTACAAGGACCGGACCTACACGCTCAATGCGAATGACGCGCGTTACACGCTGCCCTTCCCGCAGTCGGCCATCGACAGCAACCCCGAGCTGAACGACTGAACCGAGGGAACGGTCCGGAGACCTTCGGAGTCCCGATGAAAAAACAGTCCGGTTTTTGCACCGGACTGTTTTTTTTATAATTTTACACGCCATGAGAGCCATTATCATAGAGGACGAGCCGCTGTCGGTCGCGGAGCTGCGCACGACGCTCGCAGAGGTCGCGCCGCAGATCGAGGTCGTCGCCACGGCATCGTCGGTCGCGGAGGCCGCCGCTGTCATCGCCGGCGTCGGTCACGACCTGATTTTCATGGACATCCACCTCGGAGACGGCAGCGGGTTCGACATCTTCCAGCGCACGGAGATCTCCGTGCCGGTCATCTTCATCACGGCCTACGACTCCTATGCCCTGAAAGCCTTCGAAAACAAGGGCATCGACTACCTGCTGAAACCCTTCGGACGCGAGGATTTGCAGCGGGCGATCGACAAGCTGGGGCTTCTATCGGGGGGGGGAAGCGCGTCTGCGGAGCACGGAGCCCCGACGCAGACGCCACCGGTTTACCAGGAACGGTTCCTGGTACACATGGGCGCCCGGATGAAATCGGTCACCACGGCCGAGATCGCCTATTTCATGGCCGACGGCAAGTACCTCCACCTCGTGACCCACGACGGAAAAGACTACATCGTCGACCGCACGCTGACCGAAGTGGGCGAAAAACTGCCGCCGAACCTCTTTTTTCGGATCAACCGCCGTTTCATCGTCGCCTTCGACGCCATCCGGGAGATGATCCGTTATTCGGGAAGCCGCATCAAGGTCCTGCTCAACCCGCCCCTCGCCAAAGGCGAGGAGGCGTTCGTCAGCACCGACCGCGTGCCCGACTTCCGCGAGTGGCTGAACCGGTAACCGGCCGCTTTTCGATTTCAAGCGAACGAGTTTCGCGCATCGTGAAAAACGGGGCGGATGGATCGTACCGGAGTACTATCCTCTTACATCCCAACAGAGTTGTAACTTACAAAGTTATAACTCTATTGGGATATTAAAGGGTTCTGCTGTTACTGTCTATCTCCGAATCCATCGTAGAACCGCAGCAGATCGACTGCCGGATCGCGCAGGACGGCCGAAGGAGGCGGCAACGGAGTGCAGCCTTTCATCGCATCATTCGTTCTCATCGCTCTTCGATTTTTCGATCCGCATGCGGAATTTGGGATTCTCGGGCTCCTCGTGCGACGAGAAGACATACGACCACATGCGCTCCACGATCTCAGGATGTTCGGCAGCCACGTCGTGTGTCTCGCGCGGGTCGTCGGCCAGGTTGAAAAGCTCCATCTGCCCGTTGCCGGCCTTGACCCGGCGGAGCAAGCCCTTCCAATCGCCCCAACGCACAGCCACCCATCCGTTGCTTCCGGGAAACTCCCAATAAAGGTACTCGTGCTGCCGCAACGTATCCCCGCGGCCGTCGAGAAGCGGCCGGAACGAAATGCCGTCGGTCCGAGGCGTGCGGACGCCGGCAAGATCGCAAAGCGTAGGCATAACGTCGGGAAAATAACCGATCCGGTCGCAGACGCCCGGATGCAGTCTGTCGCCCCAAGCCACGATGAAGGGAATGCGGATGCCCCCTTCGCGGAGCGACGACTTACCCCACCCCTTGCCGCAACGGAAAGGCCGTGCGCTGTCGAACCACTCGCTCGATGAACAGGAATTCGAGGCCGGACCGTTATCGCTGGTGATGACGATAAGCGTGTTGTCGAGGATGCCCAATCGGTCGAGCTCCGCCACCAGACCCCCGATCTGACGGTCGAAATAAGTGATCATCGCCGCATAGGTAGCGTGAGGCCAACGGGAGGGATAGTATCCCCGGCCCTCGATCGGACTCTCGTCGCCGAACTTATCGACGTAATAACGCACGTCGGCGTCGGGAGCCTGCATCGGGCTGTGCGGAAGCGGCGTGGTCCACATCAGGAAGAAGGGACGATCCCGGTTCTCGCGCACGAACGACAACACCCGGTCGTACATCAGATCGGGGCTGTACTCCGTCTGCGTGTACTTGTCGTAACTGTGCGGGTCGAGCGGATCGGCGCCCTCGTCGAGCGGGGTTCCCGGAGCCACGAGCCGGTTGCCGAGATAAAGCCGCCGGTCGTTCTGCCAGAGGAACGGCGGGTAATAGGTGTGTGCCTGCCGCTGGCAGATACATCCGAAGTAGGTGTCGAAACCCATCTTACCCGGTGTGCTTTCGCTCGCAGGACCCCCGACGCCCCATTTGCCGATCATAGCCGTGGAATAACCGGCGTCGCGCAACACTGTGCCCAATGTCGGAGTTCCGGCCTGCATCGGAGCCTGGCCCTCGAGCGTCGAATCGCGCAACATGGCCTCGTGGCTCCAAACGTCACCGCGCCACTCCATCTCGTCGTTGGCGCGGATGTCGGCGTGGCCGCTGTGACGCCCCGTCAACAACCCGCAACGGGCCGGAGAGGAGAGAGGAGCCGAAGTGTACATCTGTGTGAAACGGATGCCGTGTGCGCTCAATGAATCGATATTTGGAGTCTCGATCTTCTGCTGTCCGTAACAACCGAAGTCGCCGTAACCGGCGTCGTCCATCAAAATAAAGACTATGTTCGGGCGCGGAGGCGCATCGTCGGAACATCCGAAAAGACCGAACGAAGGCAATACGACAGGCAGCAATAAATAACGAATCTTCATACCATGAAATTTATTAGCATCGCTATTTTCTCTTCAATACAAAATGTTGATAAAAACAGGGACTGCAGACACCCGCAGTCCCTGTTTCAAAACTAATTAGCCTTTTTGACCTTCAGATTATCCAACCACATACGATGGTTTTTACCGTCGTTTTCAAGAGCCGAATAGATTTTTATACGGGTATCGGCCGTAACACCGCTAATCTTCACCTTATGGGTCGTATAGCGATAGGTATCCTTCAGCCCCTCCCCGATCATTTTATCCACAAGCACGTTACGCAAAGTCACCGTGGCACCGTCGCCGCTGATAACGGCGTCGGCCGAGGTCTCGCCCGTCACGCCCACGATCGTCGCTCCGGTTACCATCACCCCGAAATATTCGGTGATGTCGGTATTGGAGGGCGCCATCATATCCCCCGTCGAACTGGGCTCGTAATACGGACATGCATCAAATTCCAGTTCGATCTCGGTAGCTTCGGACAGCGAGGAGAATTTCGGCAAAGTCACCCATGCGGGTTTACTGCCGCCGCCGAATTTCATATACCCGGCGGCAAGTCCGACATTGGTACTGTTGGCGCTCCAATCCGCGCGGTCCCACTCAGGCAGGTATGCGCTGAAATACGAGTCGTTGTCCTTCACACCCTGGCAATAGATGAAATTCTTATCGCCCGTCGCAATCAAGATTTTATCCGGATCGGAGAAATCGGTCGTGCTGCCCAAACTGAATCCATAAGCGCCCGCCGCCGGGAATATTTTCGAAATCCTTATACAGCAGGTAACCGGATTTATCGGGCGCGGCATCGGTCGTAACGGCAGCGGAAGCCCACTCGGAATCAAGGTAAGCATCCTTATTGGCCGTAGACTTGCGCCGAAGCTCCAACGTATATGCGGTCCCCGGAGTCAGACCGCCCCACACGAGCCGGTAATATTTATACTTCGTAAAATTGAATTTCGAGAAGTTCTCGATCGACCGGATCACATTCCCGCCGGCATCCTTCACCCGGAAATCATAGGTATCGGTCGACCCTACGGGCTGCTGCTCCAACGCTGCGGCGGACAGCTCCCACTCCAGCACGGCAAGGCCGTGTGTCTTCGCGTAAATCCGCGCAGAGGGAGCAATCATAGGCACAGGATCGGTGGTCACGAACTGAACCGCCACCACGTCCGAATCGAATTCATTCGCCACGG
>OIWM01002497.1_pt1 | contig 15232 bp, 9 predicted proteins | sample 1587451 | NCBI WGS metagenome assembly OIWM01 (sample SAMEA3888907, study PRJEB22519) | human gut metagenome | biome: human gut; feature: human-associated habitat; material: faeces | place: Denmark | collected 2011
GTCTCCGACGCACAAAAACTTGCCACCGGCAACTTTTTGCACGTCCGAGCAGCATATTTCCGTCGGCTATGCCGACTTTTTTTGTTGCCTGCGGCAACCGGCCGCCGCCCTCGGCGGCATAAATGTTGCTGCCGCAACACTTTTGCCGCTTCGCGACTGCTTCCGGCCGCACAAAAACGGAGCTGCATCACGCAGCTCCGTTTTGTTTGCCGTCAGCTTCCCTTAAAAGACAATATAGTCGCTCGGATTGACGGCAGTGCCATCCTTGTGCATTTCAAAATGCAGATGACTTGCCTCTGCCGATTCACATAACGCACTGTTGCCAACACCGGCAATGGCTTCACCCGTCAAAACCGTATGCCCGACTACCGTTTCAACCGGCAGATCCGGCGACAACCCCTGATAGACCGATTCCACACCGTCGGCGTGCTCGATAACAACCGTCGTCCCGTACAAAACGTCTTCATAAACGTCCTTGATGGTGCCGCTCGAAACCGCCTTGACGGGCGTTCCGGGATCCGCCGCTATATCCATGCCGGCGTGCGTGCGGTAGTCGTACATGGTCGCCGAATAGACCGGAACCTCCATCGAATACTCCTTGCTTATAAAGCCGGAACAGGGCTTGACAAAGCCTTCGTAGCCGATTTCAAACGTCGGCTCGTCCGGCTCCTCGGAGCATGGCGCACTCTTGTCGGGCGCGGCCTCGGCACGGTCCGCAGGCTGGTTTTCGGAGGCTTCGCGGGGCGTATCGTTTTTCGGCGTATCATTCGGCGTATCGTTCGGCGTTTCCGCAACATCGCCTTTGGTCTTGGACGCATCGGCTGCCGGCGTGACGGTTGCGTCAATGCCGCTCGGCGCATCCGAAACCGGCGTGTCTAACGTCAAATCGTTTGCCGAAAGACGGTTGTCGCCGGACGGCGTCGGAACATTTGCCGGATTCTCTGACGGAGTTTTCCCTTTCGTCGTATCCGACGAGCGGTACAGCGTTTTGTCGCCCGAAGGCGTTTCTTTCGGTTTGCCCGAAAAGGTCGCTGTGATCGTGCTGACGGTCACCGCAACCACTGTAACGGCAAGCGCAATGTATACGCCGCCGCTGACTAACTGCTTTCGCACATCGTTTTTGCGCTTTTCGGGCGTTTGCTTGGCTTCGTCTGTTTCAAAAGGTTTTTCATTTGCATCATGATTTGTATTTTTCACACAAAAACACCTCCGGCTATATTTTTACCTTGCCGGGAAAAATATATACGGAGGTTTGAAAATTTGGTTTATTTGTAACTTTCAAATAATTTTTGCGTGGCGGAGTAGTCGAGCGGATCGGATAAATCGACTGTAACCAGCGCATTTGCCTCATGATATTCACCGAATTTGGCGATCAAATCGTAGTTTTCCGCAAAATCGGCCACCGTGAAGTTTGTCTCACAGTCGGCAAGCACGCCCGAAAGACCGCTTATCAGCTTATCCGGATCGATTTTTAAGATCTGCGTCAGTGCCTGCGAAACGAAATCCGCCTGCAAAGAGGCACGTCGTGCGTCATTGCGGCGTTCGTCAGTGGTGTAACCGGCAAAACGCAAAAGGCCGACAATCTGCCGGGCATTCAACACCTGACCGCCGGCTTTCAAGTTGATTTCGGGATTCTCCGCCGTGCCGTTCCCAATATACACCATGTCCTGCGGAATGGTGTAATACAGACCGCCGGTCTTTTCAAACAGGTTGATGGCGGCGTCGGTTTTGAAGAACGCGTAATAATCGATATCCATACCGGTGATGGCGTGAACGGTGTCTACAATGCGCAAGGTGCGTTCACTGTCGCGGCTGATGTGCGGAATATCCTTGATGCGGACGTCCGTCTTCAAGGTAACATTGGTATTCGGATCGGTGCTTGTGATGACAAAGCCGGAAGAGGTCGGAATGGAGGCAAGCACAAAGCGGCGGTTTTCCTTGTCGGCTTTGAGAAAGAGAAGTCCGTCAAGCTCTCCATCGGCATCATAGCCGCCGATGACGGCGGTAAAGGTTTTGCCGGAAAGCACCGGCGTCGGATCGGAATTCTCACCCGGTTTTTCGGGCGTATCGATGTTGTCGGAGGTGTCCGGCTTTTTCGGCGTGTCGTCACTCTTTAATAAGCCGGGAACGGCAAATGCGAAAACGCTGAACGCGACAAGTCCGGCGGCAAAGGCGATTAAAAAGTTGCGCACGTTGGGCATTTCGGACAGCTTGCGTTTGATTTTCGGCTTTTTGGTTTTGGAGCTTGTTTGCGGCTTTTGCGGATGGCCGGAACGGTTCGGCGGCCTTGTCGGCGTGGAATTCAAAAGTATCACCCTTTCGGTAGTCTGAACGTCGGAACTTATGTACGGTTTTCAGCCTTGTCGTATTTTTCGACCGCGATCACGAACGGTGCGTCGGGCGAATTGACCAAATGAAAATGCGAAACGCAGAATTTCTTTTTGTCGTAACCGGCAAGCTTTTCTAACAGCATTTCGCCTTCGGTCTGTCCTTCGGCGTGTCCCGGATAGACCGAGATTACCAAAACGCCGCCGGGCTTTAACAGCGTAATGGCGTCCGTGACCGCCTTTAAGGTCGATTCGTGCATGGTGTGGACGCTTTTGTCGCCGCCCGGACGGTAGCCGAGGTTAAACATTCCGGCATCAATCGGTGCGGAAATATAGCTTGTGGCATTGGCATGGCTGTCCAAAATCAGCTTTGCGTTGTGAAAACCGGCTTCTGCCAGCCGTTCACGCGTGTTTTCGACGGCTTCCGGCTGAATGTCGAATGCATAGACCACACCCTGCGGCACCAGCGAAGCAAGATACAGCGTGTCGTGGCCGTTGCCCATGGTGAAATCGGCAAGCGTTCCGTCTGCCGGAATGTTCGCTTGCTGTAGAAAATTTTTGGCAATATCGAGAAGCTGAAACATCGTTTTAATCCTTTTTTTCTTGGAATACCGTTATTATAGCATTTTATCGGCCGTTCGTCAAGAGTGCAGGCCGTTTTTTGTGCGAATGTGCGCGGTTGTTCATGCGCGCGTCAGCTTGCGAAGCCACGTGTAGCTGTTTGTTTTGAAAAATGCCGCACCGCATTTGAAAATCTGATCGGAATTGAGACAGAGGACAACGACGGCCGGATGCCATTTGAACACGAACGCCGCAAGAAACGATAACGGTAGCGTGATGCCGAAGATGCTGATAAGATCGTTGTAAAAAACAAATTTGCTGTCGCCGCCGCTGCGCACAATGCCGCAGAGCGACGGCATTTCATAGGCTGTGCCGAAGCCGGTCACGCATAGCACCAAAATGAATAACCCGGCAAGGTCGTGCGCTTCGGGCGAAAGGTTGCCATAGAGTGACAGCACCGGCGCACGTAAGAAAAATAAGGCCGTGCTGGTGCAGGCGCCGATACACAAAAAGATGATTTGCAGCGTCTGCGTGTAGCTTTTGACAACGCTTTTGTCGCCGGTCGCAATGGCCTTTCCGATCATAACGGCCGCCGAAGCGGAAGCACCGATTGAAGCCACCTTCAGAATCTGGAAAATCGAGTTGGAAGCCGCGTTTGCCGCAATGGCGGCATCGGTCAAATGCCCGAGAATGACGGTTTGCAGTGCCGTGGACGTACCGAAAAGCGCGGCAACGATGAGGAAAAACTTGCAGTGCTTAAAGTAGTCGCCCATGAGAAGCTTATCGGCCTTGAACAGATTTGCAAGCGACGCGCCGAGTTTCTTATCAAAACAGAAAACGTATACAAGCACAATCGCGCATTCGGCCGCACGGGCGCATAGCGTGCCGATGGCCGCACCCGTCACGCCAAGCCGCGGAAAGCCGAAATGGCCGTTGATGAGCAAAAAGTTGATGCCGCAGTTGATGCAGAAAGCGGCGGCCGAAACCGCAAAGGCAATCTTGACGGTCTCCACACTGCGTAACATCGCAAGCGTTACATTGGTGACAGCAAATAACAGATACGTGTATTTGACGGTGTGCAGATATTTCACACCTTCGGCGATAATGGCTTCGTTATTGGAGAAGCAGTGAACCAATTGATACGGAAACAGGCTTGCCGCCGCGAAAAAGCCGAGCGCAATGAGCCCAGCTGTCACATAGGCAGCTTTGGCAATCGACTTGATGGGCTTAGTTTTTCCTTCGCCCCAATACTGGCTGCAAATCGAGACGAGCGCGTCGCCGGTGCCGAGCATTAACTGCTGTAAAATAAACTGCAATTGGTTGACCGCCGCCACGCCGGATAAGGCGGTTTCGCTGTAGGCGGTGACCATGACGTTGTCCGCAAGGTTCACGCTGAGCGCGATCACGTTTTGCAAAACAAGCAAAAACATCATGGAAAAGAAGTGCTTGTAAAAGCTTTTGTCTTTGACCAAAGTCATTGGGAATTCCTCATTCTATGTTCGCATACATTCGCAAAAAGGCGGAAGCCTGCAAAGACTTCCGCTTTTGTCTGTCGTTTATTGGAAATTAATACGTGCCTTCGGTGTCGAGAACCATTTCCTTGGTTTCCTTCTTGTAGGTGGAACCGGCAATCTTCTTGTTAAGTAATTCCAAGAACAAATCGCCGTCAACCGGAAGGTCAACCGGCTTGCCGAGCCAGCTCGAAAGGAAGATGGCGTTGGAAATGCGCAGTCCGTTGATGCCCTCTACGCCGGGAGCCATGAGCTTTTCGCCGTGCAGAATGGCGTTGGTCACGTTCTGGGTGATACCTCTGTGCTGTTCCTTTTCCATCTTGAAAGCAGAGCAGTCCACATCGATGACGTCGTAACCGGGTTCACCGAAGCCGGCATCACAATTGAATGTCCATTCGCGTTCGGGAACCTTGCTCTTCCAGAATTTGAAGGAATTGCCGCTTTCGCCGTCAATGACGATCTTACCCTTATCGCCGGAGATTTCGAGACGGTTGGTGCCCGGATATTCGCCGGTGGTGGTGATAAACACGCCGGAAGCGCCGTTTGCGTATTCAGCGTAAACCGTTACATCGTCTTCTACTTCAATGTTGTGATATTTGCCTTCGTGGCAGAACGCACGGATCTGGGTCGGCATGCCGAAGATCCACTGCCAGAGGTCGAGCTGATGCGGGCACTGGTTGAGGATAACGCCGCCGCCTTCGCCGCTCCAGGTAGCGCGCCAGTCGCCGGAATTGTAGTAAGCCTGGGTGCGGTACCAGTCGGTAACGATCCAAACGCATCTCTTCAATTCGCCGAGTTCACCGTTCTGAACCATGTCGCGTGCCTTGCGGTAGAGCGCATTGGTTCTCTGGTTGAACATGAGGCCGAATACCTTGTCGGACTTCTTGGCAACTTCGATTAACTCTTCTGCCTGCTTGGTGTAAACGCCGATCGGCTTTTCGGAGATAACGTTGAGACCGGCATTCAAAACGTCGATACAGATCGGCGGATGGAAGTAGTGGGGGACAGCAACAATCACGCAGTCCACAAGGCCGCTCTTTAACATTTCCTTGTAGTCGGTGAAGCGAGCTACATCGTCGCCGAACTTTTCCTTTGCCCAATCGAGTCTCGACTGCTTCAAATCACATACAGCCGCAAGGCAGGCACCCTTGATGTCGCCGGCGTACAGATACTGTGCGTGACCCGAACCCATATTACCGATACCGATAATACCAAAACGTACTTTATCCATGTTTGTCAACCTTTCTTTTTATATGATTTGCACGTGTTAAATCGCTTTTTTGCAACATATACGGCATACCTTGCCATACACGTATATTATACAAGCAACCGCACGCATTTTTCAATGCATAATGCGATTCTTTTTCGCAGTGTTTTTTGTGTAATTCAACGATTTGCTAGTCAAGCAAAATGGCCGGTGCGCTTGCCCACGGATGGAACAGACTGGTGTTCCATTTCTGCTCCTTGCCCCAGGCTTCATAGCAGGTCGTCGCGCCCTCGTCAAGCATATTCATCCAAGCGCCGTCATCGGCAATCAGCGTTTCCATAAGCTTCTTTTCGCCGCATTCTTTGAGGGCATACAGCGCAAAAAAGGCCATATATACACCGGCACAGGTGAGCTTTTTGGCGCGGATGAGGTTTATCATGGCGCGCTTGTTTTCTTCGTCCGTCCAAATGCCGCCAAAGAGCGCAATCACGTTGGAATGGAACGACGCGTGGTGCGAACCGATGGAATCCACAAACAGCTTTTGCTCTTTGTCATAGAAGGCATCGATGTATGCCGTTTTTGTGTTTTCATATAATCCGGTCGGTTTTTCGCCCAAAATCCGCGCTATTTCGTCGGCGTGACCGAGCATACTCACATAAAACGCGTTGATAACGTTGTGGAAGCCCTCACCGACGGGTCTTTCAAGCGGAAAATCGTAGTTATCGCGTAAGTTCGCCGGCCAGTCCACCAAATTCCATTTGGCCTTGACGTTTTCGATTAACCCGTTTTCCCGGCGGTAATCCGCAAAAAATTCGCAGACACCGCGTACATACGGATACATTTGCCGCAAAAACGCCTTATCGCCGGTGAAGCGGTAATACCACAGCACCTGGAACGGAAACTGCAGCGAATAATCGGCAATTTCCTGCATGAGCGACGCCGGTGCAACGGTCATCAGTCCCTTGCAGATGAAGGTGGATTGTGTGTAGTTTTCCAGCGCTTTGCGGATCATGGATGGGTCGCCCGTGAGAGAGGCGTGCGCCAGTCCCGCTATGGTTACGTCGCCGAGATATTGGCCTTTTTCGCGCGTCGGACAGTCAACAAAGCATTCTTGCACGCCGTATTTGATTGTATCCGAACAAAGCTTGTAAATGGCCGCAAGCTTTTGGTTTGTTCCGGTATAGTGCTTGATCTCGCGGAACGGATAGTGCCGCACGACAAAGCGGATCGAGTCGGTGTCCACCGTCACGCCGTCCGGAAGCTCAAGCTCCGCATAGCGGAACGCCTTGTAATCGTATTCGTTTAATTCGTCCGCATTTTTTCCCGAAAGAATGAACTTTTCTTCATAGTCGCAGTTACAGCGCATCTTGTAACGCACCGAACCGTCGTCGTTTAACTCTTCGCCGAAGTGCAGCGTCAGCGTGTCGCCCCTTTTGCCGGAAGCACGGAATGTCAGATAGCCGACCGCCTCAAAGCCGAAATCGATAAACAGCCCGTTCGGTGTTTTGCGAAGCTCTTTCGGCTTCACGTCGCAAAATGCAAGCTGCTCGGTCGGCTGACGGAACATAATGTAGTCCGCGTGTGCGCGAAAATGCGCGTTTTCCCAGACACTGTCGTCAAATTCCGGCTGCGAGAAGCCGCATTCCGCCGCCCGTGCGTCATAGCATTCGGCAAACTGCGTGTCATAGCCGAATTTGCCGCAGGCGGAAAAACCGGTGTGATAGGCGCATTTCCACGTTTCATCCGAGGTAAGCACCTGTTTGCCGTCCAAAAACAGCTCACACGCAAGACCCTGCCGCAGGTCGGCACTCACCCAAACGCGGTTGACAAGCCCTTGATAATAGGTATGTACGGCAATGACGTTGGTGTGCGGATGTAAGTATCGGGTCACATCGATTTCGTTATAGTAGTAGTGAAACGGATAACCCGGTGCCGGACCTTGGGTGACAAACCGGCCGTTGATGTACAGCTTGTAGTAATCGTCCGCCGAAATGCGCAAAATCGCTTTGCCGAACTCCGGCAGCGAAAACGTGCGGCGGAACAAAATGTGCTTGTTTTGATAGGCTTCGTTTCCCGGGATTTTTACGTCGTCGTTTTCTTTGTGGAAAACGTTGATGGGTTCAAACGCACAAAACTCCTTGTTTGTGATCCATTTGGCATCAAAATCCTGCATAAAGGTAAACTCCTATATCTCGTTTTCAAATTCGGCAAGTGCCGCGCCGATGACCGTTGCAAATTCCGAGTTTTTCGGAATGACGAAGTTGCGGTCGAACATCTGCGACAGGATCTCAAAAATCGGCACAGCCTGCGGCATTTTGGAAAGATTGCCGGTAAGCACCACATCGCGCGTTTTTTTGCTGCGTGCGGCAAAAACGGCAAGCATTCCGATGGATTCGAATACCATGTTGACAATGCCGAGCGCAAGGTCGTTTTTGGAGGCCATGTCGTCGAGCTTGCCGAAGTTGGAGGCCGTCATATAAGAGGGAAGACCACCGAGGTCTTTTTTGGTAATGTCGCCGATGCGCAGGTCGATTTTTTCGATATCGCCCGTTTCGGCAAGGCCGATTAAGTGGTCAATGTCGGAAATGCCCAAAATCTGCTTGGAAAGCCCGACAATCGTGCCGCCGCCGACACCCGTACCGCCCATGTATTCGGAAACGGTTCTGCCGGCCTCATTTTTGGCCGAAACGACCGCCGTACCGGTGCCCATGCTGACAATGATGGCGTTTTCGTAGCCGGAAACGTATAAACCGCCGCGACCGACGCATTCGAATTCGGATAAGTGCCGGGTTTCAATCCCGTACAGCTGGTTGTCGACAAATGCCGAACCGACGCCGGTAATCATGACCTTTTTCACGTCGGAAAGCGCAATGCCGTTTGCAGAGGTAAACTTGCCGAACGCGCCGTAGACCGACGCGACCGGGTCGCTTGCCTTGACGAAGATCGGCGAAAAAATCTGTTTTTTATGCGGTTCGTCCGCGGTAAAGCCGACAATTTTGGTCGTGCTGCCGCCGACATCAATACCGATGATAATGCTCATACTGTCTCATTTCCGCCGCAAGGAGCGGCTTTTTTATTTGGAAAGCTTGTTTCCGACCGCATGGACAATGGTGTTAATGGCCGGAGCAACGATAATGTTAGCGATGAATTCCGCAATAAAATTCCAACCGGCGCAGCCGATGATGAGAAAATACACAACCGTTTGTCCGCCCGCATCGAAGTTTGCCAAATTGGCGCTTAATGTGCCGTATACAAGAAGCAAGCCGCCTAAGATGAAAACACCGGTATTGACGATCGGAGTGGTTGCTGCGGCTAAGAATACGGCAAGGCTTTTGTTTTTCTTTTCAAATGCACGGTAAACAAGTCCGGTACAAAGACCGGCACAAATGCCTTTACCGAAGCAGATGACGGCTGTGGCAATCGGCTGTGCCTGAAACAAGACAGTGGTGAAGTAATCCGTACCGAACATACCGCCAACAAAATAGGTGATCGCGCCGAGAACAAAGCCTAAGAAAGCACCGCCTTTGGGGCCGGTTAGAATGGCTCCGATAGCGATTGGAATCAAAACAAGACAGAGGCTTGCCGGTCCAATGTGGATAAAGTTTCCCAAAAGCTGAAAAATAATAACGATGGCTGTCAGAATTGCAAGTGTTGTCAATTTTTGAATTTTTTGTCTGTTTGTCATGATGTTTCTCCTTTTTGTGCTTGTGCAGTTTTGATTTCGATGGTGTGTCGTCACGGCGCATACACCGTGTCGATCAGCTTAAGAAGGTCGCTTCCGGTCATGTCCTCGCTTACCGTAAAGCGGTAAAGCGCACGCAAGCTCTGCGGCAGTCCTTCGACTAACACATTTCTGCCGCCGCTTTCGGTGGAAAGCGTGACGGTGATGCCTTCGCCGGCAAGAATGCTTTCGGATAACGGCGAATAGATGCCGTGCGGATAGGAAAGATAGCGAACCGGTTCGCCAAAGGCCTTCTCAAACGCTGCGTTAAACTTGCGGCAATCGTCCTTGACCGCGTGGATAAATGCGCTTGGCAGCTCGTGCCTTAACGGTTTGACCGCAAAGCGAGCGGTGTTCTTTTGTGTTTCGAGCGTATCGCTTTGGTGCATATCGTAGGTGTGTGAGCCGAATTCGGCAAGTCCCGAAGCCCGCATTTTGCGTGCCGTGTCAAAATCAAAGTGTTCGAACATGGGCTTTCCGGTGTCTTTGTAGCTGTCCTTGCCGACCGCCCAGCCGATATAAAAGAACGCGGCTTTCATGTTGTATTTTTCAAGCAGCGGCAGAGCAAGCACCGCGTTGCTCTCATAGCCGTCGTCAAAGGTGAGGCAGATCGGCTTTTCGGGAAGCGGCGTGCCGTTCCGCACAAACGCTTCGGCCTCGGAAAGCGAAACGGCCGTGTAACCGGCAGCGGTCAGTGTTCGCAAATGCTCCTCCAAACGGGAGGCCGAGATGACCGAATCGCCGTAACCGGGTTCGCTTGTCACATGGTGGTAGAGCAAAATCGGTAATGTCTGTTCTTTTGGTGCATCGGTCAAGGAAAAGCCGCTCTTTTCACCGGCAAAAATGTCGGTTAAGATGCGGTTTCCCAAGCAGGTGCGAAACTCGTTTTTGTTGTAGAAAAAGCGTTTGTCCGCACATAACGGAAGCGTGGAATAATCGTAAAAATCGGCTGTGTTTCCGAGGGCTTTGCGCACCGTGCCGTAGCAAGCCGCAAGTGCCCCGGTCATTTCCGGCGCATAGACCGGCGAAAGCACCGTGATAAGGCGAATGTTCTTTTGCTCGCAAACGCGGCGCATTTTGTCGTGCAGCGTAAGCACGCGTTCGGAGGAAGGCACGCCTTCGGTCGGCTGTTTCGCCGCAAACCGATACGCATACTTGTTCTCATAGAGTGCCGCGTCGCCGATGCGCATTACATCGTTTATGCCGCGAAAAACGCTTCCGTCGGCAAGATTCTGCACCGGAAAAGCACTTTGCGCTATATTACCGGAGAAAAAATCGCACGCCGCAACCGAAAAGAACAGAACGGTCGGCTGACAGGCTTCCACCGCAAAATCGAACATCTTCTCGGTTTCCGAAAGGTTTTCGGCGGCAAGATGGTAGGTTTTCGCCGACAGATACGATTCCAGAACGGCAGCGTCATAGCCGTATGCCGGAAATGAGCCGAGAAGAAAAGCCGTGTAATCCGTGTTCTTGGTCAGGTATCGCAAGCGTGTGTCCTGCGGCGCACCGTCGGCTGTCAAAGGCGCGGTCTGCACCGTGGCTGCTGTGCCGTGCTCCGTCTGTTCCGTCAAAACGGCGGAGGAAGCCCGGCAGGTCTGCCGGAAGAAAGCGGAAAAGCCGAGCAAAAAGCAGATATAAACAACGGCAAACAGCGCATGACGGCGCAGAAAGACGGTATTTTTCAAAACCGATGGCCAAAAGCCGTCGGTGTACAAATGTCTATTTTTCATAACACATAGATTATACCCATAAAAACGGCTTTTGTCAAGGAAAAAGCGGCTTATTTACAAATCATAAATGAAAAACGCCATTTTTCGGTCAAAAGAGCTTCCTGCGGCATAAGTATCCGCAGGAAGCTTTGAAAAAAAGTGATTTATTTTACGGTCACCGTCACGTTATCAAACAGATAGTTGACGCCTTGGTTATCCGCCGGATTGACATAGAACGAAAACTCGTCGTTATCGTGATAGTCGATGCCGTCCGGAATCTCAAAGGAGAACTTCAGCGTTTGCCAGCCGTCCTCGGGCGCAAGCTCGCCGATCTTCTGCGGATGGTCGTATTTTCCGTCCGCATCGGTAAAGCGTGCGTTGAAGAAGATCTGCGTGGAAAAATCGGTTTTCCCGGCACGGTTGGAGAGCACCTTGAAATCCACCGACACTTCATAGGTCTTGCCGGGCGTCCAGACCACGCTCTGACGCGCATAGTTGTAACCGGTAATCGCCATGTTTTGGTAGACATTCGAGTTTTTCTCTTCATCCCTTACGATGGTGATGACCGAATCGCCCGGCTTGTTGAAGAACGCGGCGTTTTCGGTGTCTTCGGCATCGCCGCCGACAAGCTCAAAGCCGCGTGCCAGCTTTTCGGCAAGCTCTTTCTCTTTTTGCGCTTTGAGGTCGGTGTCCTCGATGATGCGGATGTAATCGATGGCATATGTGCCGCTTGCGCTTAGCGGATCGACGCGGATGCCGGCAATGATGCCGTTCCATGCCGCATTTTGTGTGCAGGAAATGGCATATTCGATGAATTTGCCGCCCGAGGAGCTGCTTTCATACGGCACGGTGAAGCACTTGTCGCCGTTCCAGGCTTTGTCGGAATCGGTGATGAAGAAGACCTGAAGCGTTTCGCCGGTCTCGCGTGCCGAATCGTGCTTAATGCCGATGACGATTTTGTTGTAAACCGAAGTGTCAAGCGAAAGGGAGGGGCTTAACAGCAACGGATCGTACCAGCCTTGGCTGTTCTTTAAGGACGCGCCGCTAAGCGCACCGCCGGTCACCGCCACGCTTGTGTTGGCACCCGTCCAGCCTTCGCTGTCGCCGGTGATGGCAAATTCGTAGCTGCCCGGCACGCGGCTTGCACGGATTTCTTCGTTTTTCTTGTCAAAATCGCTCTTTTTTAAGGTGACCGCAATGGTTTTGCCGTCGACCTCATACGAAACGCCGAGCGCATCGTACAGCACCTCTAGCGGAAGAACCGGCAGACCGTCTTTTAAGGAAACGGCTTCTTTCAGCGCAATTTCTTTGCCGTTTGCAAGGGCTTTGTCGCTGCCGACGGTGAAGGTGATCTCCTTATTTCCGGCGGAAGCGATATACAGACGGCCGGTGTGGCGATCCCATTCGAAATAGAAGTGGTGACGGGCGAAGAATTCGGAATAGGCTTCTGCCGCTGCATAGAAATCATCGTTTCGCGCTTCGATGGGGAACACCGGCGTATAGGCTTTGCTGTCGACCGTCAGCGTATACGGCAGCTTTTCTTCGTCCACGCCGAGAAGCTCGAACGAAGCGATATCGAATTCGCCCGCACCCGTGATCGGGTCAATGCGGAACGCGGTGATGTCGCCCTTCCAGTTTTCGCAGGTCGCAGTATCAACGACATATTCGACCATATCCGTTCCGGCTTTCACGTCAAAACGGAAGGATTTGGATTCGGAATAGCTTTGGTCGTCCGCCGTGAGAAAGAAGATGTCGCATAACGAATCCACGCTCACGCGCATTTTGATGCGCAAGTTTGCGATTTCCGAAGCGGCGATGGGCGCGAACAGCTTTTCGTCTTTGATGCGCACGGCCGGGTCGCCGGTCTCGCAGGCGCCTTTGAAAACGCCGTCGAACGCCATGGAGGTGTCGGTTAAGTGCATAAAGCCGGTGAGATCTTCGCCGGTGGCGGTGTACAGAAGCTTATCTGAAACGATTTTTTCGGGCTGTTCGATATCATAGCGTTTGAGGGAGGTTTTTGTTTTCGGATACATATGCCCAAGTCGTGCCTTTTGCGCGTCGGTCGGATAGATGTTATCCGTGTGGTCGGTTTTTCCGGCAAGCACTTCGGCGACGTTTTCGAGATAGCCGAAGCCGTGAAGACCGGCACAGGGCATGACATACGTGCCTTCGCCGTATTCGTTCCAGGTGGAAACGACAAGCGTTTTGGCTTTCCAGCCGTCAAAGCGCGTCAGATAGTCGTTTTTAATGTATTCGAGCACCTTTTTGTGGTCTTCGAGTGAGATCATCGGCTTGCGCACATTCGACCAGCCGATGTTGTTGAAGCCGACCGAAACGGTGGGGATGATGTGAAGCGCACCGTTTGCCGCATTTTTTTCCAACCGGGCGATGGTGGTCTCATATTTGTTGCCGTCCTGCTGCCAATGGTAAGCGTAAGAAGCGGCAGCTCCCATGTTTGCCATGGTTTGGAAGGTGGCGGCGTCCTTTTTGTGATAGTCGAAGAAAATGACCTTTACGCCGTCGAAGCCGTACGTTTTAATGTCCTCGTTCATGAATTCGATGGCGGCTTTTGCGCTCTCATCGGTATCGCCGAAGGCCTTGCGGAAGTTCGGATAGCTCCAAACGGTAAAGACGATCTGGTTGTCGATGGTGTAGTAGCGGCTGTCGGTGAAATAGTATTCCACCCAATACGGCCAAACGAACTCTTTGAACCGGTCGAAGCTGTAAACGTCGGCATTGTTTTCCCACATGATGGCAAATTTCATCAAATCGGAATACTTGGCGTTGAAGAAGCCCTCATGCAGTGCCCAATAGTTGATCTGCGGTTTTTTGATGGGTTCCTTGATGTCGGTCGACGGCGAGTACCAGCACATATGCTGAACATCGATGCCGTTTTCCACCATGAATTTGATCTGCCAGTCGGCCGTTTCCGGAATGCCCTCATCGTAATAGCCGAGTGCCGGCTCAATGTCGGGATATGCGGAGACCGCACCCCAGCCGGTGCCGTCGTGCCAGAGGTTGCAGACGTTTAACAGCGTGTCGTAGCCGTCGTCGCCGACCGGCTTCGGCGTCGGGCAGTAGTCGTCGTATTCGTGCGTGAGGAACACGACCGCGTCGTCGAAGATCACCGAGCCGCCTGTCGCACCGAAGGTGATGGTGTCCACTGTGGATGCGGCGGCATCAAACGCGTATTCGCCGACCGTTTTGCCGTTGATCTTGTAAAGCACCTTGCCGGTGACGGTGTCGGCCTCGATGCGTAATGTCTGCCAGATATTGTTCACATGATGGCGCAGCTTGGTGCCGTCCGCCTTGAAAATGCCGTCGGCGTTGACGATAAGTTTCGCCACTTCGGTTTCACCGCTCGAAAGCGAAACAAAACCGGTGTCAGCGGCGGTCGGGAAGAGCATGAACGATTCGAAAACCACCTTGCCGCTTATTTTGCGGAAGGTCTTCTTCGCGGCCGCACCGGCAGAAAGCCGTGCGCTGTTGACATCGTTGTTGATTTCGCCGCCTGCGCGCAGCACCTGTGCGTCTCCGGTTACCTCCCAGCCGCAAAGCGGTGTGTTTTCCGGCACAAGGAAGCGTTCGTTGACGAGATAATCCTTGTAGAGGTCGCAGCGTTTCATCACGACATACGCCATGCCCTCTTCGTCCGAACCGATGTAGAACCGCGCGGCGGTGACGGTCGGGAGCGTGAAGGCCTTGTCGATTTTTTCACCGTTGATAAAAAGCTCTGCCGTATGGTTGTCCAAATCCATCCGGACGTTGACGTAATACGTGCCGTCTTTGACGGCAACGCCGGTGTCGGTTCCGTTTAAGAAGAACTTACTTTCCTTGGTGTCAAGCGACAGCAGCGGCGTTTTGCCGTCGTCGGTCACGCGGAAATATAAGCCGCTCTTGCCGAACTGGATGTCGGCAATGAAATCGAGTCCCAAAAGGCCGCGCGAAACATCGTCAATGTCGCGCCAAACCTCGACCTTTTCGCTCGGATTGAAATCGGAAAGACCTTCGCCGCCCGCGCTTTCCGCAAAGCGTTTGTCGATAAACCACGGCGAAAGGACGGCGCTTCCGGCATCGCCCGTGCGGAAGGTGCTTTTCATGTCGCGGATTAAATAGTACGCGTCGCCGAAATTGGCGTCGGTGAGCGTTTTTTGGAGTCTTGTGGCGGGAAGCGCAATACGGCCGATGATGGCTGC
>OIWM01002505.1_pt1 | contig 15199 bp, 9 predicted proteins | sample 1587451 | NCBI WGS metagenome assembly OIWM01 (sample SAMEA3888907, study PRJEB22519) | human gut metagenome | biome: human gut; feature: human-associated habitat; material: faeces | place: Denmark | collected 2011
CTCTTGCTCGTCAAGTCCCGTCATCTTGCATATAAGGCTGACGGCCATGCCTTCTCTCAGCATGTTTTGTGCGATCTGCTTCTTCTCCTTAGCTTGTCCCTCAGCACGCCCCTCAGCGCGTCCCTCGGCACGTCCCTCAGCGCGTCCCTCAGCACGTCCCTCAGCACGTCCCTTGTCGTGTCCTTCTTTTATGGCGAATTTGAAGGTGGCATAATTGTCGCGCAGTATTTTGATGCTTTCATCGTATTTCTCGTGTTCCTCTTTGCTCAGTGCTGTAATGTCGGAGATTTCGGCCAACTTGCGGAACACAGCATTCTTGGCCATGAAGGGCATTCTTTCAAATACATTCATATTCTTCAATACATATATCCAACGTTCAAAGTCGTTATTACACTCGTGCTCCTTTTTCGTAAATAACGGGAGCGTTAAATAAACAATGCGCAGGTGGTCGGTAACAGCCTGTCCTGTGTCGCGGTCAGCCAATACAAGGTCTGTACGGAACTTGCGCTCTTTTAGGTGCGCATCCTCAAAGTTGAGGAAGCAGATGGTATAGACCGGCATCAGCTCGTAGTCCCATTCGCCCTTTTGACCTTGCGTGATAATAGCACGTGAGGAGTAGTAGAGCGCGCGGTCGATGAAATGCTCCTGCATGCGGTTTTGCATTTCAATGATGAGGTGTCGTCCTTCATTGGTGGTGCAGTAGATGTCGAAAATAACTTTTCGTGCATCCTCGGTCAGACCAATGTGCTCGTTGTTCTTAAATTCGAGCGAGGCTATGCAAAACTCACCTTCGAACAAGTCGTTAAGAAAGCTGATGAGCAAGTCCTTTGTTATTTCTTGTCCGAAAATGTGTTTGAAGCCCCAGTCAGTAAAAGGGTTAATATAGCGGGCCATAATGTGCGGTGTTAGGTTTGTTTCTGCAAATATACGTACAATTTTGCATATTGTGCAACTTGGTCCAGCCTTTAGTGCCCCCTTGTTAGTCCACCCCTCGGTGGTCTGTGGGACAGTGAGCCGTGCAAAAAGAAAGCCTCCGCCCGTGGTGGGGCAGAGGCTGTATTATAAAGAGTCAGATTCCGCTGCTTGTGGGTAGGTGTTTTAGGCGTAAGGCGCCCGTGCACCACCTACAAGGACAATGTGTAGCGGAATGCTACTTGTTGCGTTTATGTGTAGATGTTCTTGTGGCGTTTTTAGCAGTCAGTTTCGTGTTGAGCACGCGGTAGTGTGCCTGCTGCTGTCGGCGTTCCTCGCCACGTGCCTTCCACTCCTTCATTGAGTAGTATCTGCCCGTAGCGGGGTCAAGATATTTCATTTCGGGCAGTCCGGCAGGTCTGTCGTCGGCGGCCTGTCCTTCAGTGCCGATGCGTTCAACCTTTACCGAGGCCACACCATGGCCCACCATGCCCAGTTCGCGTGCGGCGGCCATGGAGAGGTCCACCACGCGTCCGTGGCCGAAAGGCCCGCGGTCGGTAACCTTCACTACCACCTCTTTGCCATTGTTCTTGTTAGTCACTTTGAGCAGTGTGCCGAACGGCAGAGTGCGGTGTGCGCATGTGAGGCTGTCTTTATGGTAGCGTGAGCCGTCGCTGGTGCGGCGTCCGTGCAGTCTGTTGCTGTAGTAAGATGCTTTGCCATGCTGCTGTGCAGCGGCGGTTGTGGGGAATGCGAATGTTACGAGAGTTGCTAAGATAAGAATTACTTGTTTGATAGTCATCTGATAAGTTTTGCCACGAGGATTGCCGCCGGCTCCAATAGTGGTCAGTTTAGCCATACTGCCTTTGAGCCTGTGATGCTTGCAGCGGAATCTGCAGATAAAACGGCAAATGCACCAAGGGACTTTCGGCTTGCCCGGAGGGTTGCCAAATGTCCGCCTCGTGAGGTTTACGGGTGCAAAGGTACGAATTTTTGACGAGGTGCGCAAGTGTTCCGCCTTGATTATCACCACATTGCCGTTCTGTAAGGCCCATTTTTAAGACTTGCTAAAAGCGTCCCCCTTTGCGTGCTCCCAGCTTGCAGACCCCTTGTATTTATGGGCTGAGTTGGCACTTCTTAGACGGTTAACAAGTGTTTAACAACCCACCGAAAGTAGTGCCCTGCAACCCCGAATGTTAAATATTAAATTTGCAAGCATCTCAGACGCTCATAAGGCTTCATTCTGACAGATTTAGGGGGTGCGCAGCTTACATATTGCACATAATTTATTACTTTTGCATTTCAAGACAATTCCTCTAATCAGATACAACCATTTATGCAGCGCTTCATATCATTTTTGCTCACGTTAGTGTGCGGCATCATTACCATAGCTGCGCAGAGCGATGACCTGCCCACCGCCAATCCCGTCATGACCTACACCGACGATGACGGGCAGGAGGTGAGCGAGACCCAATACGACGGTTCTGCCCCGTTCAAAGCCACGTTCAAGGCATGTCCCGAGCACACGGGCAACTACACCCCCCTTTACGAGTGGCGTTTCACGCGCAGCGGCGAAACAGCCCCATTCCTTGTGCGTTACGACCAAGACACCGAATATGAGTTCTTGCAGTCAGGCACATTCAGCGTTGAGCTGCGCGTCAGTTTTGTGCAGGGCACCGACACCATAGCCTACGAGATGGACGAACCTTTCAGCATAGCCATATCCGAGTCAAAGCTCGAAGTGCCGAACGCCTTCACTCCCAATGGCGATGGTGTCAACGACGTGTTCCGCGTCAAGGAGGGGTACAAGAGCATCGTGTCGTTCAAGGCCATGGTGTTCGACCGTTGGGGCAAGAAACTCTATGAGTGGACCGACCCTGCCGGCGGTTGGGACGGCCGCAGCGCCGGCCATGCAGTGCCTGATGGCGGATACTACCTCAACATTCAGGCACGTGGTGCCGACGGCAAGCATTATAACATCAAAAAGGTGATAAACGTGTTGCGCGGCTACACCGAGAGCGGCACGACGACAGATTAAACCTAAATGCACTGATGTCAGAAACTAAATCAGACAATAACATCGAAATATATGGCGCACGCGTACACAACTTGAAAAATGTGGACGTGACACTACCGCGCCACAGCCTGTGCGTCATAACCGGCCTGAGCGGTTCGGGCAAGAGTTCGCTCGCGTTCGACACACTCTATGCCGAGGGCCAGCGCCGCTATATCGAGACATTCTCGGCCTACGCGCGCAACTTCCTCGACAACCTTGAGCGCCCCGACGTCGACAAAATCACCGGTCTCAGCCCCGTCATAAGCATAGAGCAGAAGACCACCAGCAAAAATCCGCGTTCCACCGTAGGCACGGTAACCGAGATATACGACTTTCTGCGCCTGCTCTATGCCCGTGCGGCCGAGGCCTACTCCTACGTCACGGGCGAGAAGATGGTAAAATACACCGAGGAGCGCATTGTCGACATGATACTCACTGCCTACGAAGGGCACAAAGTATACCTGCTCGCCCCCCTTGTGCGCAGTCGCAAGGGACATTACAAGGAACTGTTTGAAACGGTGCGCCGCAAGGGTTTCCTCACCGTACGCGTTGACGGTGAGCTGCGCGAGGCCACACCCGGCATGCGCCTCGACCGTTACAAAAACCACGACATCGAAGTGGTGGTAGACAAGCTCGCCGTAAAGGCTAAGGACGCTGAACGACTGCACAAAAGTGTGGCCCAGACCCTGCAGCAGGGTGGGGGCGTGATGATGGTGCTCGACGCTGCCGACAACCAAACACGCTTCTTTTCCAAGCAGCTCATGGACCCCGCGTCGGGCATAGCCTACCGCGAGCCAGCCCCGCACAACTTTTCGTTCAACTCAGCCCAAGGCGCCTGCCCCAAGTGCAAGGGCCTGGGCTATGTGAGCGTGATGGACCACGACAAAGTAGTGCCCGACGACAAGTTGAGCATACGCGAGGGCGGCCTTGCCCCATTGGGCAAATACCGCAACGCACTCATATTTTGGGAGATACAGTCGGTGCTTGCCGACTACGACTGCGATCTTAAAACCCCCATATGCGACCTCCCGTCTGAGGCCCTCGACGAGGTGTTCAACGGCCGTGCCGACCGCCTGCGCATACCAGCACAGGTAGCCCACACCACCGACGACTACTACGTAGAGTTTGACGGCCTTGTCAAGTACATACAGCAAATGGCCGACTCCGACATGGGAGCCGCCTCGCAGCGTTGGGCCGAGCAGTTTTCAAAGACCACCGTCTGCCCCGAATGCCACGGCGCCCGCCTCAACAAGGAGGCCATGGCCTACCGCTTTGCCGGCAAAACCATAGCCGAACTCTCCAATATGGACATAGCCGAGCTATACGACTTCCTGTCCAACGTCGAGGTACAGTTAGACAACAAACACCGGGCCATAGCACACGAAATACTCAAAGAGCTGATGTCGCGCCTCAAGTTCCTGCTCGACGTCGGACTCGACTACCTGTCGTTGTCGCGCTCCTCCATGACCCTCTCGGGTGGCGAGAGCCAGCGCATCAGGTTAGCCACACAGATAGGTTCGCAACTCGTCAACGTGCTTTACATACTCGACGAGCCCAGCATCGGCCTCCACCAGCGCGACAACGTGCGCCTTATCAATTCGCTCAAGGAGTTGCGCGACCTTGGCAACACCGTAGTGGTGGTTGAGCACGACAAAGACATGATGCTTGCCGCCGACTATGTGGTCGACATCGGGCCGCGCGCCGGCCGATTGGGCGGAGAAGTAGTGTTCGAAGGCACCCCCGCCCAAATGCTCCAGACGCAGACCCTCACCTCGCAGTACCTCAACGGCCGTCGCGCCATCGAGGTGCCAGCCACCCGCCGCAAGGGCAATGGCCATGTGCTGCGCCTGGTGGGAGCGAGGGGCAACAACTTGAAGGGCGTCACTGTCAACTTTCCGCTCGGCACCCTCATCGGCGTGACCGGTGTGTCGGGGTCAGGCAAGAGCACCCTCATCAACGACACCCTGCTGCCCATACTCTCGCAGCACTTCTACCGCTCATTGCGAGAGCCGTTGGCCTACGACCGCATCGAAGGCCTTGAACACGTGGACAAGGTGGTAGCAGTCGACCAAAGTCCCCTCGGGCGCACCCCGCGCTCCAACCCCGCCACCTACACAGGCGTGTTCTCCGACATACGCTCGCTCTACGTCAACCTGCCCGAGGCCAAAATACGCGGCTACAAGCCAGGCCGTTTCAGTTTCAACGTGCGTGGCGGGCGTTGCGAGGTGTGCAAGGGCAATGGTTACAAAACCATCGAAATGAACTTCCTGCCCGACGTGTACGTGCCTTGCGAGGCATGCCACGGCAAGCGCTACAACCACGAAACACTCGAGGTGCGCTTCAAGGGCAAAAGCATAGCCGATGTGCTCGACATGACCATCAACCAGGCCGTAGAGTTCTTCGAGAACGTGCCAAACATCTTGCACAAAATCAAAGTGTTGCAAGACGTCGGCCTGGGTTACATCAAGCTTGGGCAAAGCTCAACCACCCTGTCGGGCGGCGAAAGCCAGCGCGTAAAGTTGGCCACCGAACTCTCAAAGCGCGACACCGGACAAACCATCTACATACTCGACGAACCCACCACAGGCCTCCATTTCGAAGACATACGCGTGCTCATGGACGTGCTGCAGCGCCTTGTCAACCGTGGCAACACGGTGATAGTCATTGAGCACAACCTCGACGTCATCAAGGTGGCCGACTACCTTATCGACATGGGGCCCGAAGGCGGACGCGGCGGTGGCCAACTGCTCTACGAGGGCACCCCCGAGGGCTTGTCCGAGAGCGGCGTGGGCTACACAGGCAAATTTCTCAAGGCCGAACTCACACCGCCGCACACTGCACAACAAACCGAAAATTCATAAATTCAAACAACAAATAATTATCCATCTATGTTCGAAGGACAACCCAAAGGGCTCTACGCCCTTGCCCTTGCCAACACTGGCGAGCGTTTTGGCTACTACACCATGTTAGCCGTGTTCGTGCTCTTCCTCAAAGCCAACTTCGGTTGGGAGGCAGGCACCGCCGGAGCTGTCTACTCCAGCTTCCTGGCCCTTGTATATCTGTTGCCATTGTTTGGCGGTATGCTGGCCGACAAAATCGGTTATAGCCGTTGCGTCACCACCGGCATCATCGTCATGTTCCTTGGCTACGCCATGCTCTCCATACCAGCCGGAGCAGGCACAGTGGCCGCAGCCATCATGTTCGGCGCCCTCATCATGATCAGCGTCGGCACCAGCCTCTTCAAAGGCAACCTGCAAGTAATGGTCGGCGACCTCTACAACTCGCCCGAGATGCAAGGCAAGCGCGACTCTGCCTTCTCCATCTTCTACATGGCCATCAACATCGGTGCCCTCTTTGCACCTACCGCCGCAGTCAAAATTATGGAGTATGCCCAGCACAGCCTAGGAGTGAGCGAGGCCGACTCCTACCACTACGCCTTTGGCGTGGCCTGCATCTCGCTCATCGTGTCAATAGGCATCTACTACGGTTTCCAGGGCACTTTCAAGCAGGTTATTTCAGCACCGGCCCCCAAGGCTGCTGCCAGCAAGGACGCCAATGCCGAGTCTGAGCCCGAACTCAGCAAGCAGGACACCAAGGACCGCATCGTGGCCCTCTGCCTCGTGTTTGCCGTAGTCATCTTCTTCTGGATGGCCTTCCACCAGAACGGCCTCACCCTCACCCTCTTTGCCGAGGAGCACACCGCCACCCACAGCAGCGGCCTTGAGAGCATGGCCTTCGACGTCACCAACCTCCTGTTGTGCATCGTCATCATCTACGCCCTCTTCTCACTTTTCCAAAGCAAAACGGGCAAGGCCAAGGGCATTTCGGGCCTTGTCATATTGGCATGCCTTGCAGCCTTAGGTTACAAGTACACCGCCCTCAGCCCCGAGGGCATCAGCATTCAGGCCCCCATCTTCCAGCAGTTCAACCCCTGCTTCGTAGTAGGTCTCACCCCCGTGAGCATGGCCATTTTCGGTTGGCTCGCCAGCAAGGGCAAGGAACCCTCGGCACCCCGCAAAATCGGGCTCGGCATGCTCGTGGCCGGCATTGGCTATGTCGTCATGATATTGGCCTCAATCGGTGTGGGCCCAGGCGACCGTGTGTCACCCAACTGGCTTATCCTCACCTACCTCATTCTCACCTTTGGCGAGCTGTTGCTCTCGCCCATGGGCATCTCGTTCGTGTCAAAGGTAGCCCCTCCCAAGCTCAAGGGCACCATGATGGGCGGTTGGTTTGTAGCCACTGCTGCCGGCAACATGCTTGTGTCAATCCCCGGTTTCCTTTGGGGCAAAGTACCCTTGGTGGCCGTGTGGGGCGTGTTGGTAGCCCTCTGCCTCATCTCGTTCATATTCATCTTCAGCGTAATGAAGAAACTCGAAAAGGTGTGCTGATGCGCGCCTTGACGTAGACACTGACTAAATTATAATGGCGGAAACAGAAAGCCTTGCCCCGCACACAGGGCAGCGCATCTGTTTCCGCCATTTCTTTGTGTACGTGCTGCCGCAACATCGCGCCTGCAAAAAACGCCGATTTTGTTCAATTTGCACGCCGTATTGAATAAAATAGTACGTTTTTTATTCAATACGATGCACAAACTGAACAAAATCGGCTATATTTGTGCTTCAAACAAAGCGCAAAACCATGCTAACCATTATCACCAACCAAAAGAAAGAGCGCGACGTGCTTGTTGCGCGGCCATATTTGTCGCGACGTACGCCATACGATACAGATGCGTTGTTGTCGTGTCCACAAATAAAGTTGATAACCGGGCCTCGCCGTACGGGCAAATCAACAGAAGCCATATTGATGCTTAAAAACAAGAATTTTGCCTATCTCAACTTCGATGACGGGCAGCTGCTTTCTGCCTGGGACGAGAACGCGGTGTGGCAAGCCTTGCAGCAAGTGTACCCAGCATTTGACTACCTGTTATTAGATGAGGTGCAAAATCTTGATGGCTGGGATTTATGGGTGTCAAAGTTATATCGCAATGGAATCAACTTGGTTGTAACGGGTAGTAATGCCAAACTGCTAAGCAGCGAGATGGCCACATTGCTGACAGGCCGTTACATACAGGTCAGCATGTTGCCTTTCAGCATCGACGAGTTCTTTGCCTGGCATCACTTAGAACTGAAGCAACTGGCGCCTGAGCAAACGGCCCAAGCCGAAGCCCTGCAAGCCGATTATTTGCGCAATGGTGGTTACCCCGAAACCGTCATATCGAGAAACATAGCACAGAGCTACCTCTCCACATTGTTTGACTCGATAGTGTGGAAGGACACAGCCAAGCGTCATAGAGTGCGCAATGTGTCCGATCTGAACGATTTGGCAATGTATATGCTTTCAAACTTTTGCAATCCTTTCAGTGCCACTGATTTGGCCTCCGACTTGGGCTTTTCAAGCGTAGCGACTACCAAAAAGTATATGGAGTATTTAAGGGAATCTTACCTCTTTTATTATCTGCCGCGATACAACAACAAACTCAAGTTAATGGCCAAGGCACCCCAAAAGGTGTATGTTGTTGACAATGGCTTTGTAACGGCAAAGGCGTTTAACCTGGGCGAAAATTTAGGCCGTTTGCTTGAAAACATGGTGTTTGTCGAACTCATACGTCGCGGCTACGACACCGAAAAGTCCTTATTCTACTACCGCTCGCGCAATGACAAGGAGGTCGATTTCGTTGTGCGCAGTGGCCATGTGGTCGAGAGGCTCGTACAGGTGTGCTATGATATGACATCGGCCAAGACCGCAAAGCGCGAAATAAACAGCCTCATAGAGTGTGCCGGCGAACTTAAATGCAACAACTTGTGCATAGTAACAATGGGTGAGGAATGTGTAATAGAGGAGCGTGGCCACACAATTAAAGTGATACCATTCATCAAATTCTGATTTTCACACGCACTCCCTCCCTAAAAAGAAAAAGCCAGAAAGCTGCATCTTTAGCAAGAGATGCCGCTTTCTGGCTTTAATAGTATAAATATATGTGTCGCGTCTATGGGCAGAGGCTTACTTCAGCACACCCAGTTCCTTGCCCACCTTGATAAAGGCAGCGATACACTTGTCGAGGTGTTCGCGGTCGTGGCCGGCCGAAATCTGCACACGAATGCGGGCCTGGTCCTTAGGCACAACGGGGTAGTAGAAGCCCGTTACGTAGATACCCTCCTCTTGCAGCTTGGCAGCATACACCTGCGACAGCTTGGCATCGTAAAGCATCACGGCGCAGATGGCGCTCTGTGTAGGCTTGATGTCAAAGCCGGCGGCCATCATCTTGTCGCGGAAGTAGTTCACGTTCTCAACCAACTTGTCGTGAATTTCGTTGCTCTCGTCCAACATCTTGAACGTTTCGAGTGCAGCACCCACAATGGCAGGGGCAACAGAGTTAGAGAAGAGGTAAGGACGTGAGCGCTGGCGCAACATGTCGATTATCTCCTTGCGGCCAGTAGTAAAGCCACCCATGGCACCACCAAAGGCCTTGCCCAGTGTGCCGGTGTAGATGTCTACACGGCCATAAGTGTTGAAGAACTCGCTCACACCGCGGCCAGTGGGGCCTACCACGCCGGCAGAGTGGCTCTCGTCAACCATCACCAGAGCGTCATACTTCTCGGCCAGGTCGCAAATCTTGTCGATAGGAGCCACGTTGCCGTCCATTGAGAACACACCGTCGGTCACGATAATGCGGAAACGCTGTTCCTGTGCAGCCTGCAACTGGCGCTCGAGGTCCTCCATGTCGGCGTTGGCATAGCGGTAGCGCTTAGCCTTGCACAGACGCACACCGTCAATGATAGAGGCGTGGTTCAGCGCGTCCGAAATGATGGCATCGTCGGCAGTGAGCAATGGCTCAAACACACCGCCGTTGGCATCGAAGCAAGCAGCGTAAAGAATGGTGTCCTCAGTCTTGAAGAACTTTGAGATGGCAGCCTCAAGCTCCTTGTGCACGTCCTGTGTACCGCAAATAAAGCGCACGCTCGACATGCCGTAGCCGCGGCGGTCCATCATGTCCTTGGCAGCCTTGATAAGGCGCGGGTTGTTTGATAGACCAAGGTAGTTGTTGGCGCAAAAGTTGAGCACTTCCTTGCCCTTAACCTGGATAGCGGCCTGCTGGGGGCCTTCAATCAGGCGCTCCTCCTTGTAGAGGCCAGCGTCCTTAATATCCTTCAGCTCCTGCTGAAGATGTTCTTGAAATTTACCGTACATTTGTATAAGTGTGATTTATAAAAAGATTTCTCACCAAGCAGCGGCAAGGCGCGCCATGCGCCCCTTGTCGTAGTCACCGCAAAGTAACGTATTTTTTTTGAAAAATAACCACAGAGTGCGTATAAATCTCAAAAAAAGATTGCACCTTTGCACGTGTGTAATAACAGACACGTCAAACTAACAAAATCCTTTATACAAAAAAGATGAAGAATATTTTGGTGATTGGTGCTACAGGACAGATAGGTTCTGAGCTTACCATGAAGTTGCGCGGCATTTATGGCAACGACCACGTAGTGTGCGGTTACATTCCCAGTGCAGCCCCCAAGGGCGAATTGGCCGAAAGTGGTCCAGCTGAAATCTGCGACGTTACCAATGGCGAGATGATAGCTGAAGTAGTGCTCAAGCACAAGGTCGACACCGTCTACAATCTTGCCGCATTGTTGAGCGTGGTGGCCGAGGGCCGTCCGCAGTTGGCATGGAAAATTGGCATTGACGGCCTTTGGAATGTGCTCGAGGTAGCACGCGAACACGAGTGTGCGGTGTTCACCCCAAGCTCAATCGGTTCGTTCGGTCCCGAAACGCCTCCCAATCACGTACCACAAGATACCATTCAGCGTCCGCGCACCATCTATGGTGTGTCAAAGGTAACCACCGAGTTGCTCTCCGACTACTACTATCGCAAGTATGGCGTTGACACCCGTGCCGTGCGTTTCCCCGGCCTCATCTCATACGTCACATTGCCTGGTGGCGGCACCACCGACTATGCTTGCGACATCTACTATTCAGCCGTTCGTGGCGAAAAGTTTGTATGCCCAATTGCCAAAGGCACATACATGGACATGATGTACATGCCCGATGCCCTGCGCGCAGCTGTTGAACTGATGGAAGCCGACCCCACACGCCTTGTTCACCGCAACGCATTCAACATTGCCGCCATGAGCTTCGACCCCGAGGGTGTGCTCGCCGCCATACGCAAGTACAAGCCTGAGTTCGAAATGGAGTACAAGGTAGAGCCTCTCAAGCAGGCCAATGCCGACTCATGGCCCAACAGCCTCGACGACACTTGTGCACGTCAGGAGTGGGACTGGAAGCCCGAGTACGACCTCGACCGCATGACAGTGGACATGCTGCAAAAGCTTTCTGCCAAACTTGGCAAGTAAGCCGCGCATTAGTATCGCGTCAAACAATCATTATAATAGCTGAAAAGCCAAGGATCTCCCCACGGGGGTGTTCCTTGGCTTTTCTCATATCCGGCAGCGCGTAATATGCTAACGGGCTGACGCCGTAGCGTTACAACTACTCTTGTACATTTTGAGAATATTGTGGTAAAACATAACCAAGCGAACGGACTCAAGCCCCAAACGCAAGCTCTAATGGGGGCGACGCGTCTCGCGTCGGGATTGAAGGCTAAGGCTCACAGACAGAAGTGTAAATACTGCTGTCTGTGAGCCTTTATAGTGTAAGGACATTGCCTTATTTTCCCGACGCGAGACGCGTCGCCCCCATTAGAGGTAGCGTTTGCGGCCTGAGTTCGTTCGGTTATTAGCACATTGCCACATTAGCACATTGGCGCGCAAGCGCAGTCCTTAGTAAATCAGCGGCAACAGCAGCACCATGACAATGCCGATGACAATTTGCAGGGGCAATCCCACGCGCACATAGTCAATAGGCTTGTAGCCGCCAGCCGACATCACCAGCGCATTGGGCGGGGTAGAGAAGGGCGATGCAAAACACATGCTTGCCGCCACCGTCACCGCCATGAGCACGGGCACAGCACTGATGCCCTGCGCATGGGCCGCCTGCAGCGCAATAGGCGCCATGAGCACCGCCGTCACCGTGTTCGATATGAAAAAGGTGAGCAGCGATGTCGCCACATATATGGCCGCTATCAGCAAGTACGTACCGCCGCTGCCCGTGAGCTGCACCAGCGCGTGCGACACCAGTTGGTCGGCACCCGTCTTTTCGAGCGCCGTCGACATGGGTAGCATGGCCCCAAACAGCACAATGCTCTCCCAGTTGATAGTTTTGTAAGCCGCCTCCACATTGCGCAGGCAACCTGTAAATATCATGGCCACGGCAGCCAGCATCACCGCCGTGACGGGGGCAACAGGAATAAAGTCGAAGGCCATGGCCGCCACCATGAGCAGCATGATGAGGGCCGCAAGGGGCGCTTTGTAGTCGAGCGTCACACGCGCCGCCTGCTCCTCGGGCTGGCCTATCACCACCCACTCCTGACCGTCGTATTTGTTAAGGCGCGCAATCTGCTCCCAAGGGCCTTGCACCAGCACAATGTCCGCCGCGCTCAGCCGTTGGTCCTTCAGGTTGTCGAGCAAATAGTCTTGGTGGCGGCGTATGCCCAGCACACTAAGTCCGTAGTTAGCGCGGAAGTCCGTCTCGCCCACCGTGTGCCCCACCAGCGTAGAGCCGGGCAGCAGCAGAATTTCGGCCATGCCCACATCGTAAAAGTGCAGTTTCCCGTCGTGCATCTCGTCGGCAGCCGTCAGTGCAAAGTCCGTTATGAAGTCAGCCACACGTCCGGCATCGTCGGTTATAAACAGCAAGTCGCCCTCCTCAATGGCCACGTTGGCCATAGACAGTTGTTGCACCTTGCCAAGAGGTGTATTCGACGACGGTTGGCGGCGCACCTCAATCACCGTCACGCCATAGCGCCCGTGCACGTCAAGCTCCTTGAGCGTGTGGCCCACCATGCGCGATTGTGGTGTGACCACCACTTGCTGCACATTCTGCGTCACCTTGTACTCACTGGCCAGCTGTTGCAGCGTCTTGCCAGTGTGTGCCGCGTTGTGGCTTGTGCGCTCTTTAAGGAAACGTCGCGTGAGCGGAATGAGCACCAGTGTGCCCACTACGATGCAAACAATGCCCACGGGGGTGAATGAGAAGAAGCCCAACGGCTCATAACCTGCTGCCACCAGCGCATCGCGCACTATCAAGTTGGGCGGGGTGCCAATAAGGGTAAGCATGCCGCCCATGCTGCCTGCAAAGGCCAGTGGCATGAGCAATCGGGCTGATGACAGACCCGCTCCGCGTGCCATGCTCACCACAATGGGCAGCATCAGTGCCACCGTGCCGGTGTTGCTCACAAAGGCGCCCACACCGGCGGTGGTGAGCATGAGCAGCACGAACAGCTTAGTTTCGCTCTTGCCGGCCAGACCCAATATGCCTGTGCCGAGACGTTTGGCCAAGCCTGTGCTGAATATGCCGCCGCCTACCACAAAGAGGCCGAGCATCATGATGACAATGGGGTTGGAAAATCCGGCCAGTGCCTCCTCGGGGGTCAGCACGCCGCATACAACAAGTGCCAGTGCGGCACACACGGCCACAAGGTCGGACCTTATGCGTCCGCTCACAAACAGTATGGCTGCAAGGCTCAGAATAATGAGGGTTGTAGTCATGGGGGTAAGGGGGTTAGGAGGTTAATGGGGTAGGGGACGGGTTAGGGGGTTAGTGGGTTAGGAGGTTAAAAAGTTACTTTAAGCTTTTGAGGAGCAGAGGTATTCTTTTAACCTCCTAACCCCTTAACCCCCTAACCCAATAACCTTTGCACAAAGATACGTTCAAGATTCGAACGGCGCAAATATATTTTCATAACAAAGCGCAAAAGTCGGCATTCCTTTATACCTTTGCATGGGTAAGCGGGGCATTGCTTGACAAGTTGAAAGGTAGACGACGCGACACGTTGACAGGTTGGCAGTCTGAAAAACGATGAATTAACGCATTGACAAGTAATGCACTCTTACCCGTCAACCCGTTAACCCGTCACCCCGTAAACCCACAAAATCCGACCATGACAGCACAACAACTTGACCATATTACAGCTGAGGCCCTGCAACTGCTGCAGAGCCTTGTGGCCATACCCTCGGTGAGCCGCGACGAAACGGCTGCGGCCGACTTCCTGTTCGACTATCTTGAACAGCGTGGTGCCAATCCGCAGCGCCACTACAACAACATTTGGTGCGAGCAATCCCTGCCCAAAGGCGACAGACCCACTTTGCTGCTCAATGCCCACATCGACACCGTGAAACCGGCCGCCACCTGGCAGCACAACCCATTTGTGCCCACGCTCGAGGGTGACCGCCTTTATGGCCTCGGCAGCAACGACTGCGGAGGCGGACTTGTCACACTGCTGCACACCTTCCTCGCGCTGCGCCACACCGACCTGCCTTATCATCTGGTGTTCCTTGCTTCGGCTGAGGAAGAGGTGTCGGGCAAACAGGGCATAGAGGCAGTGCTGCCGCTGCTGCCCTCCATCGATGTGGCCCTCGTGGGCGAGCCTACCGGCATGCAGGCCGCTGTGGCCGAAAAGGGCTTGATGGTGCTCGACTGCACCACGCACGGACGTTCGGGGCACGCCGCCCGCAACGAAGGCGACAATGCCCTTTACAAGGCACTGCCCTATGTGGAGTGGTTCGGCAACTACAAGTTTGAGAAGACCTCACCGGTACTCGGCCCGGTAAAGATGAGTGTGACCATGATCAATGCCGGCACGCAGCACAATGTGGTGCCCGACACGTGCACCTTTGTGGTAGATGTGCGTCCCAACGAGTGTTACACCAACGAGCAGGTGCTCAGCATCATAGCCGCCCACACACAGGGGTGCGATGTGGTGCCGCGCTCCACCCGTCTGCATTCCTCGCATATATCGCTTGACCACCCCCTTGTGCGGGCTGCCGTGCGCCTTGGCCGCGAACTGTTCGGTTCGCCCACACTGAGCGACCAGGCACTGATGCGTTTCCCCTCGTTGAAGATGGGCCCCGGCCAGTCGTCGCGTTCGCACACGGCCGAGGAGTACATTTGTGTGAGCGAGTTGCGCGAGGCATTGCAGTTGTATGACGCCATGCTGCGTGGCGTTTGAAAAAGAAATTAAGTTGTCTGAAACGCGCTGCGAAAAAAACGCAAGCACTAATGGGGGCGACGCGTCTCGCGTCGGGATAATTAAAAGGAAAGATACAAGCTATACTAAATAATAGCTGAATCTTTTCCCGACGCGAGACGCGTCGCCCCCATTAGTGCTTGCGTTTG
>OIWM01002512.1_pt1 | contig 15152 bp, 10 predicted proteins | sample 1587451 | NCBI WGS metagenome assembly OIWM01 (sample SAMEA3888907, study PRJEB22519) | human gut metagenome | biome: human gut; feature: human-associated habitat; material: faeces | place: Denmark | collected 2011
GGGGATATTTTCTAATTCTTATAATTCAATATTATTGCTTCAGCGCCCGCAGGACTTCGTCATACTCCGGGATGCTCGAAATGCCGCCCGGCCTTGTCGCGGAAAGTCCCGCGGCAGCACAGGCAAAGGAGACGATATCTCGCAGCGCGCTCTCGCCCAGCTCTTCCGGCGAGACGCCATATTGCAGCAGCTTCCATACCGCGCTCCCGCCGAAAATATCGCCCGCGCCGGTGGTATCGGCGATCCTCAGCCCCGGCAGCGCCGGTTCGCGGCCCGCGGCACGCGAGTTTTTGAAATAGCATCCGTCCGCGCCGCAGGTGACGAACACCAGCTTCACGGGGAAAGTATGGCAGATATGCTCCGCGCCCGCTTCCGGCTTCATCCCAAAAAGGAAGCGCACCTCTTCCTCGCTGATCTTCACCACATCCGCCTGCCCCAACCCCCAGAGGAGCTGCTCTTTTGCCTCCGCGAGATCCTTCCAGAGCGGCGGGCGCAGATTCGGGTCATAGGTGACGAGCTTCCCCTTCGCTCTCGCGTAGGTGACGGCCTGCCGCGTGGCGGAGCGTGACGGCTCATCGGTCAGCGACAGCGAGCCGAAGTGAAAGACCCTCGCCTCATCGATGAGAGAAAGATCGATCTCCGGAAACGAGAGGCAGGTATCCGCGCCGGGCTTCCGGGCAAAGGCGAACTCGCGCTCGCCCCGCGCGTCCAGCGTGACGAAGGCCAGCGTTGTGAACACATCGGGCGCAGCGATCATGCCGCGCGTTTCGATGCCCACGCGCCGCAGCGTATCGAGTAGGAGCCGCCCAAAGGTATCGTCCCCCACTTTGCCGAGCATCGCGGTCTTTGCGCCGTACTTTGCCAGCGCCGCGAGAAAGTTTGCCGGAGCGCCGCCGGGATGCGCCGCCATGGTCGGATAGCCGTTTTCGTCGGTCGAAAGGCACGTAAAGTCGATCAGCAGCTCGCCCAGCGCAGCAACGTCAAGCATGGTTTTCCCCTCACTTTCGCGGTCTGTGCCGCGGCGGTTTTATACGGTCTCCTGCCGGATGCCGCGAATGGCGCTGATGACCCAGTTTTGTGCCTGCTGCCGGATCACCGTGCCGCACGCTCGCGTTCACGTTGAGCGGCGCGCCGCAGCACAGCAAACAGAGCAAGAACTTTCTTCAAAGCGGCATCCTATCCCCCATCTTTTTCTATGCGGGATATACGCTTTCCATTATATATTTTGCGCCCGCGCATGGCAAGAGCGATTTCCCTTTCCGCCGCACGCTTGAGCACAAAGCAGCCCCGCCCGGTACGCGCCCGGACGGGGCTGCTCAACCTGCCAAAGAAGCCTCGCAGAGTTTGCGCCCGCAGGCGCAAATAGAGTTTTAATTATTTTCTCCGGCGACATGTGCGTCGGAGAAAATACTTTACGGCTCGCAAACGTGCGCTCGAAGAGCGTGCGCTGCGGCGAGCCGCAGCCCCTTCAAACGAGAGCCCAACGAAGTGGGTCTCGTTTGACATGCTTACATTTTCCCCTGCTTGCGCCGAAGGGAGAGGCAGTCGGCGATCATGGCGATAAACTCGCTGTTCGTCGGTTTGCCCTTAATGCCGGAAACGGTATAGCCAAAAAACTTTTGCAGCGTCTCCACATCACCGCGGTCCCACGCGACCTCGATCGCGTGGCGGATGGCACGCTCTACGCGGCTCGGCGTCGTGGAAAACTTCTTCGCGACCTCCGGATAGAGCACCTTCGTCACGGCGTTGATGGCGTCCATGTCGTTGATCGTGAGGATGATCGCCTCGCGCAGATACTGATACCCCTTAATATGCGCCGGAACGCCGATCTCGTGGATGATGTCGGTAACGACGCTCTCGAGCGAGGCGTTGTCCGCCTTCGCCTCCGGCACAATCGCCGCGGAACTTCTTGCTCCGGTGACGGACAGCGGCTTTTTGCCCGCCTGTGCGCACTGCCGCAGACGCTGTATCAGCTCCGGCGTGTCGCACGGCTTGGAGAGGAAGTATGCCGCGCCGAGCTCCGCGCACTCGGCAACGACATGTGCGTTGACAAACCCGGTAAGTACGACCACCGGCGGCGCGGAGTCCTTCTCGGCGAGCTTGCGCAGCACGCCCAGTCCGTCCAGCCGCGGCTGCACCAGCTCCAGCAGCACAACGTCCGGGTGCAGCGCTTCGATCTTGGCAAGCGCATCCGAACCGTCGGAGGATGTCCCCGCCGCTTCCATATCCCCCTCCTGTGAAAGCAGGCTCTTCATCAACAGCTGAAAATCCTCGTTCGGGTCGGCGATCAGCACGCGTATCTTGGTTTCCATAATATTGCCTCCATAATTATGAACTGCAAGCAGTTTGCTGATGTTTTTTTATGCTTGGCTACATTGCTTGACTAATTTAGCACAAAACAGCGGTGCGTCGCAGGAAAAACTTGTCGAAACTGTCTTAATATTTGTTCGCCGTCTTCCCGATGATTTCGACAAGCGGTTGCGATGATTTACATAATATCTTATCAAAATATGCAGTGTCCCGTCGAATCTCCACGCCTGTTTTTCGCCGGTATTCCACTCTGCGCAGTTTCTCCGCCGGAAATTCCGTGTCTTTCGCCGCGGCGGTCCCGAGCCGGGCGCGGGATCTTCTTCCGGGAAGGCACGCCGGTCCGTGCTATACGAGAAAAAACCGGCCGGCGGCGTGGCTCTGCAAATGTTTTCCGATGGAAGGGTTTTCCCAAGGAAAAAGACGGTCCGCAGACCGTCTTTTTCCTTACGAAGCCGCTTCGAGCATATTCTCCATGGAAATGCCGTATCCTTTGGTGGGGTCGTTCACGAGCACATGCGTGACCGCACCGACGATCTTTCCGTTTTGCAGGATGGGCGAGCCGCTCATCCCCTGCACGATGCCGCCGGTCACGGCGAGAAGATTGCCGTCCGTGATCGTGAGCGTGAGCTTCCCGCCGTCGCCGCTGCGCGCGATGCGCGTGATCACGGCGTCATACGATCGCACGCCGCCGGTACTGACGGTGGAGAGGATCGTCGCCTCGCCAAGACGGATCTCGCTCTCCGCGGCGACCGGCATGGCCGGAAGCGTGCCGAGCGGCGTCCGGCTCGTGCCGAAAATGCCGCGGACCGTGTTCTCCTCGATCGAGCCGATCGGCGAGGCGCTGCTCGCGCCGCCGCACAGCTCTCCCGGCGTGCCCCGCTCGCCCATAACGACGCCGGTGACGTCCGCCCGGTAGATCTCCCCGCCGGAGGCGCTCATCAGCTCGCCGGTCTCCGGCAGACCGACGCCGTGGCCGAGCGCGCCGTACTCCCCGGTAGCGGGATCGTAAAATGTCACGGTACCGAGCCCGCGCACCGCGTCCCGTAGCCAGAGCCCGATCTGATACGTTCCTCCGCTGCCAAGCTTCGGCGTAACGGCAAATGTTTTCGTCTCGCCGCCGCGCTCGACGGAGAGCGTCACGCCCTCGCCAGAAAAGGCCGCCGCGCAGCGCAGAAAGTCCTCGGCGCCCGTCACGCGCTCACCGTTTACCGCAACGATCTTATCGCCCGCCTGCACGCCCGCTTCTCCCGCCGGGCAGCACGCGCCGCCCTCCGAGGCGATATCCGCGAGCGCGGACACCACCACGCCGTCGCACCGCAGCGATATCGCCACCGTCTCGCCGACCGGCACGAGCGCGTCGCCCGGCTCCGCGGCGAGCGCCGCGGTCGTCAGCGCCAGCACCGCGGCAAGCAGGGCGAATACATATTTTATCTTTCTCATAGGACTGCCACCCTTATCCTTCCCATGCTTTTGCATGTTTCGCGCCGCAAGCAGCTTCTTTGCGGCGGCCTATTCAGTATGTCTGTCGAGAAGGAAAAGAACCGCGAAAAATTTGTCCTCTGTTTCCATCGACTGTTTCACATTTTCTGTTTTTACTATGGTATCCTTCCGTTTTTCTCTCATGCCTGCCAAAATTTTTTCATCGTGAGGAAATGTCATGCAGATTTTGAAAACCGGCTCCACCGGCGCGGAGGTCGCGCTTTTGCAGCTGTCGCTCCGCCGTGCACAGTACGGCGCTCCCGCGCCCGACGGCGTTTTCGGCGGGGCGACGAAAAGCGCTTTGCAGGCCTTCCAGCGCTCGCACGGTCTGACGCCGGACGGCATATTCGGCGCGGAGACCGAACGCGTGCTCGCGCCCTGGCTTCGCGGGTACGCCGTGCACACGGTGCGGCCCGGCGACACACTCTTCTCGCTCGCCGAGCAGTACGACGCCTCGCTCGGCGCGATCGAAACGGCAAACCCGGCACTCGATCCGTTCGCGCTGCGGCCCGGGCAGCGGATCACCGTACCGCTGCCGTTTTCCGTCGTGCCGACGGATATCCCGTGGTGCAGCGCGCTCATGGACTGCGCCGTGGACGGACTGACGCACCGGTATCCGCAGCTTCGCGCCGAGAGCATCGGGCGCAGCGCCCTCTCCCGCCCGATCTGGGCACTCACGGCAGGCGACGGGCTGCGCCGCGTGCTCTACAGCGCCGCGCACCACGCGAACGAGTGGATCACAACGCCGCTTTTGATGAAGTATCTTGAAACGCTGCTCCGCGCGGCCGCCGCGGGTGAGACCGTGTTCGGCTACCCGGCGGAGGACATCCTCTTCCGCGCCGCACTCACACTCGTGCCGCTCGTCGATCCGGACGGTGTCGATCTCGTGACGGGCGCTCTGCCGGAGGGCGAAGCGAAGGAGCGCACCGCGGCCATTGCCGCAGAGTTCCCCGCAGTCCCCTATCCGGACGGCTGGAAGGCGAACATCGCGGGCATCGATCTCAATTTGCAGTACCCCGCCGGGTGGGACACCGCCCGCGCGATCAAGTTCGCGCAGGGCTACGACCGCCCCGCGCCGCGCGACTTTGTCGGCGAAGCGCCGCTCACGGCGCCGGAGGCCGCCGCGCTTGCCGCCTTTACCGAAGCGCTCGACCCCGCGCTCGTGCTGGCGTACCACACGCAGGGCAATGTCATCTACTGGAAGTACTTAAATTTTGAGCCGGAGGGCAGCCGCGCGCTCGCCGAGCGGTTCGCCGCCGTGAGCGGCTACGCCTGTGAGGACACGCCCTACGCCTCCGGCTTTGCCGGATATAAGGACTGGTTTATTCAGAATTTTGACCGCCCCGGCTACACAATCGAATGCGGCCTCGGCGAAAACCCGCTCCCGCTCTCACAGTTTGAAAGTATCTGGAACGCCAACCTAGGCATCCTCACCCTCGCCGCGCTGGGGATATAAATGCAGCGACTCCCACCGCCTTTTCCGCGGTGGGAGTCGCTGCGTTTATCAGAAATCGATCTCGTATTCAAAAAACCGGCGGGATTCGCTTCGCGCTTCACTGACAAGCGACGCGCTGCCGGCTATTTTCAATGCTTTCAAGGCTGCGTCGATCTTTACAGCGTCCTTTTCTTTGATACCGGAAGAGTTGCTGAGCTTCAGAGTATATTTCAAATGATGCGGAGACGCCTGATCCATTCGCAGCGCGATCAGCGACTGAATGGCGGGATCTTTCCGCAGATAATTCAGCACCGGCGCTTTGGGCGGATGGCCGACGCACTGCATCTCCGCCGCAACTTCAAGGCTGGAAGCCTCGGACGTGGTAACGTCCATCTTCCCCTCGGCGCTTTCCTTGACCGATACGATTTTGGCCTTTTCCTTTGCTTTCGTCTCTTTCTTGGAATGAGACATGTTGTTTTCCTTGAGCGTCACCTTGAAGTATTTCGCGCCCAGATCCTGTGCGGTCTTCTGCAATTCGCCGACACGCACGAGCTTGAGATAACTGAAATATTCCTCCAGTGCGATATAGCTGTTGCGGTCGGTAGGATCAACATAATAGATCTCTCTGTCCATATCCGGGTAAAAGGACAGCCCGAACATTTCCGCGGACTTTCGGTAAATGTTCACGATCCGAAGATCCTTCTGCGCGGAAACATATCCGATAGAATCGCGGCAAACTTCACTTTCCGCTCGCTTTTTATCGATATCGGTGATGCGGATCAGTTTGGTCAATGCAAAATCGGCGCTGTCCAGATCATCAGCAAAAATGGGGCAGAGCGCTTTCCGTTCCGCGATCCGGCTTCTTTCTTCTGCGCTTTCTTTCATGGCGTAGATCGTATCTTTTGCCGCATTTCCAATCGATCCGGCAATTACAGACACATCCTTCATATCAAATGTGCCGTCGCCGTTCTGATCCATTGCCTTAACAATGCCGTCTTTTGCCTTTCCGAGAAGCTCTTTCACGTTCTCCTTTGGAACGGTCACCGTACCAGGTTTTTTCTTTTCCATGGTATTTCACCCTTTCTACAAGTTATCCATAAAGCAAACGGAAAATTTCGCGGTCAGAATGGTATCCAAATGGCAGGAAACCGGCAGGGCATAATTCAGTTCCTCAGCGAATGAAGCGGGGCGGGGATGCGGCCGCCGCGGGCGATGAATTCCGCGCTCGACGCCGCGTGCACCGGCATGACCGGCGCTTCGCCGAAAAGCCCGCCGATCTCGACCGTGTCGCCCACGGTCTTGCCCGGCGCGGGGATGAGCCGGACGGCGGTGGTCTTATTGTTTATCATGCCGATGGCGGCCTCGTCCGCGAGAATGGCGGAGAGCGTTTCGGCGCTCGTATCGCCCGGCACGGCGATCATGTCGAGCCCCACGGAGCACACGCACGTCATCGCCTCGAGCTTATCGAGCGTGAGCGTTCCCTCGCGCGCGGCGGCGATCATGCCCTCGTCCTCCGAGACCGGGATAAACGCGCCGGAGAGCCCGCCGACGTGTCCGGACGCCATCACGCCTCCCTTTTTCACCGCGTCGTTCAGCAGGGCGAGCGCGGCGGTCGTGCCGTGGGTGCCGCAGACCTCCAGTCCCATGGTTTCGAGAATGCGCGCCACGCTGTCGCCCACCGCCGGGGTCGGCGCGAGCGAGAGATCGACGATGCCGAACGGCACGCCGAGCCGCCGGGACGCCTCCCGCGCGACGAGCTGCCCCATGCGCGTGACCTTAAACGCCGTGCGCTTGATCGTCTCGGCCACAACGTCAAAGCTCTCGCCCTTGCACTCCTGCAGCGCCTGATAGACGACGCCGGGGCCGGAAACGCCGACGTTGATGACACGCTCCGGCTCGCCGACGCCGTGGAACGCGCCGGCCATGAAGGGATTATCTTCGACCGCATTGCAGAATTCGACGAGCTTCGTGCATCCATAGGCGTCCTGGTCCTTCGTGAGCTCTGCCGTTTCCTTCACGACCTCGCCCATGCGCTTCACCGCATCCATATTGATGCCAGCCTTGGTCGAACCGATAGCGACCGAGCTGCAGATACTCTTTGTCGCAGCGAGTGCCTCCGGAATGGAGTCGATGAGCTTCTTGTCCGAAGCACTCATGCCGCGATCGACGAGTGCGGAGAAGCCGCCCAGGTAATCGATGCCGAGCGTCTCGGCCGCGCGGTCGAGGGCATGCGCGATGGGGGTGAGGTCCTCATCCTTGCAGCACGCGGCGATCTGCGCCACCGGGGTGACGGAAACGCGCTTGTTGACGATGGGGATACCGTACTCGCGCTCGAGGTTCTCGGCGGTCTCGACCAGATGCTCAGCCGTGTGCGTCACGTGGTCGTAGATTTTCGTGCACATGCGGTCGAGGTTCTCGTCGCCGCAACCCATGAGCGAAACACCCATGGTGATGGTCCTGATGTCGAGGTTCTGTTCCTCAACCATGCCGCGGGTTTCCGCGATTTCTGCGGGCGTGATCGCCATCCTTGCGCTCCTATCTGCCAAAACGAGCATAGTCTTATCTATTCTAACGTGCCGCACGTGCCAAGTGGCGCGTGCGGCACGTTTTGGTGCTCGGTTGTTTCCGTTGTGTTACTGCCCAAAGACCTCTTCGGCAATACGAGCGCTTTCGGCGGCGTCCTTGGCGTAGTAGTCCGCGCCGATTTGCTTGGCGTATTCGGGGGTGAGCACGGCGCCGCCCACGATGATCTTGACGCCCGGAACCTCGGCATGGAGCAACTTGATGGTCTCTTCCATGGCGACGACGGTGGTGGTCATAAGCGCCGAGAGGCCGACGAGTTTGATATCGCGCTCCTTGACGGTCTTGAGTACCTCCTGCGGATCGACGTCGCGGCCCAGGTCAAAGACGGTGTAGCCGTAGTTGTCGAGCAGCATTTTGACGATGTTCTTGCCAATATCGTGGATGTCGCCCTTGACGGTGGCCACGCAGATCTTGCCCTTGTCGGCAATCTCGCCGGCGGGCATCAGGCGCTTGATGGTGTCGAAGCCCACGCGTGCGGCTTCGGCCGAGGCCATAAGCTGCGGCAAGAAGAACTTGCCCTGGTCAAAGAGGACGCCAACCTCGTCGAGGGCGGGGATAAAGTGATTGTTGATGAGGTCCATGGCGTCGTGGTCTGCCAGCAGACGCTCGGTCTCGGCAGCGATCTCGCCTTTGCGGCCCGAGACGACCATGCGACGAATCGGGTCGTCGTTGCCGTCGGTGCCGGCGGTGCCAGCAGCGGGCACGGTGTCGGTCGATGCGGCCTGAGCTGCTGCCGGGTTTGCGGCGATCTTGTACGGATCGGTCCAGCCGGCGTAGCGCTCGATGTATCCGGTCGAGCCCTCGTCCTCAACGCTCAACACACGATAGCTGTAGACGGTGTCCATAAAGCGCTTGGAGCCCGGGTTCATGATGGGGGCGTCCAGGCCCGCGCCAAAGGCGGCGGCCAAAAAGACCGAGCCCAGCAGCGGGCGGGCAGGCAGGCCAAAGCTGATGTTCGACACGCCGAGCGCGCATTTGACGCCCAGGCGCTCCTTGCACAGGGACATGGCGCGCAGGATCTGCTCGGCCTGGCGTTGATTGGTCGAGGCGGTCATGACCAGGCAGTCGATGAGGATGCGGTCCGGTCCGATGCCGTAGCGGGCAGCCTCGGCCACGATGCGCTCGGCGATGGCGAAGCGAGCCTCGGCGGTATCGGGGATGCCGCCTTCGTCGAGCGTAAGGCCGACAACGTTGGTGCCGTAGTGGGCGACCAGCGGAAAGATCTCATCCATGATCTGCTGCTTGCCATTGACCGAGTTGATGATGGGCTTGCCGGCGTAGCGGCGCACGGCGGCCTCGACGGCTGCGGGGTCGGTGGAGTCGATCTGCAGCGGCAGCAGCGTGGAGCCCTGGAGCTGTTCGGTCGCCTGCTGGATGATCTTGACCTCGTCGATCTCGGGCAGGCCCACGTTGACGTCCAGGATGTCGGCGCCCTGTTCCTGCTGGCTGATGCCCTGGCTCACGACGTAGTCCAGGTCGCCGTCGCGCAGGGCCTGCTGCAGGCGCTTTTTGCCGGTGGGGTTGATGCGCTCGCCGATGACGGCGATCTTGTGGCCGTCGCAGGGGAGGTCCACGACCGTTTGGGCGCTCGTGACCGACATGCTGGGCTTGCGGCGGCGCGGGCCGGGCGCGTGGTTGTCGATAAGCGTGCGCAAGGCCGCCATGTGCGCCGGCGTGGTGCCGCAGCAACCGCCCACGACGCTCACGCCGTCGGCGATCATGCCGGCGACGGCCTCGGCGTATTCGGGGGCCTGGATGTCAAAGACGGTGTTGCCGTCGTCGTCCACGTGGGGGAGTCCCGCATTGGCCTGCACCATAACGGGCTTGTCCGTTACGGTGAGCATGCGCGCGGCGAGCCCTCGTAGCTCGGCCGGTCCTTGGCTGCAGTTGATGCCCAAAACGTCGGCGCCGATGGCATCGAGCGTGATGGCGGCGACCTCGGGGCTCGTGCCCAGGAAGGTGCGGCCGTCTTCCTCGAAGGTCATGGTGGCAAAGACGGGCAGGTCGGAGTTCTCGCGGCAGGCGAGGACAGCCGCCTTGATCTCGGCCAGGTCGGTCATGGTCTCGATAATAAAGAGGTCCACGCCCGCATCGACGCCTGCGCGCACTTCCTCGGCAAAGAGGTCATAGGCCTCGTCGAAGCTCAGGGTGCCCAAGGGGCGAAGTAGCGCGCCGATGGGGCCGATATCGCCGGCGACGTAGTGGGCACCGGCCGCGCGGGCGCAGGCGACAGCAGCGGCAAAGACATCTGCCACGGTGGCGGCGCCGTCGAGCTTGTGGGCGTTGGCGCCAAAGGTGTTGGCGGTGATCACGTCGCAGCCGGCCTCGACGTACTGACGCTGAATGTCGGTAATGACCTGGGGTTCCTCAAAGTTGAGCAGCTCGGGCAGGGCGCCCGCCTTCATGCCAGCGGCCTGCAACATGGTGCCCATGCCGCCGTCGAACAGCAGGTGTCCCGTGCCCTCGATGGCCGCACGCAGGCGATCGTCCTTAATGCGAAGGTCGTCGATCGTGCGCGTCTTGTACGTGGCACCGTTGCGACGTGCGGCATCAACGGGTGCCGCCAATGCAGTGCCGTCAGAATCATGAGTGATAAGCGGAGTAAACATCGAGGGCTCCTAATGGCTGGAATAGCAGGTGGTGTGGGCGGCACGGAAGCGGCAGTGCTCGCGCATGCGGCAGATATTGCAGGTGGGGCGGCTCTGGGCGTCATGGACCTCGCCGTCGAACAGGCCGATCACCGCGGTCACGCTTTTGGTGGGCATGAGCAGGCTGGTGGGCGTGACGGTAAGCCCGATGAGCCGCGTGGCGTTGAGCGCATTGACGATCGAGCGCTGTGCCGAGAGCGGGCAGTCGCCGTAGCCGGGACTAAAGCGCCAGTTGCCGGCGAGCCCATGAACGGCGGCGTCCGTCTTGACCTGCTGGTCCATTTGCTCAACGGCGGCTTCCACGTAAGCGGAGCACGCGGCGTCGAGCACGGCGCCCTCCAGGGGATGTTGGGCTCCCGTGGTGCGCAGGCGACGCTCGGCGTCCATGCCGAGGGTGCATGCCATGAGCGCGGCAAAGCGGGCATCTTTGAGATGTCGATAGATATCGCGACCCCGCAGCTCAACGTTGGTGCCGACCAGACGGATGCAAGGCTTGCCCTGCTCGTCCACGCCCGTGGCATCGATGGCAAATACGCGGCGCACGCCACGGGGCTCAATGTCCAATTCCAGACGCTCGACCACAAGCTCAATACGCTGCGACAGCTCGGGCTCAATCTGCTGGCCGCCGTAACCCAGATACCGCAGCATCTCGGCACGGTCGACACGGGGATGGTGCGCAGCATCGACACGGTAAAGCGCCGGCGACGCAAGGTCGGCCGGCACTTCGACAGCGATTGTATCGATGTGCGGTTTTTCCATTACCCCAGGTGCTCCATAATGGTCGCGGCGATCGCAGGACGGTTCATAGTGTACAGGTGCAGGCCGTCAGCGCCGTGCTCCTTGAGGTCGCAAAGCTGGCGGGCTGCATAATCTACACCAGCTGCCTGCAGGCTCTCGGGGTCATTCTCGTACTTGGCGAGAATCTTGATGACAGGGGAGGGCAGCGACGCGCCGCACATAAAGACCATGCGGCTGATCTGCGACTTGCCCATAAACGGCATGATGCCCGCGGTAATGGGCACGGTGATGCCGGCCTTGTCGGCAAGCTCGCGAAAACGGTAGAAGCACTCGTTATCAAAGAAGAGCTGCGTCACAAAGAAGCTCGCGCCGGCGTCCTGTTTTTGCTTGAGGTGTTCGACCGAGACGTTGAGGTCCTCACAGGCAATGTGGCCCTCGGGGTAGGCTGCGGCGCCCACGCAAAAGCCGGCGTCGACGAGCTCGGGGATGAGGTCGCGGGCGTAGGCGTAGTCGGAGGCGGGCTTGTCGTCCTCGGTCGCGCCGGCGGGAAGATCGCCGCGCAGGGCCAGCACGTTTTCCACGCCGGCCGAGCGATACTCATCGATCTTGGCGGCGATATCGGCATGCGAGCGGCCCACGCAGGTGAGGTGCGCCACCGAGGGCGTGTCGAATTCGCTCGTAATCATATGCGCGATGGGGGCGGTGGCGGCACCGTTGCCCGAGCCGCCGGCCGAGCAGGTGACCGAGACAAAGCTCGGCGAAAGCTTGCACAGATTGCCTGCCACCTCGCGAGCCATGTCGAGGGTAAGCTCGCCCTTGGGCGGGAACATCTCAAACGAAACGGGTGCGGTGCCCTGGGATGCTGCCTGCTTAAAAACCTCGTCGACGCGCATATCGTGCTCCTCTAGATACGTAATAGTGTGATGTGTTGTAAGGATTCTACAGCACCACTGTGTCACGGTGGAGTTTCACTCGCTATTTGGGGATACCGATCAAAGATGCCTTGCTATCGGCTTTCTCTATAACAGAGCGGCTAATCTAGGCACGGACTATAAAGACTGGTATCTGATGCAAAATACCAGTTAATAGAGCCCCATCCCAAATTGACTACCCTTAAACCATGGGGAGAGGTCTGCTATTTATACAGTTGATTGGCTGTTGAGGGTGGCAACGCCGCCTCGATAGGGTAACCTCATTGATTGGTTTCGCGACAGCAACATAACGGTAATGTCGCGGAAACACGGCGAGTCTAAGCTATGACTCGTTCGTTAGTAATCAACACCGCTTCTCACGCGGTGCCGATACGAAGGGAGTTCCGTATGGCCGATCTTACTGACCGCTTCGGGACCATGGTGTTCTCTGAGGAAGTCATGAAGGACTACCTCCCCAAGGACATTTGGAAGCGTCTTGCTGCAACCCTCGAGGGCGGTGAGCCGCTCGACCTGGATGTGGCCAACGCCGTTGCCCATGCCATGAAGGTCTGGGCCATCTCCAAGGGCGCGACGCACTACGCGCACTGGTTCCAGCCGCTTTCGGGCATTACTTCCGAGAAGCACGACAGCTTCCTGGAGCCCAACCACGACGGCACCGCCATTACCAAGTTTACGGGCAAGAACCTCATCCAGGGCGAGCCGGACGCCTCCAGCTTCCCCAACGGCGGCCTGCGTGCTACCTTCGAGGCCCGTGGCTACACCGCTTGGGACCCCACTAGCCCCGCCTTTATCAAGGACGATGTCCTGTGCATCCCCACGGCTTTCTGCTCCTACACGGGCGAGGCCCTGGACAAGAAGACCCCGCTGCTGCGTTCCATGACCGCGCTCTCGCGTGAGTCCAAGCGCGTTTTGGCGCTGTTTGGCAAGACGCCCAAGAAGGTCGTTCCTTCCGTGGGCGACGAGCAGGAGTACTTCCTGATCAAGAAGGACGCCTACCGCAAGCGCAAGGACCTGGTCATCACCGGCCGCACTCTCTTTGGTGCTGCTCCCTGCAAGGGCCAGGAGCTCGAGGAGCACTACTTTGGCGCTATCCGCCCCACCGTCTCGGCCTATATGAAGGACCTGGACGATGAGCTGTGGGCGCTCGGCATTCCCGCCAAGACCAAGCACAACGAGGTCGCTCCCTGCCAGCATGAGCTCGCCCCTGTCTATGGCGAGGTCAACGAGGCCATCGACCAGAATCTGGTCATGATGGAGAAGATGAAGCTCATCGCCTCCCGCCACGACTTGGTCTGCCTGCTACACGAGAAGCCCTTTGAGGGCATCAATGGTTCGGGCAAGCACAACAACTGGTCGCTTGGCACCGAGTCCGAGAACCTGCTCGATCCGGGTGACACCCCGCTCGACAACCTGCAGTTCATCGTCTTCCTCACTGCGGTGATCGAGGCCGTCGATAACTATCAGGAGCTCCTGCGTGCCTCTGTTGCCTCGGCCGGCAACGACCATCGTCTGGGCGCCAACGAGGCTCCTCCGGCGATTATGTCCATCTTCCTGGGCGACCAGCTTACCGAGGTCGTCGAGAAGATTATCGATGGCAAGGCTTCCGTCCATGCCACGCGCGGCGTGCTCGACCTGGGCGCCGATACCCTGCCCAAACTGATGCAGGACAACACCGACCGCAACCGCACCTCTCCGTTTGCCTTCACCGGCAACAAGTTCGAGTTCCGTGCCTGCGGCTCCGAGCAGAACGTCTCCGACTCCAACCTGGTGCTCGATGCCGCCGTGGCCAAGTCGCTCAAGTCCTTCGCCGACGCGCTTGAGGGCACGCCCGAGGACAAGTTCCAGGACGCCGCGCTCGAATACTGCAAGAAGGTGCTGACCGATCACCAGCGCATCCTGTTCTCCGGTGACGGCTACTCCGATGAGTGGCCCGTCGAGGCCGAGAAGCGCGGCCTTGCCAACAACAAGACCACGGCCGATGCCCTGCCCGCCTTTGTTTCCGATAAGGCTATCGCGCTCTTTGAGGAGACGGGTGTCCTGACCAAGGCCGAGGCCCAGTGCCGCTACGACTGCAAGCTCGAGAAGTACAACAAGCTCATGAACATCGAGGCTACCACGATGGTTCGCGAGGCGCGTCGTACCTATCGCCCGGTCATTACCGCCTATGCCACCAAGGTCGCTAAGGGCCTTGAGACTATTCGTGCCGCCGGCGCCGAGGCCGCCATGCAGTGTGAGCAGAACACGCTCAACAAGCTCTGCAACGGTATCACCACCATCAACGACTCCATCAAGGCGCTCGACGCCGTGCATCAGAAGGCCGAGGGCCTCGATGGTCAGGAGCAGGCCAACGTGTATGCACATGAGGTCGTTCCCGCTATGGATACGCTGCGCGCCGCCGTGGATGCCATGGAGGAGATCGTGGCCGCCGACTACTGGCCGGTCCCGACCTATGACGACATCCTGTTCTACGTGTAGAGCGTAACTGACATATCGTCACGGTATTGAGCCGGGGTCCGCATCATGCGGGCCCCGGTTTTTGTTTGCGAAGGGCGCTTTGAAGCCCGTTTTGCCGCCGATTTGCCTAGGTATAAAGGGCTATGGGCAAAAAACGTCAAATATGAGTACTGTCACAAGTCCTGTAACATTATTTATTTGCAAAAAATGTAGTGTTACGCAACATATGTCCAAGTACTTAGCCGATAAACGTCTGCAATTTTTCCGCCGTAGGACGCCTGACGGCTAAATCGTCTTCTGAAGGCATGAAATTGCTGTTACTAAAATGGTAACAGTACTCATATTTGCTATTTTTTGCCCACAGGCCTTGCGATGATGCCGGGATTCGCACCCTGTCGGGTTCGAATCCCGGCATATCGGTAGCAAAAAGCCCGTCACTGCAAGGGCAACGGGCTTCTCAGTTTAAATGGTGCCCCCAGCGGGATGTCCGCGTGCGGCTGACGCCGCCCGCTTTCGCCGCGTCGCTTCGCTCCTTGCGTGCTGCGCTGGAAAACGCTTCGCGTTTCCTCAGCT
>OIWM01002522.1_pt1 | contig 15113 bp, 11 predicted proteins | sample 1587451 | NCBI WGS metagenome assembly OIWM01 (sample SAMEA3888907, study PRJEB22519) | human gut metagenome | biome: human gut; feature: human-associated habitat; material: faeces | place: Denmark | collected 2011
TAACAAAGCCGTGCTGACATCAGCACGGCTTTGTCCATTTTATCACTTCCATCAAAATAATAGACGTTTATAATAAAAAATTGAGAATTAGCTTAAAAGTTATTGCTTTTTCAAGAAAAGTATGGTATAGTGGTTATGAAAAAACGACAAAACCGCTCTTCGCGCGACCGATAAGCGCTCACAGAGCAATCATAAAACAGAATTATACATCATAGCTCATAAATCATTAAGAAAGGAGGCTCTCAAACATGATATTCTACGATTCCGGCGGCTTTATACGAGAATACTGTATGCATATGCCCTCTCGCAGATACCATCTGCTCTTCTCTCAACGGTGACGTATCAGCCGCAGCTTTCGTATGCGGCTTATACGTCATTTTGTTTTTCAAAATAATATTCGGTTATCGGCTTATTGCACACGGCTATGCGATTGGAGAATTTCTTCATGAAAAATAAAATACCCGCCACATTATGCTCAGCATTACTCATATTATCACTTGCAGGCTGCGGCGAGGCGAGCATCTCGCCGCCCGAGACCACAGTGACGACAGCGGAGGAAACAGCGCCGGAGACGACAGTCATCAACCATGTAAAGGTGCCGGTCGAAGATTACACCGGGCTTTGGTATGACGGTAAAAATGCCGCGAACAATGTTATGATCGCGGGTTATCCTCAAAAAGGTATTCACTTCTGCGCGAGGTTTGACAACAGCTTATCTATCTCGGGTATAGGGGTATATACCGACGGAAAGTACATTTTCGGCTATGACGACGGCTCAATAAATCAATTGGATGGAACGACCGGAGAAATCGTTTTTGAGGACGACGGAATATCGTTTGTCTGTCACTTTCCGAATGAGGATGACGATAAAACCATTAATGCTCATTTTACCGTGAAAGATGAATCCGATATCATAGACTGGCCGCCGAGCGATATGCCGGAGAATATAGAATCCGATCTGCAGGCGATCATTGACGAATTAAGCAGAAAGGGATGGAAGGACATCGAGGTCTATCCGCATGAGCCGAACACATCAAATAGGTTCGGCGGATTATGCTATGAACCTATCGAGCTCCCCGAGGGCGGAATACTGTATTGCGTTAGTGCCCACTATCCGTGGGAATACAATTCGGTGTATGCAATTATATATTCCGTATATGCTGACGGTGCAAGAGTCGATGATTTATCCGAAACATACTATATTTCTACATTAGGATGGGATTTGCGCGGGCGCAATCTGTATAATTTCCTCCTTGAACACGAGGAAACCATGTACGGAATTGTTGACGCCGATAATGAGTTTTTATACAAATTCTTAGCCAAATTGGAAACCGGTCCGCAGATATGACTCAAATATCCCGCGCACCACGATATGCAAAAAGGAGGAGCACAATGAAAATTCAAGCCGCCGCTCTGCTTGCGGCGACGCTTACATTATCGCTCGTCGGCTGCGGCGAGGCGAGCATCTCGACGCCCGAGACCACCGTGACAACAGCACCGGAGACGACAATCATCAACCATGTCAAGATACCGGTCGACAACTACATCGGACTTTGGTTTGACGGAACAGACCCGACGGTAAATATAGATATTAACAGTATTTCATCGGACGGCTTGATGTTTTCTTCTTACTTCGATAATTTTTATATAGCCGGAAAAGCATTTCTCAGAGACGGAAAATACACTTTCTCTTCGGAAGAATATGCAGACAGCAGCCTATATAAGGCAACTGGAGAGATCTCTCTTGACGAGGACGGTGTAACACTGACCTATCATACCTTAACAGACGGAAGTGCCGCCGATGCCAAGCCGCTGCATTTTACCGTCAAGGATGAGCCTGATATAATAGACTGGCCGCCGAGTTATATGCCGAAAAGCGTAGAATCCGATCTGCAGCAAATTATAGATGAGCTGAGCAGAAAAGGATGGGAGGATATAAATGTCTATCCGCACGAGCCGAATTGGAATTACCGATTCGGACCGGTCTATGACCCGATAGAGCTGCCCGAGGGCGGAATACTGTATTGCATTACCGCGCACTATCCGTGGGATTACACCGCTGTATATGTAAACGTCTATTCGGTATATGTCGGAGAAGAAAGAATCGACAATCTGACGGAAACATACTATATTTCCGCTTTACATGCTCTGCGAGGGTCGGAAATGTATAATCTCCTCCTTGAGCACGAGGAAACCATGTACGGAATCGTCGACGCCGATAATGAGCTTTTAAATTATTTCTTAGCAGAAGCAGAATCCGGACCGCAGGTATAACTCAAATATCCCCGCGCACCACGATATGGAAAAAAGGAGGAGCATCATGAAATTTCAAGCCGCCGCTCTGCTTGCTGCGATGCTTGCATTATCGCTCGTCGGCTGCGGCGATACGGGAGTCTCGCCGCCCGAGACCACCGTTACGACAGCGGAAGAAACGGCACCGGAGACAACCGTTATCAACCATGTAAAGGTGCCGGTCGAAGATTACACCGGGCTTTGGTATGACGGTAAAAATGCCGCGAACAATGTTATGATCGCGGGTTATCCTCAAAAAGGTATTCACTTCTGCGCGAGGTTTGACAACAGCTTATCTATCTCGGGTATAGGGGTATATACCGACGGAAAGTACATTTTCGGCTATGACGACGGCTCAATAAATCAATTGGATGGAACGACCGGAGAAATCGTTTTTGAGGACGACGGAATATCGTTTGTCTGTCACTTTCCGAATGAGGATGACGATAAAACCATTAATGCTCATTTTACCGTGAAAGATGAATCCGATATCATAGACTGGCCGCCGAGCGATATGCCGGAGAATATAGAATCCGATCTGCAGGCGATCATTGACGAATTAAGCAGAAAGGGATGGAAGGACATCGAGGTCTATCCGCATGAGCCGAACACATCAAATAGGTTCGGCGGATTATGCTATGAACCTATCGAGCTCCCCGAGGGCGGAATACTGTATTGCGTTAGTGCCCACTATCCGTGGGAATACAATTCGGTGTATGCTATTATATATTCCGTGTATGTTGACGGTACAAGAATCGACGAGTTATCGGAAACATATTATATCTCTTCACGCGGAGGATCTCTGCGCGGGCGAGATGTGTACAACTTCGTCTTTGAGCACGAGGAAACCATGTACGGAATTGTCGATGCCGATAACGAGCTTCTATATGAATTCTTGGCAAAAATGGAATTCGGACCGCAGGTATGACATTACCGTTTTAATCATCAGAGCTCAACACAAAGGAGGAAACTCAATGAAAAAGAGAACTAACGCTCTGCTCGCGCTGCTGCTGACCGCCGCTCTCGCGGGCTGCGGGAATGCAGATACACAGCCTACCGATCACGAAACGACCGAAGCCACCCCGGAAACAACAGAAGCCGCACCGGAAACCACCGGCTTTCATTCGGTTCTGACACCTATCGAGGATTATGTGGGACTATGGTATTCCGGCGAGAGCATACAACCGAATATAAGGATAACGAGCGTCAATTCCGAATATCTTATATTCATTTCCGAATATAATGCGAATCACCGTCTCAGAGGCATGGCGGTTTTGAGAGACGGCAGATACTGCTTCGGATATGACGACCTCGGAGAATGGAACCATAACGGAGGTTCAAAGGGTGAGATCATTCTCGAAGAGGACGGCGTAACAGTAACATATCACTCTCTCTACGACGGCGAAGAAGCCGAGCTGACTCAGCATTTCACCGTCAAGGACGAGCCCGATATAATCGACCTGCAGTCGAGCGGCATTGCCGAGAATATAAGCTCCGATATTAGCGACATAATGAATAGGCTGACCGAAAACGGATGGGATGATTTTGAGATAATCGACCACGAGCCTAACATAAAGTACAGATGGGGCGAGATCTCGTCATCTCCAAAAGAGATTTCGGAAAGCATGCCTCCGCTCGAGCTGCCTGAGAACGGAGTCCTGTACTGCGTCACGGCGCATCATGAATATGAGTATGATTCGATCTATGCTGTTGTTTACTCGGTATATATAGACGGAGTAAGGTCGGAGGAGCTGTCCGAAACATACTATATAAGCACGCGATCACATTATTATCGCGGCGATATTCTAAAGCACATTGTAGCCGAAGAAAACGGTGATGTTCCGTACGATATTCTGAGCTGCGAAAACCGCCAAATCAAATTCTTGGTTAACTGAAAAGCTGCTGTATTTTCATCTTATTATCAGCGAAAAATGACACCGTAATATTCAACCCCGAACGGTACAATTCAACTGAAAAGTTGTTGTATTTACGCATAGAATATGATATAGTGATTTTGAAAAGATCACAGCGCGCTTGAAGATACAATACGATTCAAAATGTTAAAAGAATTGGCAGTGACAGAGGAGCTTGAAATGAAAATGTATGATCCACGCAGCTCTGCACGGAACCATAGAACATTTATGGCATTTCAAAGACATCACCTTATTTTCTCTATACGGTGATGTATAGGCTGCGCGGCATATGTGCGCTTATACGTCTTTCCTGAATTTTTCAAACACCATTCATCACGGTCAACCAATATGCACATCCATACTAACGGAGAATAACAATGAAAAAAATAATAATTACACTGCTTGCACTTCTCGCCGCAGCAGCTTTGGCAGGCTGCGGAAAGACGGAAGCGCCGCCGAGCGAGACAACAGCAAGCGCATCGCAGGAAACAACCGCAGAAACGGACACCGTTTTTCCGGACGGTCATTACATCGGCGTATGGTTTTCTTCTGATATAAAGGAAGCGCCCCCTTATGCAACAACACCGCATATAACTATAATGCGTATAATGCCCGAATACATACACTTCAAGGTTAAAATTTCCGCGGATATCCCGTATATCGGAGGAAAAGCAATCGAGCGTGACGGTGAAATAGTATTCGGTGACGGAATTACCGAGGGTATGGAAAACACCGAAGGTATGAGGGGAACGCTTAGCTTCGATAATGACGGGGTTACGATCCGTTACGATTCGCTCGGTAAATACGGCACGGAAGGTGAAACTCTTACACAGAGGTTCACACAGAAAAACGAGCCTGATATAATGTCATGGCCCGCAAACGACCTGCCCGAAGCTGTAAGGTCAGACCTGCAGGGAATTATCGACGAGATAACCGAAAAAGGTTGGGTAGACATCGAGGTGCTTCCTCATGAGCCCAACTTCTCGCTGCGATGGAATGTCGGATATCCCGCTCTTGAGATACCGGACGGGGCAACGCTCTACTGCGTGACCGGACGCTCCCCTGCAAACGGCAGATCGATATATATTAATATTTACTCCGTATATGCGGGAGAAAGCAAGCTTGACGAGTTATCGGAGGTTTTTTACAATTCCGCATTTGTTTACGCTCTGAGGGGTATCTACCTTGACAGTTTCATGAGCAGAAGATCTGACGACAGTCGCATACTGAATTATGACGACGCAGAACTAATAAGCTATTTCTTTCCCCCGATCACGCCTCAAGTCGAGCCCGATTAATGCGATTCATTGACACATAGCCGAACATAACAATAATATTAAAACAAATCTTCGAGGAGGTAAATCATGAAAAAAGAATTACTGCTGTCCGCTCTTGCTGCAATACTTGTCGCAACATGCTTCGGTACTACAGCCGCAAATGCCGATAATGCCGAGACAGAAACCGATATAAAGACAAATATAAAAGCCGAGGAAAGCACCGAAATCAAAGCCGACGAAAAAATCGAGTTATCGGCAAAGGAAATCGAAATGGAAGAATGGGCAGCTGAAAACAGAACGGTTTTGGAAGAAATTCCACGCTTTGAACAAAACGAAATGAAGATACGAACTGCAGAAGATGCATTCTCATGTGCACCGTACGAGACAACCTTTCTCCCTAAATACAGAGATGTTTACTACTGGGGGCCATCTTTCCTTTGCGATATAGTTGATCAAGATGCTTTAGCGGAGTGGTATGAAACGGTCGTACGTCCGGACTACCGCAACAACGCAGAGCCGAAGGAAATGTATACCGTTTCGTTTGTAAAGTATTTCGAGATATCGAGAGAGGATTTTGAGCGCTGCTGTGAACAGAAGAGAAAGCGCTTGGAATATCTGCGGGATGAACTGGGGCATGATATAAATGTCGAAGGCGCAGAGATTCCGAATGCCGATATAATCTACACCTTTGACAACGAGATAATCAACAACTACTACCTCCGCGATCAGGAGGGTATCATATACACCCCTGCCGATGAGTATTGAGCCTGTACGGCATCCCGCAAAAATACCGTGCGGGCAGGACGACGCTCACGGTATGGCATGAACGCATAACATAACAAAGCGCCGCTCTGCCGGGAGCGCGCGGAAATAAGCACTGCCGCGCGAGGTCGAACATCCGACCCCGCGCGGCAGGCTTTTTTATGTAAGCGAGAGATTTTTATATATACGAGAAAACTTTATTTATGCAACGGACTATTTATATGCGCAACGAATATTCTATATAAACAGCGAATCATCGAAATACACAGTAGATTTTTCTATATAATCACGCAAGTATCACATGGAAGAAGATACAGAAGAAATGCATGATGCTTCCCGCAAGCACGAACATATGAAACACCGAATGCATATATTTATGCTTCTTTCCGATGCCGTAGAGAACCGCGCCTATCGTATACGCGATACCGCCGCCGAGCAGCCAGAGCAGCCCGCCGAGGTCGAGCGAGGCTATCGTAGGTCTGACTGCTATTGCAATGCACCAGCCCATGCCGATATAGCACGCCATAGAGAGCTTCTGATACTTTTTGAGGTCGATGGCGGTAAAGGTCGTAGCAAGCGCCGCAAAGCCCCATACAACACCGAATATCGCCCATGCCCAGCCGGGGTAATTGCGTCTGATCGCGACAAGCAGGATAGGCGTATAGCTGCCGCCTATCAGAAAATATATCGAGCAGTGGTCGAGCACCTGAAGAACGCGCTTTCCCATACAATCGTGCAGACCGTGATAGATGCTCGACATCGTATAGAGAATAACGAGCGATGCACCGTACAGTGCGCCGCTGACAACGCCCCATGCGTCGCCCCTGACCGCAGCAAACACAACGCACAGCACGAGCGCGGTTATTCCGAGCGCGCCGCCGACGATGTGCGAGATCATATTGAATATCTCCTCGCCCTTTGTATAGCTCGGCAGCACTCGCATTGACAGCTTTGTTCTTTCCATATATTTATATCCTTTCGTGTCGAAGAAACGGAATATCTGACAATATAATGCTCAAGATAATAACGCGTCACGTATCATCTTGAGCACTATATTATATCATTTCCATTTGAATGTCAAGTGTCGAATTGTTAATATTTTTGTGCAGCGCCCCAGCGAACGCAAAAGCGGTAATTTTTTCACTGTCCGCGCTCTGCCCCGCAGGATGCTGTGTCATCCCCGCGCCGCTTATTCGAGCTCGAATGCGCCCGTATACAGCTGATAATATGTTCCCTTTTCGGCTATCAGCTTATCATGGCTGCCGCGCTCGATTATTCTGCCGTGGTCGAGCACCATAATGACATCCGAATTCTTGACGGTCGAGAGACGGTGCGCGATAACGAACACCGTTCTGCCCTCCATCAGCTTATCCATACCGCGCTGAACGATAGCCTCGGTACGTGTATCTATCGAGGAGGTCGCCTCGTCGAGTATCATTACAGGCGGGTCGGCGACCGCCGCGCGGGCGATGGCTATCAGCTGGCGCTGTCCCTGCGAGAGATTCGCACCATTCGATGTGAGCATGGTATCATAGCCCTGCGGCAGACGGGAGATAAAGTCGTCCGCACCCGCGAGCCGGGCGGCGGCGCGGCATTCCCCGTCGGTCGCGTCGAGCTTTCCGTACCTGATATTGTCCATCACCGTGCCCGTGAACAGGTTCGTCTCCTGAAGAACGATGCCGAGCGAGCGGCGCAGGTCGGATTTTTTGATCTTATTGATATTGATGCCGTCGTAGCGTATCTTGCCGTCGGCGATATCGTAGAAACGGTTGATGAGGTTGGTGATAGTGGTCTTGCCCGCGCCCGTTGCACCGACGAACGCCACCTTCTGCCCGGGCTCCGCGAATACGGAGACATCGTGCAGCACCGTTTTTTCGGGCGTATAGCCGAAATCGACATCGGTCATACGTACATCGCCGCGCAGCTCGGTATATGTAACGCTGCCGTCGCCGTGCGGATGCTTCCATGCCCATCTGCCCGTATGATGATCTGCCTCGCGGATGCTGCCGTCGTCGGAAATCTCCGCGTCTACGAGCGTGACATATCCGTCGTCGGTCTCCGGCTGCGTGTCGATAAGTGAGAAGATACGTTCAGCGCCCGCCATTGCAAGCACTACCGAGTTTATCTGCTGCGAGACCTGATTGACATTTCCCGTGAACTGCTTGGTCATGCTCATAAACGGCACGAGCACATCGACGGTAAGAACACCGATGCCAGCCGCTATCGAGCTGATACCGACATTAGGCAGACCCGAGAGCACGAGCGCGCCACCGACGGTAGCGCAGAGAACGTAGAGCACGTTTCCGATATTCATTATGATAGGTCCGAGAACGTTTGCATAAGCATGCGCACGGTAGCTGTCCTGATAAAGCTCCTCGTTTATCTCATCAAAGCCGCGCTGAGCCTCGCCCTCGTGGCAGAATACCTTGATGACCTTCTGCCCGTTCATCATCTCCTGCGCGTAGCCCTCTGCATTTCCTATCGAGCGCTGCTGACGGATGAAGTACTTAGCCGAGCCGCCGCCGACCTTCTTTGACACAACGACCATCAGCACAACGCCGAGAACGATAATGAGCGTCATGGGAATGCTGTACCAGAGCATTATGCCGAGCACCGTCAGCACTATAACCGCCGCCTGCAGCAGCTGCGGGAGCGACTGCGAAACGAGCTGACGCAGCGCGTCGATATCGTTTGTGTAATAGCTCATGATGTCGCCGTGCTTGTGAGTGTCAAAATAGCTGATGGGCAGATTCTGCATGCCGTCGAACATACGGCAGCGCAGCTTGCAGAGAAAGCCCTGCGTAATTACAGCCATGAGCTGGTTGTACGCGGTTATCGAGAGCATTGCGAGCAGATACAGCACGACAAGAATTATCACTATCGGGATTATCTTCGCAAATGCCGCGCCTATATCGCTGTCGCCGCGCTCGAGATAGTCGGTAACGATGCCGAGCACCTTCTGCACGAATATCGACGGGATGGACGATACTATCGCGGAAAATATAATGCACACCGCCGTCAGCGGAACAAGACGGGGATAAAACTCTATCAGCAGGCGGAGAATACGGCCGAGCGAGCCGGGCTTTTTGCCGCTCTGAACATTCTTCTTATCATTCTTCATCTCCGTCACCTCCTGTCTGCTGCTCGTAAAGCTCGCGGTAGATATCAGAGGTCTCGAGCAGCTGTTCGTGCTTGCCCGATGCAACTATTCTGCCGCCGTCGAGCACTATAATCATATCCGCATCCATCACCGACGAGACGCGCTGCGATATGATTATCTTTGTTGTTTCGGGGATAAAGCGGGCAAAGCCGTCGCGAATGAGCGCGTCGGTCTTGGTGTCGACCGCGCTCGTCGAGTCGTCGAGAATAAGTATCTTCGGCTTGCCGAGCAGCGCGCGGGCAATGCAGATACGCTGCTTCTGACCGCCGGAAACATTCGTTCCTCCCTGCTCTATATGAGTGTTGTAGCCGTCCGGGAACGACTCGATAAATTCATGCGCCTGCGCGAGACGGCACGCCTCGACAAGCTCCTCATCGGTCGCATTCTCGTTACCCCACCGCAGATTCTCCGCGATTGTGCCGGAGAACAGCATGTTCTTCTGCAGCACCATTGCGACCGACCGACGAAGCGAGTCAAGCTCATAGCTGCGAACATCCTCTCCGCCGACGCGAACCGCACCCGCGCTGACATCGTACAGACGCGGTATCAGCTGAACGAGCGAGGATTTTCCCGAGCCCGTTCCGCCGAGCACACCGACCGTGCTGCCCGACGGGATATGCAGCTCGATATCCGAGAGCGCGTCGCGCTCCGCCTTTTCGGAATAGCGAAACGAAACAGCGTCGAAATCTATCTCGCCGTCGCGCACCTCGGTAAGAGCACCGCTCGGGCTTGTCAGCGTAGGCTGCTCGTCGAGCACCTCGCCGATACGCTCCATCGACTCGTACGAGATGGTCAGGATAACATAGATCATCGAGAGCATCATCAGCTGCATCATTATCTGAAAGCCGTAGTTGAGCATAGCCGATATCTCACCGACGTTGATGGCAGCGCCGCCCGAAGAGAGTATCATGCGCGAGCCGACAAGCAGGATAAATACCATGTTAAAGTATATGCATAGCTGCATAAGCGGTGCGTTGAGCGCCACAATACGCTCTGCACGGGTAAAATCACCGCGGATATCGTCGGCAGCCGCTCCGAACTTTTTCTTTTCATGGTCCTCGCGCGAGAAGCCCTTTACAACGCGCATTCCGCGGACGTTTTCCTCAATGGATTCGTTCAGTCGGTCATACTTGCGGAACACCGAACGGAAGGCGGGCATCGCCTTTCTCGCTATCATGAGCAGTCCGAAAACAAGCACGGGTATGATGATAACAAAGGAGGTCGCGAGCGCGCCGCCCATTATGAACGCCATGATTATCGAAAAGATAAGCATCAGCGGCGCACGCACCGCTGTGCGGATAGTCATCATATACGCAAGCTGCGCATTCGATACGTCCGTCGTCAGACGGGTGACGAGCGACGAGGATGAAAAACGGTCGATATTCGCAAACGAAAAGCGCTGTATGCTCGCAAATATGTCGCTGCGCATATTCTTTGCAAAGCCCGCAGACGCCTCTGCGCTCGTCTTGCCCGCTATCGCGCCCGCGCAGAGCGAGCAGAGTGCAAGCACGATGAGCAGACCGCCGCGCGAGAGTATAAAGCGCATGTCGGTGCCCTGCTGAACACCGTTCAGCATGCTCGCTGTGACAAACGGGATAATGGTCTCCATCACCGCCTCTATCAGTATGAAAATAAAGGTGAGTACGGTCGCCTTTTTGTATTCGCGTACACACCGCAACAGCTTCAGCATTCTTCCTTACCTGCCTTTCCCGGCTTTTTGTATGCGCCGGTCTCTCTTATCATGTCGTCAAGGATAGAGGCGGCATCCGATATACAGCGCAGACACGGACGCTTTGCGTAAAACTTCGCATCCCGCTTCGCAGGCTCGGGGCCCGGTGCTGCGGACACACCGCGCATAAGATCGCGGCAGACAATAGAGCCGTACCGTGCGCGGAACGCCTCCGCGAGCGATTGTATGCGGGCATAGTGCGCCGTTTTTCCGTCAAGGTCGCCGGGCTTATCATAGCCCCACAGCAGTCCCGCCGCCATGAATATCCCGCTCACGGCGCCGCAGACCTCACGCAGTCTGCCCATTCCGCCGCCGAACGACGACGAGAGCCGCAGCGCCGTCTGCCTGTCCATTCCCGTAAGATCGGAAAAAGCAAGGAAGGTCGACTGCGCGCAGTTATAGCCCTCAAGAAAGAGCGATGCGGCGATCTGCGCATGGTCGGGCAGCTCGCCGAGCACATGCGATAGCAGCTCGGTCGCGCTCGAGACAATGACCTGTGCACCGCTGCTCTCGAGAAAATCACGATCGCGAAATCCCCAATCGACCGAAATGCAGTCCATATCCGCCGCCTGTGCCGTCAGTATGTCAACATCCGAGTCGCCGATGTACACAGCCTCCTCACGGCGGTAGCCGAGACTGCGCAGCACCTCGAGCACCGAGTCGGGCGCGGGCTTTCGCGCAACGCCGTCACGCTCGCCGACGGTTATATCGAACATCGCGGGAAAATAGCGCTTACAGAGCTCGCGCACCGCCTCATCGCGTTTGTTTGACACCACCGCGGTGCGAACTCCGCAGGCGGAGAGCCGCGTAAGCATCGGAATTATTCCGTCATACGGCTTTGTGCTGTCGTACATATGTGCGCCGTACCATTCAATAAAGTCGCGGTAGACCTGCTCCGAGGCGCCGCCGTCCGTACCCTCGGGTACTGCGCGCTCGCAGAGCTTATGTATTCCGTTTCCCACCATCTGCCGCACCTCGTCGATAGTCCGTGCGGGCATTCCGTTTTTCTCGAGCGCGGCATTCGTCGCCGCCGCCAAATCCTCTAAGGTATTCAGCACCGTTCCGTCAAGATCGAATATCGCCAGTCTGTATTTCATTTCCGCCCCTTTCCCCGCCCTGCACCGCATGCGGTGGTTAAAGCGCACACGGCAGCCGCCGTCTCGCTTATAATCAGAACTGAATCGCTGCATTTTCGGAATGTACGGCAGCCGATCCGGGATAATGCTCTCGCGCTTTTCTCCTACGGCTTTTCCTATACGTCATTCCGTATTTCTTCATTGTAGCACAAAAAAATGTGAAATTCAACCCGTATTATATAATACGGCAAAATACACAGAGCGACCGCCCATGCGATGACGATCGCTCACGTTTTTGCTCATTTCATCTGCGCGGTTATCTCCTTCATTGCCCGGTAAAACCGATCTGTCTGCTCTGCCGTATTGTATATTCCGAAGCTTGCGCGAACCGCGCCGCCCTCGGGCGTTCCGAGCATCTTGTGCGCAAGCGGCGAGCAGTGCAGCCCCGCACGAACGCATATTCCGCGGGCATCGAGCTCCGCCGCGACCTCCTCGCTGCCGCGTCCCATAACATTGAACAGAACAACCCCGCCTACCCGCTCCGGCATATACACGCGAACACCCGGCAGCGACAGCAGCATATCCCTCACCCGTCTGCCGAGACCGCAGATATGCGTCTCTATCGCTTCTTCTCCAATCTCGCGGACAAAGCGTACCCCCGCCTCAAGCGATGCGATCGCAGGGAGACACAGCGTTCCCGCCTCGAGCCGTTCGGGAAGCGATTCGGGCATGCTCAGCTCTGCAGAGGCAATACCGCTGCCGCCCTCGATAAGAGGTCGAAGCGCCATCGAATCGAGAGCGGGCGAGACGATAAGAAAGCCGCAGCCGATGCCGTACAGTCCCTTGTGCCCGGATGAACAGAGGATATCTATACCGTCGCGCTCCATGTCTATGGGGATATGCCCCGCCGACTGCGCTACATCGACGATAAACCGCGCCGCACGTGAGCGGCATACCGATCCGATTGCGCCGAGGGGCTGAGTTATACCGCAGATATTCGAGCTGTGGCAGCATACGACGGTATCCCCGCGCGAAAGCCGTCCCGACAGCTCTGCCGATGCTGCCGATGCCTCGGTGCAGGCGCGATATATCCCGTAGCTGCATCCGCGCTCCGCAAGCGACGCTACGGGGCGCAGCACCGAGTTGTGCTCTATCGAGGAAATGAGATATCTGCCGCCGCGCCGCGCGATCCCCTTGATGGCAAGGTTGAGCGCATAGGTGTCGTTTGCGGTAAAAATGACATTTTCCGGTCTGGAGCAGCCGAACATCTCCGCAAGCGCCGCCCGACATCTGTACACCCGCTCGGCTGCCGCGAGTGTGGCGCGGTGTCCTCCGCGTCCGGGATTCCCGTACTCGCCGCGCATTGCCTCTCCCACTGTGCGCAGCACGGCGGGAGGCTTTGGATATGAGGTCGCGGCATTATCAAAATATATCAGGCTCACCGCGCGCCTACCTTATTATACGTTCGTAGCCGATACCGCTGCCGCGGAGCCTGGCGGTCGCCCGACCGAGCTCCTGCGCAGACAGCATCAGCCCGTAAGAGCAGCCCTTGCCGCCGCCCTCAAAGCAGGAAACGTCGACCTCGACGCTGGGCTCGGTGAACGGGAAGTAGGAGGGACGCAGGCGGGTGCGGGTGTCGGCACCGAACATCTTCTGCACGAAGGTGTTCAGAGCGCCCTGCAGGTCGCCCAGCGTGATGCCCTTATCCACGACCAGACCTTCCATCTGGTGGAACATGGGGCTGTGGGTAGCGTCGGAGTCAGAGCGGAAGACGCGGCCCGGGATGAGCACCTTGATGGGAGGCTTCTGGCTGTCCATGGTGCGGATCTGGCCGCCGGAGGTCTGGGTGCGGAGCAGGAACTCATCGGACAGGTAGAAGGTGTCCTGCATATCGCGGGCGGGATGGTCCTTCGGGACGTTCAGGCGGGTGAAGTTGTGGTCGTCGTCCTCGATCTCGGGGGCGTCTGCCACAGCAAAGCCCATGCCCGAGAAGACGTCGATGATCTGGTTGGTGACGAGGGTCAGGGGGTGCAGACCGCCCACGGCGCGGGTCTTGGCGGGCAGGGTGATGTCCACCGTCTCGGCGGCGTTGCGGGCAGCAAGCTCAGCCTGCTTCACCTTGTCGGCAGCGGCGTCATACTCGGCCTGGACCCTGGCCTTCAGTTCGTTGATGATCTTGCCCATGGCCGGCCGCTCCTCGGGGGCGACAGAGCGCAGATTCTTCATCAGGGCAGGGATCTTGCCGTTCTTGCTCAGATATTCCTGCCAGAACGAGGCCAGCGTCTCCTTGGAAGAGACCTGACCGAGGCTCTCTGCGGCCTGTTTGGCCAGCTCGTCGATCATTGCTTGCATGGATGTTCTCTCCTTTTACTACTTCGTGTTCATGAGCGGAGGCATGAAAAAAGCTCCGTCCCCTCTGCCTGTTCTCAGGCAAAAGGGACGAAGCTGTAACAGTCTGCTCCGCGGTACCACCCGGTTTCCGCCCTTTGCGCAAGCAGCGGGCGGCACTCAAACGCCGTAACGGGGCGCAACCGTCCTGTGCTAATAGATGCGTCCGCATCGTTCGCGCAGACCGCTCGGGAGCGAACTTCAGCCCCTGCCGCACATGGAAGCCCTTTCAGCCGGTGAAGCTTCTCTCTTTGCTGCGGTGCGCCCGCCTACTCTCTCCGTCGCTGCGTTTGGAGTATTCAGGTCGTGGTCATTTTGATAACCGAGAATCATCTTATCACATTTTGGGGCGGTTTGCAAGCACAGCGGGCAGATTTTAAGGAATATCCGCATTTTTCTTGCTTTTCAGTCGTTATCATGGTATGCTGAGCTCAACGCTTTACTGAAAGGAGGGTACACCTGCGATGGGTTGGAACGGCTGCGTTTTCTTCAAAAAAGGAAACTCCTAAGCTTTTC
>OIWM01002524.1_pt1 | contig 15089 bp, 15 predicted proteins | sample 1587451 | NCBI WGS metagenome assembly OIWM01 (sample SAMEA3888907, study PRJEB22519) | human gut metagenome | biome: human gut; feature: human-associated habitat; material: faeces | place: Denmark | collected 2011
TTTCCTTCGGCAGGCTCTTCGCCTTTATCCATCTGCACGCCTTCACGATGCTCACCCCATCCGGAATGAGCACATCACCGTTTGTCAGCGCCTCAGCGAACAGTTCATCCTTACGCGCCGTGTTGTACGAATGAGCGTTAATTGTGTTAATGAGCAGTTTACCCTCCGGCAGCGCGGCAAGCTCCGCCTTGCTACCAAGTATATTTAAGTTTTTTAATCGAAACATCAATCTTGAATTTATAATCAAATTCTTCCTTTTTCAAAAGCTATCACTTTAGATGCGCATCAAAAAAATCCAATAACGGCTTCAAAGCCTCTCGTGTTAAATCCCAATATTTAGGATCATCAAAAAGCCAGAATCCGGAACCTATCTTGTCACGCTGTTTTTTATTTAACTGCTGCGAAGTGATATAAGTATGGAGCTTTGCTTTACGATTAGGCAGATTGTATTTTTGATTGTTTTCAGAATCCTTTGCTCCTTGAATACATGTTTCATAGTCCTCAAAGCAATCCCACCAATCTTTATGTAGATCTTTGCGGATAAGACTCTCCATCAATACCTCTACATCACCATCGTCACTATTGTTCGGATAAATAAACATAGGAAAGTTCAACTGCAATTGAGCCTTTTTAGCCTCTATATCGTCATGCCTCTTAGTGTATCCCCATCCTTTACTTGGACTGTCAGCATCAACCAGCACAAGAACACTATCACCTTCGTCTTGCGCCTGTTCCATTCTGTTTATAATAGACTTTTGGAAAAGATTCCCTACCCCATCCATACAAATAAATTCTACAGACTTGTCGACAAAATGTTTTGACAATACAGCCTTGAGAAAGTTGCATTCGGAAGTATTTGCATTCTTCGCTTCAATAAAAATAAGATTCATACTATCTGATTTCTATTTCCTGGGTTAAAGAATAATCAACGCTGTCAAGAGAATATGTATACGACTTCAGTTCGTAATCGGCAGTACGCTGCAATTTAAAACATACGATAGAGTCATCATACTCCTCGCCAGACTTTGCAGCATCACGCAAGCCTTTTATTGAATCCAGGTCGTGTGTAGTGGCAAAAATCTGCACATTGTTTTTCTTAGCTACAGAAACAATCGCTCGCCACACCCCTTTCATAACAGAATAGTGGAAGCCATTACTCAATTCGTCTATCAACACTATACCATTTTTACATTCGTATATGGAGGTCAAGATAGATAAAATTTTGCGTGCTCCGTCCCCCATCATATTTATAGGAATGCGCTTATCCAGACCGATATCCACCAAAACCTCATTTTGCGAAAGAACAAAATCCTTGATATTTGGTTCTATGAGTCGCAAAGCGTTAACGATGAACGCCTCGTCCTTGTTCTTTATTACGTCTACAAGTCCGTCAATGGAAGTCGTAAAGTCGAACTTCGGATTAAGATATCTACATGTGAGTTTCTCCTTATAATGTGCAGGCATCTTTATTCGTTGCTCCAGAGAGTTGTTAGAAGAATGCGACATTATTATTGAAGACTCGTAAGCATGCTCGTCAACCTTATACTTTAATACCAAACCATACTTATTGTCAGGATCGGTAGAAGCCACATTGTTGTCTTCGCCCAGAAGGTTCACCTTGCTTGAAGACGACTCAACAACAGATATTTGCAACTCTCTTGTTTCGTCATTCTCAGCCTTTATTACGATAGGGCTGCTCATGTCAAGAGAATAGAAGTCCAGCTTCATATCAGAAGGTTCCAATCGACGATAGTTGCGTATAATGTTAACATTAAGAGGCAACTTCGGATTTGATATACCTGATATGAGAAAAATGGCATCCAAAAGTGACGACTTGCCACAGTTGTTCTTTCCGAAGAAAAGATTTATCTGTTTCAAGCCTTCTATTTTCGAGTATTTTATACCACGTAATCTATTTATTTCAATATTATGAAACATTGCTTTAGTAATTTAAAATGATGAAATAATGGCACATCGTGTGCAACGATGTCCGATTGCTCCTTGACCGTTGTTAACGGTCGAAACGCATTCAAAAATAATAAAAAAAAGGCAATGTGGTTGTGCAGATAGACTAAACGACTTTATATTTAACGTTTGTTACCACAATTCTTTACAACCTCCACTAAACTCTTTTCATTTATCTAATACATTAATTGTGTTAATGAGCAGTTTTCCCTCTGGCAGCGCAGCAAGCTCCGCCTTGCTGCCAAGTATATTTAAATCTTTTAATCGAAACATATTAGTATTTGAAATATAGCTTTTTACTTTCTAATATCCAATTAGGTCCTCTTTCATTTTTGTATGCAACTCTGTTCCCGAAGCCTCACTGCGAGGCTTGCCCAAAAGAGAAAACCTCAGTCCCTCTATAGTACCTAATCCCATTCGCTCCATCTCTGCCAACTTCTCATCAGGGAAGTTTTGCCTGTTCTTCAATAATTGATAAGCGGTATAATTCTGGCTTTGATATCTCTGTTCTAACCCCAACGTGTCCTGATTTATCATCATATTTCCTTCAGTATACATCTTGATGGAGAAATCGGCTTCTGGTACCGCATCATAGTTCACTCCTATGGGCAGGTTTGAATAGAAATAAGATAGGTTCTCTATATCCGACTCATAAGGATTGGCAGCCACTGGATTCGTCAATTTCAGCTGATTGCATACCTTACAACTTGGAACCAGATTATAAAAGCACATGGCCAGTCCAGGATACTCATCAGTACCTTTCGGATAGAAATGGTCGAACTCCAATGTACGTTTAATCTGTTTGCCATGCATTACTTCTACGATATCCAATAGTTCATGTTCGCAATATGGGCATACCTTTAAATTCATTTTCTCAAACAAAGTATATGCATTATAGGTTTCATTCCGATCTACATAATTCGAGATACCATTTGAGAACCTGTTTAAGTACACCTTCTTCATATAATCAAATTTCAGCAGTTCAGAACAATTCGCCACCCATCCTGCAAGAGTCTGACAATCGGCTAATATAAATTGTTTGAGCCAGTTGAAAGTATCATGCTCCAGATCATACCCACTATCATATTTTTCAAATCCAGGCAGAGCTACCACTTCCTGATAAAACTCTTTCCGCAGTTCCTTGTGCATGATATCAGCCACATAACTTTTTACCGCTTCATAATGAAGCCATTTCAGTTCTTCTATGTTCGGCAACAACAGTCTTATCATCTTATTTAAACTTTTCCAACATCATGCAGAAACAATGGCGTATCAAAGCATCACCGATATTCGGAATCAAGCTACGCATCATTGTTAGCTCTTCTTTCTCTGAAGAAGAAAGATTTCTGTTCATGCAAGTTAACCTTTGTAACAACTTAAACTTATCTTCAAGAAAGATGCGAGCCTGCTCTCCAATTGTGTATTCTAAAAAGAAACCATCAGCCATAATGCTATGGATATTAGCAGCATAATATGGCTTCTCACTTTCTGAGATAACGCACTTACCATTCTCATCATAGTCCATTTTGATAACTTGCGATGCCATCACATCCGACAACATAAATGGCGAATGCGTACTAATTAGTACCTGTAGTTCTGCATTCGGGTTGCGTTTACTTAGCAATACATTCAGATTTCTGATAAAAGTTCTGCACATTTCTGGGTGCATATAATTTTCAGGTTCATCCAGAAGGAGAATGAGATTAGGTTGAATGGCTTCCGAATACTTCTGCCTCTGCGTCATCATTTTAACTCTCACCCCATATTCTTCCAAAACACCCCATATTTTGGCATACTGATACTCTCCAGAACTCACATAACTCCAATGATAAGGCAACAGGCACTCGGTAAAGACCCCAATCTGGTCAGGTCGATATTGCTCAATCCGTTCAAACACATCCCTCATCACGGTCTTTCCGTTTACATCTATATCCATTACAGGTATAGTAAACTCAGTATCCGTGAAGTATTTGTCATCCATCTTTCCGAGAAGGTGGAAAAGATCCCTGATATCAGAACCAATCTGCCATACAAGACCTCTATTGCTCGTAATCTCGTCAGTATGATAATCTATATATTGGCATAACCAGTCAATGCGCTTTAGGATTCCCATCTTCTTCCCGTCAGGCAACTCTCTGGGATCTTCGATGCCCAAATCATATGCAATACCAGTGTAAGGATAATATTTCTCAGGAAACTCATATTCCACCAATTCTGCCCACTTTCTCAGATATATGGCAAAATCAACCATTAAGTCATGGATGAAACGACTCTTTGGTGTAGATTTCTTATCATATTCTATTGGCTTGTTGTATTGCCCATTACGAAAATTCTTATCCCGTTGTTCTTCTGCTCTATCCTTATACGTCCAGTACTCCCTTTTTATCAGTTTCTCATCCAAATCTGATTGAATTTTATTCTGCCAGTTCTTCCATCCGATTACAAAAGAAACTCTTCTTTTTATGCTCTTTTCCGAAAAATGGCTCAAATATTCTTTCAGGAACTCACATTCCATAGAAACACTTGACTTTCCATATTGAGTGATTTTCCGAGGAATAAACTGATTATTATCAAACATCTGTTCCTGCCTTACATTATCATAAGGACAACTTGCAAAAGCATATCTGTCAAAAGCATTGATTATGTATGTATCCTCATGATCATCATAAGCAGCAGGTATAGATTTCAGAATTTCGTGTTTATCAAAATCATATGTGAAGCAATACGCCCGTGTCTTATTTCCAAGCCCCACTTCCTCAATAAAGAAATCATTTTCATTGTGCATTTTATACAGCAGAAGATAAGCATCACCATCAGCCGTACTTTTTCTATTCCACCAGTCCATACCTATCAATTGCAGGAAATTGGTTTTACCAGACCCCGTCTTTCCTACAATAATTCTGAGATTGCTCATGAAACCATTGTCATAAATGTAATCCATCAGAGGATTCTTTTCTCGTTTTTCTATAAATATCTTAGAATCACGGTAGCGACAATCGAATTCATCAGATAAGGAAACATCCTGATTTTCTATGTTACGAAAGTGCTCTATGTAGCAATATATCAGTTTCATATTGTATTTTGATCACACATTGTTAGATGCTATTTAATAATGTAGACAAAGATTAAGGATTTCAACAATCCTCTTCTCAAACACCTCCAACGTAAACTCACGTTCAAACTTTTCTCGTCCTGCCTCACTCATTTTATGGCGCAAGTCGGTATCAGTAAGCAGTACCTGTAATTTATCCGCTATCTCACAAACATCAGGACGGAAGGTATTGAGCATTATCGGCTGTTTGCCGCCAAGCAAGAAGCAAGATAAAACCATTTTATCCATCTTCATATTTACAAGCCAAGCACATGCCAATAATACCCATTATTGTTTCTGCTTGCCTCCTCAGCCTTACGATAGTTCAGTTTATGAATGCCAACAAGCCTCCACAACAATCCCTGTCGCGCATATTATCTAAGTAGGCGTAAACCACCAAACTCAAGAAATTGTATCCATGCACGAATAAATTCCTTTCTTTTCATTACCAGTTGTTTTTTTAGTAAAGGATCTTACATTAATATTTTGCAAATGTTTGAAGAATAATACCATTAGTTACATATTCTTTAATTTATTTTTTCTCGATATCAATTCCCAAATAAGCACATAATGATTTCAACTCATCGTCATCATCATGTTTTTTTGCCAAAGCAGATAACTTATTTGTAAAGTCTGACGTATCGTCAGACTTTTTCATCATCAGTTTCACATCAGTCTTGTTTTCAGATACTAATTTCAAAATTTCTGTATCATCCAAGAATTCAGAACGTAGAATCTTATTCAATGAGTTTTTATCATCTTCCAAATGACCATACAAGAAAAGCCATTTACCAAAGTACTTCAGTTTTTCTTTATTGATACAAGAGTTGTTAACGAAAATATCCCTTACTTCCTTAAAAATTATAGAACACTCATATTCCATATCCTTCAAAATAGTAATTGTTTTTTCTGTCAACTCATTCGATAGCGAAGTATCAGAATTACCCAATGCATAATCACGCATATTTTCCTTGAATGCATCAACAAAGAAAGCCAACAAATTCGGATGATAGACATATAACAGATTTAAATTATAGTCATCAGAATTAATACTTTGTTTCCATGTTTCTTGATTAAGAGACTCGAGATATTTCGCAACCAATCCCAAACAATGCTTTGAAATCTGAAGTTTAGGAGAGTTTTTCATATCCTCAATGAGTTTTATTGACATAGAAGAAACATCAGCAATCGTTATCGAAGAAACATACTCACTCCAATCATTCCATCTTTTCAGAAGAGATTGCGAATCTAAATTCAAATGACTATATATATATTATTATAATTCAACAAAGAATTCTTTATATTCATTTTTGAATTTCCAAAGCTACTTGTCGTCAAATTTCTTACAATATCAGCAACATACGGCATAGCACTAAAGTTGTCTAATTGAAGCAACAAATTATTCCTATTGCTGGAATCGTTTTTGTACTCGTATGTTTCTTCTTTGCTAAAAGATTCTCCAAACTATCTTTCCAACTATTTTCATCTAAGATAGGCGTTTGCCCTTTCACTAAGTCAGAAGTAAGTTCTTCCAAAATCGTTCTTCTCTGAAGATCAGTTTGATGCCCCCATGCATCATAGGTAAAGAAATGATACTTGGCACCATTCGAACCCACAGAAAGTTCCTTTTGTATCATTCCAACAAGATTGGATTTACCAGAGCCCCATCCTCCATCAATACCTATAATGGTGCAATTATCATCATTGCGTATCTCATCGGAAATTTCTATAGCCAGCTTCCGATGAGCTTCACCTTCAAACAAGTCATCATTACAAGGAACTTTACTTAAAAGTCTACCTTTTCCCATAGCATCCACTTATAAAATGTTCAAATATTATGCTTTTACTATCTTCTCATACCACTCCACCATCGTTTTGGCTTTCTCCTCCCACGACAGTTCGGTTTGTCTTTGCTTGCAGTTCTCCGACAGTTGCTTGAGAAGTGTTCTGTCATGCTCCAGATTGTTAAGCAGCTTTGCGAAGTCAGCGGCTGATTGCGCTGGATTGGAGAGAGCCACCTTTCTGCCTACCATGTCGTTCACGGCATCGCCCTGACCGCAAGTATCGAAACATACCACGGGGAGATTGTTACCGATTGCCTCCAACACCACATGCGGCGTGCCTTCTGCCACACTGGTGAAGAAGAACACGTCCGACGCTTGCATTAACTTCTGCACCTCGTCGTGACTGACCGCACCATGCCAAACACATTGGTCGGCAATGCCTAAGCCTTCAGCCATCTGCTGATAAAAAGCAGAATCACCACCACCTACGATGTGCAGTCTGAACTTGTTGTTGCCGATAGATGCCATGGTCTGTAAAGCCAGAGCCAACTGCTTGCGAAAATCCATCTTGCCAACCCAAAGCACATCGAAAGTTTCCTTTTGCGATTTGTCCGTAATGGGATGCTCTTGAACGTAGCAGCCGGTTTCGTTAAGCAGTGGCGAGTCGATGCGCATGTATTTCTTGAACGAACGCTGCGAGTTTGAAGAAGCGGAGAAAACAACCGAAGCCTGACGAGCTGCCTTAAGCACACGTCCCGAATATCTCAACTGAATACCAGTGAGGAAGTTCTTCAGTCGCATGAACAGCTTTGTTTTTATGCTCGCCCCATCCAAGTATGCCACGGGGAACTTGTCCTTAGCATCCACTGGTCCCCAAACAAACGGCACGCCGTTCTCCTTCGACAACTTCCAGAGATAGCCCGGCTCACGAAATCCTATCATATTCAGCTGATGCAGCACGTCAATATGCTCAGAAGAACAAATATCCTTCGCCATGAGATACGTCTTCCACTGCCACTCCTTATAATATTTATAGAACGCCCTAAAGCAGAAAGCAAGTCGGTGGTTTGTGTCAATATCTACGTTTAGCGAGAAATCGCGTTTTAGCAAGTCCTTGTCCTTCACGACATGCGTGTCAAACGTCATCTTCACGTCATTGTCCACGTTCTCCTCGTGTATTATCTCTATCCACATCGGCTGCTCACGGTTGTTGATGTGCGCCACTCTTGCCAAACCGCGCCTCTCCAGCAGGAAGTGACTGCCGAAGCCGTAGCAGGTGCGTAAAGCCGACAGAGACGACTCCGCTGCAGACAGACACTCCGCCAGTGTGAGGAAATGATTGTTTGGGTAATGGATGCGTGTCGAGAAATGGCGCAACTGTGTGAAGGTCTGCAAGCCATAGTCGAACGAAAGAAACCGCTTCTGGTCTCTGCTCAACCCGAACCCTACGCATTCTTTCTGCACCTGCTCCACAAACGTCCTGGCTATGCAGTCGTCGTTGTCTAGATAGGTGGTCAGGCAGAGGTCGCCATCGTTCCATCCCTTTTGCTTCACATCTGCCATCACTACTTGTCTGAAGATGTCAGCAAAGCGACAAGCATACTCCGCCCTCACCGCCACGAACTTCATCTGCGCACAAACATTACGATATGCCTTTATTCTCTCTCTGAGATCCGCCGGCGTGTCAGCGTCCACAAGCAATATCCAGCGGAACTCCTGGCAGGTCTGCCCCGCAACAGACGGCAGGCAATAAGTCTCAAACAGCTTCAGCCGTTTCCTTATCCACTCTCCCCTATCTATCGTCTGTCCGTTCTTGTCCTCCTGCCAGAGAGCCAGGTTGAAGCGTGTAAGCAAATAATGATGCATCATACTATTATAATGCCTCTTCATGTTTCTTGATTTCCTCTTCCGTGAATCGCATCTTCAGCAACTTCGCCGGCACACCGCCGATGATGCTATACGGCGGGAACGACTTCGTCACCACTGCCCCTGCAGCCACCACCGATCCGCGTCCTATCGTCACACCCTTCAGTATCGTCACGTTGGCGCCGCACCACACGTCGTCCTCTATCGTCACGGGCTGGTCGTACTGGTTCTCGCCGTTCACGAACTTCTCTTCTACCGTGACGTCAGCAATGTACTTTCCAAGCACGTCTATACGGTGGTCGCCCGTGATAATCGTCGGGTGCGGACCGAAGAGCACCTTCTTGCCTATGGTGCATGGTGCATCGGTGCAGTAGATCGTACTGCCCTTCGGTATCGACGTACCGTCGCCTACCGAGAGGTTCCACAATCCCTTTATGTCCGACGACATCGGACGCAGATACACGTCCTCCCACAATGCTTCATGCCGTGCTTCCACACCGGCGCCCACATCGCATCCCATAAATAAGAAGGAACCAAACTTATCTTTTGCAATATTCTCAACAACATATTCTATACCTTAATTTCTTATCCACAAATTTAGCGTGTGTATTTTCTCCTACAGATGTCACAAATCACCAGATGTTAGGGTGCGCATTTTCTCCCACGGATTTCACGGAATTACACAGATTGTTAGGGCGCGTAGGATTAACAACAGATTAAACGGATTAAGCGGATTTTGGGTGCCTTCAAGGGGGTGCAGCGTGTTGGCATCCGTTTAATCCGATAATTACGCAGCAAGTGAATCCGTTTAATCCGCTTAATCCGTTGTTATATCCCTAAGTAGCGTGTTCCGTGTAAATCCGTGCCATCTGTGGGAGTATATTTTAACAACCGATTTAAACGGAGGTTGCAAGTGTAATACTATTGCAAGATTTCCTTATATAATGCATCCACACTCTCACTGATTCTCTCCGGTGCGAACACCCTCTCGCCGAACGTCTTCGAGTATTCTGCCATGCTGCGGCGCAGCTCCGGCGACTCTATCAATCGGCGCAGCTGCGTTGCCAGAGCCTCAGCGTCGCCGAACGGGAACGTCAGGCAGTTCCTGCCCTCCTCAATCACGTCTGGCAGACCGCCCACCGGCGTCGTCACCACAGCGATGCCCCTTGCCCAAGCCTCCAGCACCACCATCGGGAAGCCCTCATGGCGCGAGCACATGCAGTAGATGCTCGCCTTGTTCCAGACGCCCTCCTTCTGCTTGCCCGTGATATACCCCGTGAAGGTGACACAGTCGTCAAGCCCCATCTCATGGCACAAGCGGCTGTAGCCCTCCACGTCGCCGTTGCCCATAATCGTGACGCGCCAGTCGGGGAAGTCGCCGCGCAGCCGCTTCCACGCCTGCAGCAGCAAGTCAGCACGCTTGTTCTCGTCCAGATGCGCCGCAAAGATTATGCTCTTCTCCTTAACCGAATAGTCTACGGCAGGCGTCGGAGCGCAAGCGTTGTATATCACCGCCGTCTTCGCCTTCACCCTTGGGTAGAGCGTCTCGAAGAGGTTCTGCCATTTCTTCGCCAAGAGCACCACACAGTCCGCCCTGTTCAGACACCAGATGAACAACCCGTTCTGCGTATGATCCTCCAGCTGGTTGCCCATGTGTATGTGCATCACTATCTTCTTTCTGCCCGCCAGCGCCAGCAAGAGCACCGGCAGCTGGATAATCAGGCAAATCTTGTCGGGCACGGTATGGAAGTGCACAATGTCATACCCCCATATCGTGAACAGCGCCTTAGCGTACGCCCTCAGCGCATACCACAGCTTCACGCCATAGCTGCGCTGTATCTGCGTGCCAAGCCATCCGCATCGGTACTTCTCCCAAAACGGCATCTGCTTCATCAGGCGCAGCACACTTGCCACACCGCCCCCACTCTGCTCCGCAGAGCCAACCATTAAAACTTTAGTCATGATCAGTCTATTATGCAGCAGGTTCGCTATTAACAATTCTTTTTCTACTCTTCACTTGATTCTGCAAATTTCTGTTTGCGTTCAGACACAAAGCGAGAAGCATGCAATAGCCCATGCCCTTACCCGAGAGCCATGACGAGTCAGCAGTCTGCTCTATGGCAAGACAGCAGATGGTAATCATCGCCACACGATAATAGCGCATATCTACAATGACGTTGATAACCGACATGCGGCGCTTCCAGAACCAAAGGAAGAAGAACACGCCAACGACACCGAATTGTGCCAATGTGGGATAATAGGCATCGCAAATAAAGCCGCCAACCTCATCCAATCCCCAAATGTCATTCAATTTATATTTGTAATATAGCGGTGAATAATATTTCCATGCACCATTACAAGCAAAGCTACCCATACCAGATCCGAATGGAAAATAATCATACAAAATCTTCAAAGAAGTCTTATATGTCATAGGACGCGCCAATTCATCATTACTCAATCCCGAAACATAATAAGCGTCAAATCGTGTCCAGGTAACCGTTAACACCACTGCCAAAATTAAGGCACAATAAATCATTGTCTTTGGCGACCTGAAATTCAGACGCTTCTTCAGGAAGAATACAAAAGCAATAAAGCAGACCACCTCTCCCATAAACTTGAACTTCGGTGCCAGCATACCCGTCAGCACCAATGCCAAAGCAATATAGCGATTGCGTTTTGTTGGCTCCGTAAGCAGATACCAAGCCATACCTGTACAAATAGCCAACTGACCAAGAACAGGAAACTCCGAGTTCTTATTTTCAAAAGATTCTGGATGATATAATATCCAAGAGAAGAGTGTGACAATCATTGTTGCCAACATCCATTTCTTCTGCTTTTTCGTAAATTGCGGATTCAGAATCCACGTACAAAAGATAATGGTGTAAGGACGTATTTCTTGCATCAAATCAAGCCATACACCACCTGCAACATTGGCTCCAAACATCAACGAATATCCTACATAAAACGCGATGATACTAATACAGATAAAGAACTCATTCCATGGTTTTCTGTTTGTATATCGAGACCCGAACTTCGTTATTGTGTACAGAAACAGCAAGATTGTCATCGCCTCATCTATACTTGAGAAGCCGGGCAAATCGTTATATGCTATACATGTCGGGAAATATATAATCCAATAAAGGGTGAAAAAACGAGCTATTCCTTTCATTTTTTATTTCTTTATTCTTGACTTACAATTGCTTAACATCAATATCACGGTCTCTGGCAATATCTTCTTTAAGATGTTCTTAAAGGAGAATTTCTTGTCTACCCAAGAACCAGCATAATGATGAATAGTGCGAGTATTTTTTCTTACATGAATGCGACCCGTTGTTAGGTTTATTGGGCAGAAATACTCTGTTGGATAAATCCAAACACCATCAACATTCTGAATACCTGACTTACTCTTTAAACCTGCTTTTATCATGACCTCTGTTGTAATATGCACAATTGTCACCTGTCCAACTCCACCAGGCGCAAATTCAAAATGCAGTTTTTCATAGTAATCAAGAATATGTTTTATTATCCCGAGGCCGGGGTTGACCCCCAGGCCGAGGCCGGGGTTGACCCCCAGGCCGAGGCCGGGGTTGACGCTCGCGTTGCTCGCGTCGCCCTTTGCAGGATTCGGATCGGTCTCGAATCCCATAAAGTTGCCACGAGCTATGATGTCGTCGATAGGTCGTATCACCTCGACATCCGTATCGAAGTAGATGCCACCATATTTATGCAAAATCCAGAAACGGGCATAGTCGCTCACGAAGGCATATTTCTTCATGGCATACGCCTCTGCCGTATACGGAATGATATTAACATCGAAGTTATCCTCATTCCACTCTTTTATCTCATAATCAGGCAAATACTTCTTCCACGAAGCAATGCACTTCTGCGCCAGTTCGGGCAACGGGTTGCGTCCGAACCAACAGTAATGTATTATCTTTGATATCATATATCTCTAAACTATTACATTAAAAAATCAAAGTTGTTATTATTCACGCATCATATCCCAAGCCCACAAGCCATTCCTTGACATGCAGCATTCTCAGTTCCCAAGGTGCCATCTTTACTGCCGTTTCCCTGTTTTTGTCAACCAAGGGTTGGTAGTCCTCGATATGCTCCAGTATATTTTTCACCTCTTTTCTGAAGTTCGCTTCCGAATTATCGTCAATCGGCACCTCTATCACGGGGTTGTAACCAATCAAATCGACCAGTTCCTGCGGAGCATGACCCACCATCACAATACGCGAAAGCATGTTTTCCCAATAGCGCTGCGTCAGAGTCTCCACACCAGCCCCTATCGCAGGATCTGTATAGTTCTTCGTCAATGCAATTGTTATCTTCGCATCCTCCATCGCCTCATGAAGTTCCTCGTCCGTCAGGCGCTTTTTCAGATTGCCTGTACACAGATGGTTCATTCCTTCAAAATCCGACTCGCCGATTACAAGTTTGTTTGTTCTTCCAAACTCCAAAAGGTCTATTTTTCTGTCTTTCAGCAACTTTCCTTCATGATGTTTACTCGTGTCTACGCCCTCCGCCACTACGAGAATGTTCATATCAGGAAAACGTTTCTGTATGCGTTCTGCGTTTTGTCTTGACGTAAAGATAGCAGTCTTCACGTCGTGCTTTTTCAGCCAATGGCTCATTCTGTTGTCAAGACAAGGCCAACAGTCCCATATAAACGGAATGATTTCGTAGCCTACATAATCGGGGAAAGCATCGAACATGCGGTTGATCGGTTCCATAAATCGAAGCCTTGCCTCCTTCTTCGACTTCCATAACGACGGCAATTCGTGATTATGAAAGAACCCAACAGCCTTTCTGATGCAGGGGTAACGAGGCGCAGCTATCTCTCCGCCAATGTTTTTCCAGGCTTCGTACGGTCCCATTTTGAAGTTAACGATGCCTTTTCTGATATAGGGCATAACAGCCCTCACCTTTTTCTTCATTGTCTGCTTTTTGTTATCTTTTCAACCTGTTATAGACTTTCTTCGCCAACACACGCGGAAAGACAAAAAGGCTATATAGTTTAGCCGACCACACACCGCAGTGTACGCAAAGCCACAACAGTCGCCGTGCTTTCGCCATCTGTTCCGGCGATCGGTAGTCAAAGGTGTTAAGCCTCCTACGGTTCTCCTCAGCGCTGTTCTTGCTGTCCTCCACCAAGACAAAATCTGATGCATTGTCTATCGGCTGCTTCTGATAGTTGTATGTGCCGGCTGTATCGCCATTCAATGCGGTATCTATATTTTGGCAATACACTCCGCTTCCGTCGAAACCTTGGTTTCTTACTTTCGACACAACCGGTGTTATGGCATATTTGTCATATACAGCAAGGAACGCTCTGCGTGCTATATCCGTCTTGCATGTAAGCATGCCGTTGCCGATACCCGTAATGTTACAAGCAGCCTCCATATATTCTATAAGGCTGGCGTCTATCATCTTCTTATAGCCACGTTTCTTGATGAATTTCGGCAGATCGGCAAGCATAATACCTTTATAATAATGGTCGTTCCACTTGTCTTCCTTGTCTTTCCACAAGCCTGTTCCCCACATAGAGACATTTACCTGTTGCTTCAACACCGTAGCTCCATCAGAAACATCCCAATCTACTGGGTAGCTGTATCCACAAACAGCCACGACCTCAGGATTGTCTTTATACTCCTCAAGACACGTGTCCATATACTCCAAGAAGTTTGGAGCAAACACATTGTCGTCTTCCGAATATATATAGATATCGAAATGCTCCAACACAACATTTCTTAGTTCCACATAATTCTTTCCTCCGCCATAGTTTACTTCTCTCTCAAAGACATGGATTTTCTTGAATGTCATATCCCCCACCTCTTTGAGATAGCTTTTTATTTTCTCGTAACCAGGGCGATGACTCTCCTTTGCCGGATAGTCCAATCCGACAAACACTTCTGTCTCCTCTGCCCATTTACACTTCGAGAGCGACTCCAAGCACTCCTTAAAGTGCTTGTATCTACACAATGTAGGTATTATAACTGGTGCGTATATCATTGAATACTATTTAATTATGTTCAAAACATTTTTCTTTAAACTCTTCATAGTTGTCTGTACTTCCAATCATTCGATTTTAGGACGTACATACTTTGTCCATATTCTCTGTTTTGTTTAATTTCAAAGAATACATAAGGAGTAAATTGCAAATCTTCATACAATTTAGCATCAATTACTCTAATCAGTTCTATCCAAAAGAACTCATCTGGTCTTATATCTATCTTATCGCTTTTGTATTTAGAGCCTTATAACTAACCATAACTTACTATGACTAACTAACCATAAAGTATTGATTTTCAACACTCTTTGTTTTTTAATACTTTCTGAGTGCTTTTTGGCAGTTCCCGATTTTCCACATATTTTTG
>OIWM01002527.1_pt1 | contig 15079 bp, 7 predicted proteins | sample 1587451 | NCBI WGS metagenome assembly OIWM01 (sample SAMEA3888907, study PRJEB22519) | human gut metagenome | biome: human gut; feature: human-associated habitat; material: faeces | place: Denmark | collected 2011
ACGACTGCTTCATTCCTGGCACAGCCAAGTTCGGTCACCTCGGAGAACTCCGGCTTGCGCTCACATGATGCAAGTACGGCCAAAGCGGCCAGTATTGACATTGATTTATATAATAATTGTTTCATTGCATTGACATTTATATATTACTCGCCGTATTCCTTGTTGGTGAGCACCCCGCCGGATGCTGCGACCTGGTCTGCCGGTATCGGCCAATAACGGTTGCACGGGCGGACATTCTGGCTGATGAGCGAACCTGTGTTGTATTGTCTGGTACGTTCATACCAGATGCCCCAGCGCACAAGGTCGAACTTGCGGTTGTACTCGCCCAGAAGCTCCTTCGCACACTCGCGACGGATTTCTTCCATAAGGAGGTCAGCATTGCCGCCGACATCCGCAAGACTGAGGTCAGACAGGCCCGCACGGCTGCGTACCATATTGAGATAATGCAGGGACGATGCGACGTCGCCTTTCATCAGATTCGCTTCCGCAAGTCCGAGGACAGCGCCTGCGTATCGGAAAATCTTGTAATTGTTCGCGTCGCGGGTGCTTCTCATGTCCGGACACCAGAATTTGTTGCCAAGCCATGGAGTGCTGGACTGGTTCATCCTGGACCATGTCCCGTCGGCATTCTTGGAGCCGAAGAACATGACCTGCTTTTCTCCGGTCCTTCCGGTATCGTCCGGGTCATAGCCCAGCCATCTCCATGCAAGGTTTCCGGACCCTCCGCGGGCGGTCTTGGACCCATTCGAATACTCCCCGGACCTGAGGTCATCAGAAAGGTACGGGAGCAGATTCTGGCAGAGGAACGGCGTAGGACGCACTGACGTATATGTCATCGCGTGGGGACCAAGTTCCGGAATGCCGATTCCATAGTAGATGTCGGAGATGATATCCTCCTGCGCGAACTCGTCACTGACAATGTTTTGAGCGCGCAAAGGAGTGGTCCAGCTCGCCAGCGTACCGACAATCTGGAGACCGTTGGCCTCATAGATGTTCGGAACTTCCCATATTGATTCTCGGCTGTATTTCACGCTGAAAGGCACATCGGAGAGAGGATACTGCGAGAGGTCGCCATAAATGGTTTCCAGTTGTCCGAAGAATTCCAATGCTCCGTCCCAATCCTTGTTCCACAGGCAGAGTCTGCCGCCGAGCATAAGGCCCAATGCACGGCCGACGCGGTAGTCGGTGCCGGAATCGTATGTCCTGCGTGCAGGCATGGCTGACAGCTCCTTGCGGAGTTCCTCAATGCAGAAACTACGGATTTCCGTGGCTGACATCCTCGGAAGCTTCACTATTTTCGTCCTGTTTTCTTCCGTGACACGTTCCGTATAGAACGGCACATCCCCGAACGTGGAAGTCAGGATATACCAGTAGAATGAACGGAGGACTGCGGCTTCCGCATAGAGAGGAGCGGCCTCGTTTTCATTGATATAGCCTTCGGAAACTGCCCTGTCCGTGTAAAATATCATACTGTTGGTACGGGACACGCCCTGATAGCCGCGCTGCCATACAAGGGATGCGGCACCCGGACGGGCCGGAGCGATATCACAGACCGCATCTATCTGATTGTCAATGTTCAGATACATCAGGTCGGTAGCGCATTCACACATTTCCCAGAAGCCCATATTGGTATAGATAAGCTTCAGCGGAGAATAGCAGGCATTGAGTCCGGTCTTGATCTGTTCCACATTGCGGTAATATTTGTCACCTTCAGTGTAGGACGTAATCTTTTCCTTCAGCGAACATGACATTGCGCCGAAGATCAGCAAAACTATTGCAATTGTCTTTTTCATATTCTAGAAGTTCATCTGAAGATTAATCACGAATGTTCTCGGGCGAGGAAACGCGCCATCATCAATACGACGTGTCACGGAACTGGTGGAGACATCAGGATCGAATCCGTTATAGCGCTTCCAAAGAAGCAGGTTCTCGCCGCTCGCGCCCACGACGATGCTCTTGCACCAGTTCTTGGCAATATTGAAGCGGTAGCTCAATGACACCTCTTTCAGTCTCACATAAGACGCATCATATATCATGCGGTCGCTGGCATTGTAATCCTCCTTGCCGGCACGAGGGATATCGGAGTCCGGATTCAGTTCCGGGTCCCACGAATTAAGCATGAAGCGGTATTTGTTGTATGCCCTGGAGCCGCTTCCTGCAAGGATTTCACTGATATTGTATATCTTTCCCCCGAGTGACCAGGTGGCAAAAATCTTCAAAGAAAGATTGCCGATGGTGAAATTGTTCTGCAAGCCGCCATAGAGGACCGGATCTGAATTGCCCTGGTAGACAAGGTCGTTCTGGTCGAGCAGGCCGTCATTGTTCTGGTCCACGAAACGGCTTATTCCCAGCTGGGAAGAACCGGAACTGACGTATGTCTTGGTAATTTTGTTCCTTTCAATCTCATCTTTGCTGTGCCATACGCCGGCATATTGATATCCCCAGAGGGAATTCAAAGGATATCCGGCACGGTAGCCGTACAGAGGCTGCGTGGTATTGCGGAAATTCACATAGGTCGGCACGAGACGGTCCTCTCCTGCATCGATCACGCGCTGGTCATTGTGCGAAATGGTAAGCATCGTGCTCCAGGAGAATTTTTTCGAGACGATGTTGCGGGTCGTGAGAGTTGCTTCAATGCCTCTGTTGCGGGTGCTTCCCATATTGGTGAAATAGGTGTCATATCCCGTGGACTGGTTAGTCTTCATCGCCAGAAGAAGGTCGGAAGTATTTGACTGATAAGCATCTACTTCGAGATTCACCCTTTCGCCGAAAGCTACGAAATTGAGACCGACATTGTATGAGTCCGTCGTTTCCCATGTAAGGTTTCGGTTGCTCAGACGGGTGTCGTAGTATGCAATAGGACGGTAATCTCCCAACATCCATACTCCCTTGTCGGATGTCAGGGTCGATTGGGACATATAGGTGCCGATGGCATCATTGCCGCTCCGGCCGATACTTGCACGGAGCGAAAGGTCGTCCAGCCAGGACACGCCTGCCAGGAAATTTTCCCTGCTGATGTTCCATCTGACGGCTGCGGCCGGGAACACACCCCACTTGCGGTTCGCGGCGAAGTTCGAGGCTCCGTCGGCACGCATTGTCAATGTCAGGTAGTATTTCTTCAGGTAGTCGTAGTTCACTCTGGCAAGGATAGACATCGAAGTCTTTATGTTTTCGTAGCTGCGGTTCGTGGTGCAACGTTCATCCAGGAGACCGCCGAGATTCTTGTAGGTGACATTGTCATCCATATAGCCTTCACCATTGAACCAATTGTAATTCAGGTTCATACGTTCTGCAGTAAAGCCTGCAAGAAGATTCAGGGTGTGACGGCGGGCAAATGTGCGGTCGTATGTAAATGTATTCTCGCTGAGGAGGACTTGACGGTCCTGGCGTATCGCCGTCGCCGTTCCTCCGGTAAGGTTACGCTGTGCCACCGGAAGGGTTGAAGGCGCGTAACGCAATGATTGATAAGCATCTGTTGTAAACGAGAACTTGCTTACGAATGAAGCGAAACGGCTGAATATGAGACGCACCCACGGCAGGAGGTTCAGATTCGTCTGCTTTACATCATAGCTGATCTGCTTGGCACAGATATATGGATTGTTGAACGGGGCTCCGCCTGAAGCATATTCCGAGCCGAAAGTATTCCATGTATCATTGATACCGAGGAGCGGACTGAGATATATGGCAGCCGTACTGCTGGTTCCGGTTATGGAGGCGCTGGACTTGTCCGTATGGCGCTCTGCATAATACAGACGGGCTCCGGCACGCATCCACTTCAGAGGCTGCGTCTCCACGCTAACCCTGCCGCTGATACGCTTGAATCCGGATCCGATTACGACACCTTTCTCGTCATGATATCCGAAAGAAGCTGATGCTCTGGTAACATTGGTACCGCCTTGTGCCGAGAATGAATAATCCTGATACACACCGGTTTGCGATAGTGCATCAATCCAGTCCGTACCTTTCCCCTTGCCGAGGACCTCGTCTTGCGGAAAATAGAAATTACGGGACGGATCTTCTTTTCCGCCGATGTATTCGGAAATGTAGTGCGTCATGTTGCAGTACTGCGCAAATTCCGATGCATCCATCAAATCGAGCGATCCGGCTATCTTGGATATACCGGCAGCCGCCTTGAAATTGGCAGTGAAGTTACGGGATGTCTCTCGCTCCGTCGTGATGAGGATAACGCCATTGGCACCTCGGGAACCATACAGGGAAGTGGATGACACGTCTTTCAGGACGGAAATGCTCTTGATGTCGGCAGGATTTATCTCATTGAGGTCAGAAACCGCGTCGATTACGCCATCCACCACAATCAGCGGCGCGTTGCCCGCACTGATGGACCTGGCTCCACGGATCTGGATGGACGCTTCCGCACCGGGTTCTCCCGTCGATGACATCATGTCCATACCCGCCACACGTCCCTGAAGGGCCGAGCTGACCGAGGCTGCAGGAATATCGTTCAATGATTTCATGTCCACTACGGAAACAGCGCCCGTAAGGTCGGATTTCTTGGCGGTTCCGTAGGCGATGACCACCACGTCGTCCAGCTTTGCGGCATCGGATTTCATGACCACGTCGATATTCACTCTTCCGTTCACCTGTTCGAGTTTGGATTCGAAGCCGAGGCAACTGAATTCCAGGAAGCCGTTCTTTGACACGGTAATTTCATATTTTCCGTCTGTATCGGTCGCCGTTCCCTTGGTTTTCGACTGTTTGTCAAGCACATATACACCCGGCATAGGATTGCCTTCGCTATCCTTCACCGTTCCGCTGACCTTGATGCTCTGCGCAAATGACATTGCGGCAGAGAGGAACAGCAGGAGAGTAAATATGAGTATTCTTTTCATATATGCGTACTTTTATAAATCTATTTGATTGTCGGTTTGTTTCCTGTAGCATAGATTTCGCCTGAGCATTTGTCCACAGCTTCCGCAGGCAATGCCACCGTAGATTTGCAGTTCGAGAGCACAGGAACAGGCGTGACTTTCAGGATGTGGGCGACGATACCGCCGACCGCTCCGATTTTTGCATTGACAGGTGCCAATGTGTTTTTCGTCATTCCGAATGAACCGGCATTGGTACAATCCGTTATTTCCGTAAATGCTGTTCCGCCGAGTATTCCTCCGGCTAGCGCACATGGTTTCGATATTCCTCCGGCAAGAACGGCTCCGGTATTGGTACATCCTGAAATTTTGGCAGGAGCGGCTGGAAGTCCCACGACGATTCCGGCAATGCCGCCCACATATAATTGTCTCGCGCCTGACATGGCAGCGGATGCGCCACTGGCAATGTTGCTGCAGGCATCGATGGTCCCGGAATTGGTGCAGCCTGTGATTTCCGTATAAAAACCGGTAGCTGGCGTAGGACTGACGAACATTACGTCGGCATTTCCGGACAACAGAGCTATACGTCCTACAATTCCTCCCACGGCATAGGCCCCCTGGTCTCCGGATTTCTGCTTTTCATTCTCCCACAATGTAATCTTGCCTCCATTGGAACAATTCTTCAGCTTCACGAAAACGTCCTTGGTTCCGCCGTATGCTGATGCCAATATTCCTCCGACGGCGCATTTATGGAGGCCGGAAGCGGCAACGGCATTTTTCAGAATCGTGATGTTGCCGGTGTTCTTGCAATCCTCGAAGGTGCCGAGCTTGCTATCCGCATCAGGTCTGAACGCAAGGCCTCCGCCGATCAACTCATGATTCCCGGTGAAAGGCAGGTTGATTTCGAAATCCGCACTGTTCGTGCATGACCGCATCGTGCCGGCATTGGCTTCCACAAGACCGCAGAAATGGAAATTCGCATCCACCGTCACGGTGAGTTTCGACTTGCTTTCGCAGTTTTCAATGGTTCCAAGATTGGTTCCGGCAAGGACTGCACATGAATTATCCCCGGGTTCATTGCGCAATCCGTCCAGTTTAAGGTTTTTAACGACAGCGCCTTCGGCAATTTTCTTGAACAATGGTTTATGGATTGCATTGCGGGTAATCGTGTAACCACCGCCATTGAACACACCATTCCAGGATTCAATCTGAGTGAGATCTCCGGCAGAGACGATATTCGAGGCAACATTGACCTCGCCCGTCTCAGGATCCACCCAGTCGGAATAGTCGCCGGCATTGACGGCATCGGCGAAAGTGTTCCAGGATTCCGGGTCGGTGATGATCAGCGCTCCGGCAGGCACGAAAGTCTGCTTTCCCCAATCGACGACCACGCCGGCAGGAATACGGGTGTTTTCCCTTATTTCAATGACCATCTGACGGTTATAGCTGTCGGTGAGCGTGATGTTGAATCCGTCTGGATATTCGCCGGCAGGGACACAGAAATTCAGCTCCGCAGCCTCCTTTCTGCCAGTTGAGAAACCGGCGTCAGGCAGAGAAATTTCGATTTTATTGTTGCCTTCAATGGCAGAAAGTGCGCCAGTCGCAAGGTTCAGCCCGAATTTGCCGGAAATCGGAGCCGACAGACTGTTCAGGACAATGCCGGCAATCTTGTTCTTTCCGAAATCCATGGCAATGCGTACCACGCCACAGAGGTTTTTCAGTTCAAATTCCTTGTCGGAAGATTGTCCATATAGGACGGCGGCGCCGTTGCTGAAGGAGCCCGGTGTCCATTTCTGGATGGTCTGGAGCGTTATCTCAGCTTTTTCAGAATCCATGGCATCACATATCCAGCTCGGATAAACGACTCCGTATGGAGCATTGACTCCATCGACATTGAATGTCGCCTTTACGGTCCTGGCTCCGATTTCATGGAGAGGTTCAGAACGTTTTCCGTTTACGGCAATTCGGTCGCCTTCACACCAATATACAGGATAGGCATCCCCGTTCAACTCTCCTAGAACAGTCTTGGATGCGATTCCGGAGCTCAGGGACAGGCTGACATTCTCCTCCGGAACGGGCTCGGGTTCTGTCCCGCCGGATGTTTCCGTCTTCCCGCAATTCGTAGATGCCAGCGGCAAAGCTACGATTGCGAGTAATGTCAAAAGTTTCGTTTTCATTTTTATTTGTTGATTATCAGTCTTTTAATATTCAATCTTTTTCTTTGTCCGGAGGTCCGGCAACAGATGCCGCACTTCCGCGGATTTGTTCGGCATAAGCAGTAGGTGTCTTTCCGAACATCTCACGGAAGCATTTCGCAAAATATGAGACGTTGGAAAATCCGACTGTGTAGCAGATTTCAGAAATATTGTTCCCTTGCGGGTCCCGAAGCATTTCCGCAGCCACGGCAAGCCGCAGATTCCGGACATAGTTGTTAGGTGAAGTTTCCAGCAGACGCCTTATCCGCCTGACCAGAGTGGATGGGCTGACCGCCATTTTATCAGCTATTATCTCATTGGACAACAATGGATTGGAAAGATTTTCCCTGACAATGCCGTCGAACTCTGACAGGAAAGTCTGATCTTTCTTCGGAAGTCCTACGATCTGTGATACGGTATTGATCTTTTCCCGGAAGACTTCCTCTTCCCTGGTCCGACGGTATTCCTCTTCCAGTTGACGGTGTTTGCGTTCCGCTTTTTTGTGCATTACCACGAATACCGCTGCATAGATCATCAGTATGAACAACAGAAACAGCGTGATGCCCAAAGTCGATGCCCAGAAAGGCGGTTTCACAACGATTACCAACGGATAATGCGCTTCGTGCCATTCTGAAGATGATGCTGAAGACCTGATTTCCAGAGTATAAGTTCCGGCCGGCACGTTATACCATGAGGCATTGCGCGAAACCGAAATATCCCTCCATACCTTGTCATAGCCTTTAAGCCGACATTGAATCCAAAAAGAAGATTCCGACAGCATGTCTGGAGAAGAAAAATCGAAGATGAAAGAACTCTGGTTGTTACGAAGCTTGATCTTATCCACAAGGTCAATGTTTTCATCGCCGTCCACGATCTGATTCCCTGCACGCATTCCGGTAATCACGATCCTCGGATAATCGCCGGAGCGCATTTTGGTCGGAGAGAAACAGATGAATCCATTGTCAGAACCGGCGCAGAGTTTTCCGGAAGTAAGACGTAATTTACTGTTGGTCAACTTGGTATCCAACAGGCCTTCGACCTCTGTATACAGTCTCATGCCGGAATTTTCAGGATCGAATTGTATCAATCCCTTGTCGGTGGACAGCCACAACGAACCGCTTCTGTCTTCGGAACAACAGAAAAACACATTCGACGGCATTGACGGGAATCCTGACTGGTCATAAGTCGTGAATTTGGCGGTTCCGGTATCATATAAGGAAAAGCCATGGCTGAATCCGACTGCCCAGACACGACCTTTCTTGTCGATATGAACGGAAGTGATTTTATTGCTCGGCAGACCTGAGCCGTCGTCTTGGGTAAAATGAAGCATTTCACCGTCTGATGGGTTCCAGCGATATAGACCTGAAGAAAATGTTGAAAGCCACATATTGCCTTCGGCATCTTCGGCTATCGAGGTAACGAACACGCCATCAATGGATTTCACGTCCTCAAAACAATCTTTTTCTCTATTGTATCTGGAGAGTCCAAGTGTCGTACCTGCATAAATATCGCCTTTCTTCGTCTTGTAAACCAGATAAACCTTCTTGTCCTTACGTCCGCTGTCCCTCATTATGCCGCCATAATGTTTCAATGCAAGTGTCTTGATATCAAGTTTATAAACTCCGCTCAATGAACCGAACCAGAGAGAATTTCCATCAATACAAGGAGAGCAGACGGTCCTCGGTATTCCAGGTATCTTTACACGTTCAACAGTCGCATTTACCGGATTCCACAGCAGAAATCCGGCTTGGTCGGTAGACACCCAAACCTTGGTCGGAGATTCTTCGCAGAAACCGCTGACAATGCACCCTTCCAGCGATGTACCGGAAGCAGTGTAGTATTTCTCGAAATTCATCTGCGCGATTCCGGACCAGTTCACGCCGCTGTCTTTCGTGCCTAGCCATACCCCTTCATTGTTGTCCACGAACGAGCATGTGACGTAACTGCTTGACAATGAAAAACGGTCGTCGGGATTATATTCAATGTGCCTTGAGCCGGTTCCATGCAAATCGTATCTCCATACGCCGGCAGATGTGGAAAGCCAAATCCATCTTTCTCTCTCGAAGAAAGCATCCAGAAGCGTTACACCGGCAGGAAGATGGAACAGACTGCGGATGGAACCTGATATGGGGTCTATTTCACTGATTCCCTTGACCGTGCTTGCCACATAAATCTGCCCGTCGGCTCCTTCGAAAATGCCTTCGACATCATCGGAATCGAACCATCCGCCATCCTTGAACGGTTCCAGGTCATCGGCATTGTCAAATCCTGAAGCAGAGTGATAAAGCGGTGAATGATAGCGCGAGAGCCATATTCCGCTGTTCTTGGAACAGAGAATCCTGCGGAAGCCGGAAATTCCCAAGGTGTCGTAACCGATATGGTGTTGTAGCAGAACAAGCCCTGCCCCTTTACAATCATCCAGATATGACCGTTCTTGTCGGTGGTTATGCTCCGGATCTCGCCCCGTATGGATTCGCCGTCGTCAGCCTTCAGGAGAATAGGTTCGAACTTGTCACGGATATAGTTGTAGCGGCAGACACCGTTGTCGGTCCCTATCCAGATATTGCCGTCCCTGTCCTCTACCAGACAGCGGACATAGTCTGTTTCAAGTCCCAGTTTATCAGTGAAGAAGACATCGAATTTCTTGCCGTCATAGCGGTTCAGTCCATGACTGGTCCCGACCCAGACAAATCCACGGGAATCCTGCATGATGCTGCTTACGCCATCGAATGACAGCCCGCTGTCGGCGGTCGTCAAATGTGTAAACTTATATTGGCTCACATCAGCCTGCGCCGTGCCGTGAAGCGCGACAGCAAGCAGCAATGAGACTGCAATATTCCTTATTATATTTCGTTCTCTCATAACCGGGAAATGAGATTTTATTTAAAATCGAACACTTTGTTAGTGATACGTCCCCTTACGACATAGAGATATCCAGTATCGCCCTCATGATCCCTTCCACCTGAACCATATACCGCAAGAATTTCATCGCCGCCAAGCGGACAAAGCGAATTCCATTTCGCACAGGCCTTGGTCTGGTCTATTGCAAACGGTCTGGAAACTCCTCGCATCGTACTGAATTTATTCTTGACGAATTCTGATTTCGGGCATACTTGGACTTCCATCGCCGTATGCTTATATCGTTCCTCATGAGTGCTTTGCGGTGCGCCGTCCGTCGTCTGATATGACATTACGAAATAATTGTCAGTCTGTATCAGATACGGGGCTCCGGAATAGATCGCTGCACTCTTGAGCGACTTCTGGAAAGGGTCGAACCTGTAAATGCTAGGCGCGCCGACCTGACGGCTCCAATTATCTGCAACCGGGTTATATACGATCTGCGGGAAGAATTGATAGCCATCTCCATTCGCCTCGATTGCGACATATATATTGCCATTGTAAACAGTAGCCGTAGGCATTCCGTCGCGTTTCGTAAACGTATAACACACAACCCGTTTTTCTCCCCAGGTATCGCCCCCGTCTTTCGATTCGATGACGGAAATGTTCTGATATGTAATCTTATCGCTTGCATAAGGAGTCTCATCTGCGAAATAGACCTGTACGGTACCGTCAGGAAGTTCCAGCACGAAAGGCTCATAGCATCCGGAAACATTGTTCGAGGAGTAGAGTCTCTTCAGGCTGCTCCAGGTAGCGCCATTGTCATCGGATGTGCTGATGGAGATATGGAAAGGATAGACAGTCTTGTCTTTATTGGCGACCTTGGTATCTTTAACTCTTTCATTCACAGCATAAATTATACGTCCAGGATGATGTGGATTGCTGGCATTGAGCTGTGCAAATTCCGGATTGTCCATCCTGTGTGACAGACTGTCTTTCTTATAGGCCGGAACGACAATCTTCGCCCCGGTCCATGTGGCGCCGTCATCATTGCTGAAACGGGCATAGCCATGCCAAGTATTTGAGTAGCATATCATTAATCTGCCGTCATTCAGACGGTGCGCACGTCCGTAAGCACTGCACCAACCAGAAACAAGGACAGGTTTATCCCAAGTGATGCCGAGAATGTTGCCATCGACTTCCTCAATGTCTGAAGTTGTATTTTCAAGCGCGGTGAATGTCAATTCTGGTGCGTTGGTGATTACACCGGCTTTAAGCTCCACTTGCGTGCTTGTAGTCGCCTTCAGGAATATTCCTCTGGCATCGGAAAACATTATGCTGAAGCCTTCCCTGAAAATCTGTGGCGGAATGGCAATGCAGAAGTCGTTAAGAGAGGTTTCGTTTCCTGCAGGTTTCAAAGTTATCGTCTTCACGCCGTCTCCGGAGACATTGCCAAGAACAGGATTGCCGGCATTGACATTGAATGAAAATTGTCCGGCAACGGATTCGGAGGCATTGCCCATGAATACTGCTTTGGTCGCCTGGCGGCTGGTACCTGACGGGGATTTCACTTTGATCCGGAGGTACGCGCATAATTGGCGGAAACGCAGACCGGTTGATTCGCTTTGCGCGGCCATTATTGCGGTAGCTGGATCAAAGTTTCCGGCCGCGGGCATTTGCTCCGATTTTATTGTAATCAGATCAGATTGCAGCGCATCCGCGGGATATACGGCGGCATATGGCGGGGTCAATGTTTTCCCCATCGTGAAGGTGGCAGTGTTCGAGCCGGAGGCCTCAGCAGTGAGCGGTTTTGACACGACGCCATTGACGATTATGCAGTCGCCTTCCGACCAGATGACCGGATATCTACCATCTGTCTTTTCTCCAAGAGCAGTCTTGGTCGGAGTTCCATCAGAAACTGCAGTGAAGACGGTTTCGGTTTCCAGCTCGGGCGCGGATTCCGTGCATGCCGCCAGTGCCAGCATTGCTGCGGAAATCATCAGGTATGTGGTTATTCTGCGTGTCATTTTATAGTTCGTCAGGGGTCCGAAGTTAGGTTCGTCAGCGGGCTCGGAGATTAATTCACTTCATTATAATCTTACCTTTCCTTATGTATATATTACCACTTAATTGAGTGATTGCCAATATATTGTCATCACCAAGATCACAGAGTGAGTTCCAAAGGCCGTTGTCCCGTGTCTGGTCGATTTCAAATGGACGGATGCGCTCCCTCATCGTCAGGAATTCATGGCCTGTCATTTCATCAATGCGACATATCGCCATTTCCATCACTGCGTTCTTCGTGGTCGGTTCCAATGCACCTTCAGATGACTGGTAGCAGAGCACGAAATAATTGTCAGTGTGAATGATATAAGGGGCGCCCGCATAAATGAATGCACTTTCCATAGAGGTCTTGAAAGGGTCGAACCGGTTCAATGACGATCCATATACAGGTGTTTTCCAATTGTCTGATATCCTGGTACATACAATCTGCGGATGGAATTTGACATTCTGTCCGTTGGCTTCGATTGCCACGTAAATCCAATCGCCATGAATCATTGCCACAGGCATGCCGTCACGGTATTTTTCATTGTAGCAGACAATCCTGGCAGGTCCCCAGGTATCACCACCGTCTTTGGATTCGATGACGGAAATGTTCTGATATGTCAATCTCCTTTCATAATAAGGCGTCTCATCAGCGAAATAAATCTGCACGGTGCCGTCCGGAAGTTCGAGGACGCATGGTTCGTAACAACCGCGGAGGACATCCCTGTCCCAAATCTTGGATTTGTAGACGTCACGGATGCCGCTCCACGTCTTGCACATGTCATCAGATGTGGAAATCGCTATCGTATAAGGCGTTTGTGAACTTTTATTGTCAGAAGGCCTGATGTTCGCAGCATAGATGATTCTTCCAGGATGGTAAGGATTCTTGTCGCTGAGCTGCGCAAATTCCGTATTGGAGACATTGACCTGAACCGGGGCGATATAGCTGTTGTAAGCCATGGCAGTCTGCGCCTCCGACCATGTGCTGCAACCGTCCTTGCTGATCTTGAAGCAGCCGCTTCCTCCGCTGGAATAGACAGCCATGTAGCTTCCGTCATTAAGTCGGTGCACGCGCGCATACCCGCCAGGTGCAAGCAGCTTGGCATCTTCCCATTCTACCATGATTTCGCCATGAGATGTCTTTCTGGGAGCAGGTGTACAACCAGGCTCGACAGCAGAAACGCCCAAAAGTCCGGCCAATAAAAACAAAAGGACCAAAAACCCAAATAATCGGTTACTCATCTTTGCTTTTCGTTAAAAAACCATACGCAAAGATATGTAAACGATATTTTTTGCATGAAAATTTTTGACACAAAATATGCAAATTTTGAATCAATTTGCGATAACCTTTCTATTGCCTTAGAAGTTCAGCCCCATTCCGACAACCAATGATCTTGGAAGCGACGGACCATAGATATATCCGGAATCACGTAACTCCCCTTGGTCAAAATCTTTCTGATAGGCATTGAAAATATTCTTGACCCCGGCGTGGAGATTCAGGCGACATATTTTCATTATGTTGAATTCGTAACTGATTTTGCAGCTCATGTCCCAGAATGACGGGGTGCTGACGGCGACATCGACATCAGTTCCGCTTCCTTTAAGGTGTTGTGCAAGCATTGGTCCTGTATAGGTCCCTGACAAATCAATGTCGAAATTCTTGAATGGAGAATAGCACGCCACCATGTAGCCGTAGACGTTCGGGGAACGGAAAAGGTCACGGACCGGAGCGACCGCCTCGTCGTCACTCCATGCCTGGGCCTCGTCATAACGGCTTCGCTGTATTGTCAGACCGGCTTGCAGGCTAAACGCCGTCGATATTGCCAGCTTTCCTTCCATCGTGCAGCCATAAACCTTGGATCCGGATCCGTTGTAACGCTCCATGATGTTGCTGTTTCCATCGTCGGCCTTGTCTCCCGTCTGCCTGAGGGAGTATGTATCTTTCAACATAGTGTAGAATCCTTCCGCCATAAGGTTGATGGAAACATTATTGAACGTATGATACCAGTCCGCCGATGCACTGAACGAGTGGGACTTCTCTTCCCTGAGATTGTCGGCGAGCTTGATCCTTATGCGTTCACCGCCGGCAACAGCGATATGCAGGTCTTCGTCAAATGCCTGCGGTGCACGGAATCCTTTGGCATAAATAGCGCGGAAACTCAGGTCACGGAACGGACTGTAGCGGATATTGACCCTAGGGGAGAAAATCGGCCTTCGGATGAGGTCGTGTTTGTCAATGCGGACACCCCCAAGAAGCCCCCAATGTTCGTTTTTCCACTCGTTCTGGAAGTAAGAGCCGATGATATTTATCTTCTGAGCCGTTTTATAACCATATCCGAGCGATTTATCTTTCATGTCATCGAAGTTGTATTCCAGACCGGCTGTAAGTTGGGACGGCATGAACAGCAGGCGATTGAACTTGTACGAATACTGTACTCCCCCGACTGCGGTCAAGTCCGTGGTCCTTCCGTATGCCTTCGGGTCCATCCCGGAGCCATAGTAGCTGTTCCTGCTGATATGCTGGGCGGAAACATATGCATTCCAAATATGTTTGCCATCTTGGCTCTGGCCTTCATAACTGAGTGAACCGCTGTTGTTTATATGTTCGGTCTGTTCAGCTATCAATGCTTCGTGTGCAGGTCGGTCCAGCTGGTCTCCACCGCGTCGGAACTCTTTGACACCATGATATTCGAACTTCAATTTCGAGAAAGAATTCAGCCTCAGGTGTCCCCGTGTACCGATAGTTATCGTATTAAGTGCAGGAATCTCCGTAAATCCGTCGCCGTCAGCATCATAGCCATTCCTTGAGCGTCTCTGCCCGAATACGGACAGTCCGCCTCTGCCATCGTCTGTGACCATTGACGCATTGACGCTGGTGTTGTTGTCAAGAGCCCCGCTCATACCTATAGACGTGAGTTCATGGCTGATTCCTGCGCCGGATCTCATTGCCTCTTTGGTGATTATGTTGATTGTTCCTCCGATTGCGGATGCGCCGAACAAGGCTGATCCGCCTCCGCGCACCACTTCCACACGGTCAATCATTGACGCAGGTATCTGCTCCAGTCCGTATACGCCCGCCAATGCCGAGAATATCGGTCTGGAGTCAATGAGAATTTGCGAGTAATGCCCGTCAAGCCCGTTGATTCTCGCCTGAGTAAACCCGCAGTTCTGGCA
>OIWM01002543.1_pt1 | contig 15006 bp, 16 predicted proteins | sample 1587451 | NCBI WGS metagenome assembly OIWM01 (sample SAMEA3888907, study PRJEB22519) | human gut metagenome | biome: human gut; feature: human-associated habitat; material: faeces | place: Denmark | collected 2011
AATTTAGATAATAAATTACAACTTGCATTAGCAGTAAGTGATGCAAAGTTAATTGTTCATTTAGAAAATGAAGAATAAGACACAAAACTACTTTTCGATAAACTGTACGAAAGTATAGGGCGGAAAGTGGTTTTTTATGAGTAAAATTCAATTGTAAAAGTAGGCAAATGAGGAGAACTTGTCTATGAAGAAAGTTATATTAGATATAAATACAAAAATATTTGAAAAGGCAATTGTGAATGCATTTCAAACATATCAATATGATTTTTTGATTCATAATTCGTCTTTCAGCAAGGAATTTGTTCGTATGCATCATCCTGAGGTGATTCTTTTAGAAGTTACAAATACAAAGGGAAAAAGATACATTGACCGACTCAATGAAATTAAAGATATTAGGAATGTATTTCCTGATATTAAGATTGTCTTTCTCGTTGATGAAAAAGAAAATGCTGATATCGCGACAAAAGTTAAGGATGCGAAACAAGATGGTTTAATTGATAGTTTTATCTATGCATCTGTTTCTGCAGAATATTTAAGAGCAGTGATTGATTCACTCTAGGAGGAGAAAAACATGCAAGTAAAAATTAATGCACTACCTAAGACAATAGCAGAATTTGAAACACTAATGAAGGATTTAAAACTTACAAAAAGAGAAAATACCTGTGCATTATTTCTTTGTGCTTTATATTTATATACAAAGAATGTAGATGATGGTATTAAAGCTTTAAATCTATTAAGAGGCCCTAGACCAATGACAAAGATGGATGAACAGTTCATTCGTGATCGTTTAAGAGGAAAAGAGTATCTAGCTGTTGCATATTTTGAAGGAGCTACACCTGCTAATAATTATGAGCCTTCAAAACCTTATGTATTAAATGTATTTGAAGATCCTAGACCACAAGATGTTGAAGCAGGATATAGTCGTGTATTCTTAGAAACAAAAGGTGCTGATGCAAAGCGACCAATGAAACTAAGACAAAAGGGTGATGAATACTTCCTTTGGGAATATTCTAGTATCGTAACAGGTATTAAAATTCCTGCAGCTCAAGATGCATGGGCTTAATTAAAATAGATGAGAATAGTGGTTGGATGATAGAAGAAATGAAATGTTTCTTTCTATCATCTAACACATCTCTACAGACCGAGATTTATTCATTTAAGGGATTAGATAAAGTAATTAAATATACTTTCTATAGTATAGAGAATTATCACCAAGTTGAAGGAAAAATAACTCTAACAGATGATGAGTGGAAAGTAATAGCAAAGTTAATTCAAAAAAATATGGTAAGAAAATCCACTTCACCAAGAATGAATATTGTTGACAACTCTTCAAAATATTTAAGTGCAACCTGGTTAAAAGATAATGAACTAATAGAACTAAAATATAAGACGGAAAATATAAAAGAAATAAAAAACTACATCATTGAATTAGTACAAGAAAGAGGGTAAGAAATATTATGGGTTTATTTGATAAAAAATATTGTGATATTTGTGGTGAGAAAATAGGACTACTTGGAAATAGAAAACTGGAAGATGGCAATTTATGTAAGAATTGTTCTAAGAAATTATCTCCTTGGTTTTCTGATAGAAAAAACAGCACTGTACAAGAAATTAAAGAACAGTTGGCATATCGTGAGGAAAATAAGAAGAGAGTTGCTGAATTTCATACAACTAGATCTTATGGTGAAGATGTTAAACTGTTAATTGATAAAGATCATAAAACGTTTATGGTTACAGGTGCCAGCGATTTGATGGCAGCTAATCCTGATGTAGTAGATTTGGCTGATTTAACAGGATGTAGTTTGAAGGTTGATGAAAGCCGTGAAGAACTACTAAGAGAAAGTGCAGATGGAAAAGAAGTCAGTTATGTACCACCTCGCTATGAATATTCATTTGATTTCTATATTATTTTGAATGTGAATCATAAATACTTTAATGAAATGCGCTTTAGACTAAATGAAAATAGTCTATGTTTAGAATATGATTCAGCTAATGGTTTTGGTTCTTCTGTGACAACTAAAGTCGCTAATGTTGGTCTTGTGGATAAAAAAGATCCATCAATTAATCTTGAATATAGAAGATATCTAAAGATGGGTGAAAGTGTTGTTCAGGTATTGACTGATATTATCGATGGTAAAGATATTGACGCACCAACTGTAGAAGAAAAAACAGAAACTCCAGTAGCAACAGCATCAACTTCTTGGAAGTGTTCTGCATGTGGTGGTGAGAATACAGGTAATTTCTGTGAATATTGTGGTACACCTAGACCATAAAAAGGAGGTTTAGATGAAAAAGCTCTTAAGAATATTTTTGTGCATGCTAGTATCTTTATCGCTATTAGCATGTAATTCTGAATCAAAAGATAATAAAGGTGGAACAGGTACAATTCCTTTACCTACAGTAAGTTCTGTGGCTTCCACAAATACTGCAAGTCCAAATCCTGTTGAAACAGAATTGCCAGATAAAATAGACGATAAAGATGATATGAGTGAAACAGATTATTTTGTTTATTCATATCCTATCTTAGTAGAAGCTATGGATTTTACGAATTCGGAATTTGCAATAGCCTATCTTGGTTATTACTATGGCGAACATGATAGTGCCTCGCTAATTTCATGGCTAGATGAATCTATTCCAAATGTATTCAAGAGATATCCATATTTACGTGAGGCATGCGAAACAAATTTTACAAATGGTTTTGGTGACTTATATTTACTTGTACCAAAAGATGAAAACGCATCTGTCGCAATTAATAGAATCAGTTATGAAAATGCTTTGCCTGAACCGGAAGTTACAGATGTAGTATATCGCTCAGAAGAAGGAAGTCCCGTTTTATTCTTCAGTAATTATGATGAATTTACTTATCAATCAGATACAGTTGTAACGATTACAACAAGTGAGAAAATTTCTGAATGGTATGTTTCTATGTCCAGTCAAAATGGTAGTCGTTTCCGTATTATTGATGTGCCATTTGATGAAACAACAGGCGAACAGATGTTATTTGATATGTCTCCTTATGAAGATATATATGATTCTTCTTATTATGACTGGATTTCGGCTGGTTGGGGTGGACTAACAGAAATGGGTTTAGAAGGAACATGTTGGGCTATCTGGTCAGAAACAGAATCACATGTTTTATATTTCTTTAGTGAGAATAAAATAAGTTACGAACACTGGAAAGACTATAAATTAATAGATTGTTATGATGGTGAATGGTTTGTTGAATGTGAAATAGATGAGCCTAGTATGTTAACTTTGAAAATCAGTAAAGATGGAGGTTCACCAAATTATCCGGATTATATTGATGAAACTTATCCAATATTAACTAATCCTGCAGGATCAATATTATTAATGTTCAATGGCCAAAAGAATGATACTAGACTTCCATTTATGCCTACAAAAGAGAGAGCTGATGGTTTTATAATGGTATCTTTAGAAAATAAATAATAATCTTATAAATAAGGAAGTATATGCGATTTAAGTGTCAAATATACTTCTTTTTATATCCTCAAAATTAATGAATGTTTAATAATAGTATTATTACAGCAATGATAAGATAAAAAAGAGAAAGTAAGTATGACAAAGAAATCTACATTAACAGTAATTTTTATGCTTAGTTTATTACCAATGTTTCTAAATCAATATGGTGGATTCAGAAGTGTTCAAGAAATAACCGGATTAATTAACTTGCTTAATCCAATTGGTATTGTTTCAATCATTGCTTTTTTTACGGGTGTGTGGGTTCCATTTAAAAATGACGAGATAAATAAAATACTTGGTGCAGTTGGTATAATTGGTATAATTATTTCAGAAATATTTGAATTTTTGACTTGGCATATACAAACAATTACAGGAGAAATGAGTTTACAAAATAGTTTTAGATTAGCTTACCCTGAATTTTATGTTGGTTTAGTTATTTCAATATTTATGATTGTTTTATATGTCAATATAGATAAGTTTATCAAGGAGTAAAATGATGAAAAAGAAAATAATTATTACCTTAAGTGTTATTTGTATGATTTTCATTTTAGCTTATGCAAGGGTAATTAAAATGCATACGATTACTCTTTCAAATCGTGATAATTTAATAAAATCAGAACAAATTCAACCTGTTTTTAGTTATGTAACAGTAAGTGGTGACATGGATACGGATGTTATTTTTACCGATACAGAAACAGGGGAAAATTATACGATTGGATATATTACTCAAGGTATGAAAGAAAAAATTAAGCTGGAAAAAGGTAAATGGTACACGGTTAAAGGTAAAGGTAACCTAACAATAAGACCTGTTAATGTAAGAGTCGAGTGAAAAAATTTGTATTCTAAGAATATAAACCTTTAAAATAGAACTATGGCAAAAAGAAAAAGACGTAAAATAAAGAAGAATATTTTTGGGAGTTTTATTCTCTTTTTCTTTTTGGTGGCGACGTTTGTAAATGCATGCAATGATTTTTATGAACATAATCAACCAGTGAATACACCTAATGTAGTTGAACAGGATATGAGATATAGAAACACATATAATTTTGAAAATTTTAAACTTGTAGATAATCGTCTATATTACGAAAGTGATGAATATACATCAGAAACAGGTATTGATGTGAGTGTTCATCAAAAAGAAATAGATTTTAATAAAGTGAAAAATGATGGGATTTCTTTTGTTTATATTCGTGTGGGTTATAGAGGCTACTCAACAGGCGAAATACATGAAGATGCTTATTTTAGAGAGAACATAAAAAATGCGATAAATGCTGGTTTAAAAGTAGGTGTTTATTTCTTTTCACAGGCCACAAATGCAAAAGAAGCTCAAGAAGAGGCTGAATTTGTACTGTATTGTATTAAAGACTATAAGATAGCATTACCTATTGCATATGATATGGAATATGTAACACAAGAAGATCGTATTAAGGATTTAACAAATGAACAATTAACAGAATGTGCAAAATCATTTGCGGATACAATTCGTAGTGCAGGATATGATTCAACAATTTATGAAAGCTCATCATGGTTAATACATTCTATTGATATGACAGTTTTGCAAGATTATAACAGTTTCTGGGTAGCTTCTTATCATACTGGCAAGATGCCATATAACTATGTCTTTGATATATGGCAATATACACCAAATGGTCGTGTTGAGGGCATAGAAACAGATGTAGATATGAATATCATGATAAAAAAGAAGTAGGTTATAAATCTACTTCTCCATAAGTTTTTTCTATACATTCAACTTCTGCAGTGCCTTTAGATATATTTTGTATATCTTCTTGTAGAGATAGACTTTCGTTACAAGAAAATGCAGTAGTTACTTTATTATCATAAATGGTATCGATGATTGTGCCATTTTTTCTTAGGTAGGATTCAACTTGACCGACAAGATCATAGCTATAAGTGATGTTATATATAAGTAGTGCGACTTCTTCTACTTTTTTTGCGTTTTGAATAGCTGATGAAGCTGCACCAGAATAAGCTCGTATTAAACCACCTGCACCTAGTTTTATACCACCATAGTAACGAACAACACATGCACATATATCCATTACGCCACTTTTTTTAAGACTATCAAGTATTGGAACACCAGCAGTACCCGCGGGTTCACCATTATCACTGGAACGTTGGATTTCGTTATTTCTTCCACAAATAAATGCTGTACAAACATGAGTAGCATCTTTATAGTCATTACGAATAGTTTCAATATACTCTCGTGCTTCATCTTCATTTTTACATGTTTTAATGCAGGCAATAAAACGAGATTTTTTTATGACTGTTTCTTCTCTATATTCTTCTTTAATACGCATGACACCATTCTAACACATGCTATAATGAGAAAAGGTTAAATATATGGGAAAAATACATCAGTTAGATACACAAACAGCGAATATGATTGCGGCTGGAGAAGTCGTTGAAAGACCGATGGGCGTTGTAAAAGAGCTCGTTGAAAACGCAATCGATGCAGGAAGTACAAGAATTACCGTATCGGTTATAGACGGTGGTATGACAAAAATCACGGTTAGAGATAACGGCATTGGTATGGATAGTGAAGATGCTTTAAATGCATTTAAACGACATGCTACATCAAAAATCAAAGGGCAAAATGATTTGTTCGATATTCATACATTAGGATTTCGCGGTGAAGCATTACCTTCTATCGCTTCTGTTAGTAAAGTGACATTAACTACAAGTGATGGTAACGATTCTACAAGAGTACAGATTGAATATGGTGAAATAAAAAATGCTGGCAATTATCCATGTGATGAAGGTACAGAAATATCTATAGAAGGGTTGTTTTATAGAACACCTGCACGTTTAAAACACTTAAAAAGTGGCAGCTATGAAAATACATTGATTCAAGATGTTATTGTTAAGTTTGCCTTCAGCTATCCTTCTATTGCATTTACTTTTATTAGTAATGACCGTATTTCATTTCAAACAACTGGTAAAGGAAACTTGTTAGAAGTGATTTATCAAGCATGGGGTAGAGAAGCAGGAGAAAATGCAATAGCAGTAGATTTTAGTGACTATGATTATCATGTGACGGGATATATTGTAAAGCCTTCATTAACACGAGTTTCTAGAAACTGTATGCATGTGTTCTTAAATGGACGTATGGTACGTACTTTCAGGTTATATAAATCAATACTTGATGGATATGAAGATTTTATCGTTAAAGGAAGAAATCCTCTAGTTGTATTAAATATAGAAATGGATCCTCAACTTTTAGATGTAAACGTACATCCATCAAAGTGGGAAGTTAGAATATCAAAAGAAAATCAACTTGAATATTTAATTAAAGATAATATTCGTGAAGCTTTAAAATCAACAATACTTGCGCCGGCTGCTGAAGTGAAAGTTGCTGTTCAAAAGGTAGCAGTTGAACCTATTGTCTTTGATACAAATAGTGCTTTAGTTACACCTTTTGTGGCGAAAAAAGAAGTCACAGTTACACCAGTTGTAGAAACAAAACCAATTGAAACCATTAAAGAAGAAAATATTAAACCAGTAATACAAGAAGAAATTAAAGAAGAAAAGATTATCGAAGAAAAAGAAATTCAGCATGAAAAATTACCGGAAATGACAGTGATTGGACAACTTCATGAAAAGTTTATTTTATGCTCTACTGAAAAAGGATTAGCTATATTAGACCAGCATGCTTGCCAAGAACGTGTGCATTATGAAGAACTGCTGCAAAAGTTGGAGGAAACAACACCAGTGATGATGGAACTACTTGTTCCAATTTCTATACTTGCAGGTAATGATTTGGTGGAAAGAGTGGATGAAATAAACGCTTCTATTAGTGATATGCATTTTCAATTTGAACCATTTGGAAGAGATACATTTATTGTAAGAAGTGTCCCAATGTGGATGAAAGAAGTTGAAGAAGAAAGATTCTTACAGGATGTCATAGATAATTTTAAAAATGATCGTGACTCTAAGTATGCCCGCATGGAAAAGAAGAAGATAGCGACTATGGCATGTCACAGTTCTATTCGCTTTAATCGAACACTTTCATTAGATGAAATGAAAGAAGTCGTTAAACAATTATACAAGTGTCAAAATCCATATCATTGTCCACATGGTCGACCAACATTTATTATTCTTGATGAAAAAGAACTAACAAAGGAATTTTTGCGATGAAAAAAGTACTTGTAATAGCAGGACCAACAGCGAGTGGAAAAACGTCATTTTCAATTGAGCTTGCAAAAAGATTAAATACAGAAATTATCAGTGGCGATTCGATCCAGGTATATAAAGGATTTGATATAGGATCTGGAAAAGTAACAGAAGCAGAAAAAGAAGGTGTACCACATCATTTGATTGATATTTTAGAACCGGGTACACAATATTCTGTAAAAGACTTCCAGAAAGAAGCAAGGATGCTAATTGATAATAGTTCTAAGCCGATGATTATCGCAGGTGGTACTGGTCTATATTTAAAAGCATGTTTATATGATTATGTTTTTGACACAGAAGCTAGCCCAAGAAATGAAAAATATGATCAATATACAAATCATGAATTATATGAAATGCTTGTAGAAAGAGATCCAGTGCAGGCAGAAAAGATTCATGAAAATAACCGTCAGCGTGTATTAAGAAGTTTAACGGTACTGGATAATACTGGTAAAAGACAAAGTGAAATCATAGATGAACAAAATCATGAACCAATTTATGATTTTTTCATTGCAGGTTGCACGATGGCAAGAGATGAATTATATGAACGTATTAATTTACGGGTAAAAATGATGATAGAAAAAGGCCTCGAACAAGAAGTTAAAGGCCTGTTAGATAAGGGTGTAACTTTTGAAGATCCAGCAATGAAAGGTATTGGCTACCGTGAGTGGGCTGATTATTTTAAAGGTGATTTGTCCACTTGTGAAGTAGAAGCTTTAATTGCCAGAAACTCAAGAAGATACGCAAAGCGACAATATACATGGCTAAATCATCAAATGCCAGTACACTGGTTTGATCCTAGAAATAAGGAAGAAAGAAGTGCAATGCTTGATGAAATGGTCAAGTTTGCAAGTAATTAAGATACTTGGAACTGGCTGTTGTAAAGCTTGCTATAGAAACCGTTTTTCGCTAGTAGTTGAGTATGATTACCTTGCTCAACTATTTTTCCGTCATTCATGACCAAAATTAGATCAGCATTTCTAATTGTAGAAAGTCTATGAGCAACAACAAAACTTGTTCTATCTTTCATTAATGTATCAAAGGTTTCCTGAATCATTAATTCTGTTCTTGTATCGATGGAAGAAGTGGCTTCATCAAGAATTAACATTGGCGGTAGGCATAACATTACCCGGGTAATACAAAGTAATTGTTTCTGACCTTGAGAAATACTATCTTCATTTAACACCGTATCGAATTGTTCTGGAAGTTGCCTGATAAATTCATAACTGTGTGCTTTTTTACTTGCGGCAATAATTTCTTCATCTGTTGCATCAGGTTTACCAAAAGCAATATTATCTCTAACTGTACCAGATTTAATCCATGTGTCTTGTAGAACCATGCCATAACACTTTCTTAATGTATGACGGGATAAATCAGTAATATTTACACCATTAATAGATATATCGCCACTGTTAACTTCATAGAAACGCATTAATAAGTTAATTAAAGTGGTTTTACCACATCCTGTAGGGCCAACAATTGCGACTCTCATTCCTTTATCAACGTGGAGGTTGAAGTCTTCAATGAGTGGTTTATCAGGGTTATATGAGAAATGAACATTTTTAATATCAACCGTTTCAGGTTCTGTATTTAATTCAATATTTCCACTATTTGTTTCAATTGGTTCTTCTAACAGTTCAAATATTCTAGAAGCACAAGCAAGAGCGTTCTGCATTTCTGTAACTACCGAACTAATGTCATTAAATGGTTTCATATACTGGTTAGCATAAGAGAGTAATACCGATAAACCACCTACAGTTAATGAGTTGGCTAGAATCATATATGCGCCAACAATTGCAACACAAGCATAAATAGTATTATTTACAAATCTCGTTGAAGGGTTTGTGATACTGCTGTAGAAGACAGCCTGCTGGCTATATTTTTGCAATTCTTTATTAATTTCAGCAAATTGTTTAGAAGCTTTTTCTTCATAGCCAAAAGCATGTACTACTTTCTGGTTACCAATCATTTCATCGATAAGAGCTGTTTGTTTACCACGGGATTCACTTTGTTTTTTAAACATTGTATAAGATCTTGACGCAATAAATTTAGCCACAAAGAAACTTAAAGGTGTTAAACAGATAACCATAATACTAATCACAACATTTTTAGAAAACATAAAGAATAATGTCGCGATAATTGTAACAATACCTGAGAATAGTTGTGAAAAACCTAAGAGTAAGCCATCTGATAAAATATCAGTATCCGCAATGATGCGACTCACAATATCACCAGTACTATGTTTATCTATATAAGATAATGGAAGTTTTTGAATATGTTCCATTGCTTGTAAACGAATATCTTGAACAATATGATAAGTCATTTTGTTGTTCAAAAGATTCATGATCCATAAACTGATAGAAGCTAATATAACACAGAAGATAATCTTGGATAAATAATGTCCTAGGTTTGCAAAATTGACATTACCAATAGATACAATTTCATCAATCGCATCCCCGAATAAAACAGGAACATATAATTGTAAAATGACAGAGAACATAGCAAGTAATATACTTACGACTAATACAAAGCGATATTTGCCAATAAAATGCATTAATTTAAAAAATACGTTTTTGTTTTTCATTATGCAAATACCTCCTCTCTATGTTCTTTACGTTTTTCAGGGAATTGTGAATAATAGATTTCTTGATATACAGGACAATCTTTCATTAAGGAATCATGTGTTCCGATACCAACTAGATTACCATTATCTAAAACAAGTATCTTGTCTGCTTTATCAATAGCAGATATTCTTTGCGAAACAATAAATGTTGTAATATTGGTTAAAGAACGTATAGCTTTTCTTAAAGCAGCATCTGTTGCAAAGTCTAAAGCACTGGCACTGTCATCTAAAATAAGTATTTCAGGTTTTTTCACTAAAGCTCTAGCAATAGTTAGACGCTGTTTCTGCCCACCGGAAAGGTTACGACCATTTTGTTCAAGCATAAAATCTAACTGACCTTCTTTTTTCTCAACTACTTCTTTTGCTTGTGCATGCGTTAATGCATCCCATATTTCTTCGTCGGTGGCATTTTCATTTCCCCATTTCATATTTTCACGGATAGTACCTTTAAATAACACAGCTTTTTGTGGGACTACACCAATCTTGTTTGTTAAGGAAGAATGACTATATTCACTAATTGGATGACCTTCTAATATGATATTTCCACAAGTAGCATCATAACTTCTAGAAATTAAACTTACTAATGAGCTTTTACCACTGCCAGTACCACCGATAATACCAATTGTTTGTCCTTTTAAAACATTGAAACTGATATGAGATAAACTCTCGGCACCAGCATTTTTATACATGAATGAAACATCATTGAATGAAAGTACTTCTTCATTTGTATTTTCTTCAATATCTCTTGAACCATATTGCATGCTTGATTCAATATCTAATACAGAAGATACTCTATCAGCACATGCTAGAGCTTTGTTAATGGTGATGACAAGTGAAGCAAGTTTAATAAGTTCTACAATAATTTGTAACATGTAGTTATATAGAGCTACAGTTTCCCCTTGACCAAGAGTACCAATATTAACCTGCACTGCACATTCTTTAATTAAAAATACAGAAGCTAAGTTAATTAGTATATAAGTCACTGGATTTAATAAAGCAGAAATTCTGCCGACAAATTCATTTAATTTTGTTAGGGTAATATTGCTGTAAGAAAACTCTTCAACTGATTTTTCTTCTCTGCAGAAAGCACGGATAACACGGATTCCAGTTAAGTTTTCTCTAGTGAGTCTAGTAACTTTATCTAAAGCATTTTGTACTTTTTTAAATAAAGGAATGCTAATTAACATAATGGAAAAAACAACAACAAATAATATAGGTATTGTAACAACAAAAATAAAGGCTGCTTTTGTGTTAATTGTAAAAGCCATTACCATCGCTCCAAAAACGATAAATGGACTTCTTAATAACAGCCTTAAGCCTAAATTCAAACCATTTTGAACTTGATTGATATCATCAGTTAAACGCGTAATCATGGTATCTGTACCAAGTGTATCTAATTCAGTAAAAGATAGTGATTGAATATGATCGAATACAGCTTGTCTAACATTTGTAGCAAAACCAATACTGGCTTTAGCAGCGAAGAATTGTGCTGTAATACTGCAGGCTAAACCAACTAATGCCATTAGAATTAATATCCAGAAACATTTCCAAATAGCACTATTGTTATTTTGTGCAATACCTGTATCAATCATCTTTGCAATAACAACCGGTACAAGTAAATCAAAGAATACTTCGAGTAGTTTAAATAAAGGAGCAAGAATACTTTCTTTCGTATATTCTTTTAAATAAATCTTTAATTTCTTCATGTTTATATCCCTCAATAACACAATAAATTATACCTTTATATAATCAATATTAAAAATATTATTATCTTATTAACTTATATAAAAAATATATAGATTGGATTGTACTTTTGAAATACGGATACTTTTCGACATAAGCAATCTTGAAATATGAATACTTTTTAATTTGTAAAATATTGAAATTTAAATATAAAATAGTTATTATTCAATTGAAATATAGATGTAGGAGAAAACTATATGTTTAAACGTAAAGTATATGATAAATTGAAGGAATGGAAAGATACTTATAATGGGAAATATGCGTGTTTGTTAGAAGGCGCAAGACGAGTTGGCAAGACTACAATTGCTGAAGAATTTGCCAAAAATGAATATCAAACATATATCAAAATTGATTTTTCAAATATCACAGATGAACTCTTAGATGTTTTTAAAGATATTAATAAGCTGGATTTATTTTTCTTGCGTTTGCAAACAGAGACAGGTATTGATTATTTAAACGTAAATCAGTAATTATATTTGATGAAATTCAGTTATATCCTAAAGCTAGACAAGCAATCAAACATTTAGTAGCAGATGGAAGATACGATTATATTGAAACGGGCTCACTTATATCAATTAAAAAGAATGTAAAAGATATCTTAATTCCTTCAGAAGAATATAAGATACAAGTTTATCCGATGGATTATGAAGAATTTTTATGGGCAACAAATGGAAATCCAGGTATATACAAAAAAATATTAGAATCAAAAATGTCTTTAGGAGATAGTACAAATCGTACTTTAATGAGAGAATTTAGAATCTATATGGCAGTTGGCGGTATGCCACAGGCGGTTGAAACTTATATTGAAACAAACAATTTAAGTGCAGTAGATAAAGTGAAAAGAAGAATAATAGATTTATATTCGGATGATTTAAAGAAAATAGATTCTTCGGGACGCTTGGGTAATATTTATTTATCTATTCCCAGCCAACTCGCTTTAAAAAGGAAAAGATTCAGTATAAAAGAAGCCACACAAAAACAAAAAACAAGTAAAGATGAAGAAAGATTTTTTGATTTGGTGGATTCAAAAATAGTTCTGCCCTGTTATAATGTCACACAACCTGATATTGCTTTAGAATTAACAAAAGATTTTGATTATTTTAAGTTATATTTTTCTGATATTGGTTTATTTACAACAATGTTATTTGATAGTGGAAAAGGAATAGAAGATAACATCTATAGTAAATTGTTGAGTGATAAGCTTGAATCTGATTTAGGGTATTTGTACGAAAATGTTGTAGCACAAATGATTGTCGCAAGTGGAAGAAATTTGTACTATCATACTTGGCGCGATAAAGATAAGACGCATAGTAATGAAGTGGATTTTTTGATTACAAATAAAAATAAAATTATTCCGATTGAAGTAAAATCTTCAAGTATTAAAAATCATAAATCAATTGATTTATTTGTTGAAAAATATTCTCAAATTGTTGGAAGAAGATTCTTGTTTTCTCAAAAAGATATATCACATGATGGAATGTTAGAACTTATGCCAATTTATTTAGTTCCTTTTATTTTAGAATCATTATAAGTGACAGTACTAATATATTTTGTGCTGGAATATTTTTCATAAAACACCTGTTTTCTAGATATCATATGAATTTGTAAGAATAAAATTGAAAATAAGAAACAGGTTATCAGCATAATTTCTAAAATGAGATATATTGATAAACTTAATAGACCAGTATGATGTATTGCATATAAAGCAGTAGTAAAAATATAAGGTAAGGTAATTAAATATAAACAAAATAATATAAATCTTAGAATTAACTGGAATAATCGAACAGGTTCATTGTCATCAGAGATAATTTTAATTTTCGTAATGCGCATACCATATGTTTGACCATGCTTAAAATAAGCTAAGAATGTGAAATATATAAAGGCAATAATCTTCTCTAGATGAGGAATATTAATTGATAGTATTGCTAGTATTATAGAAGTAACCATAGTAATAAGAATGATCATACCTAAGTCACATATAAATGATATTGTTCTTCTTAAGAAAGATACTTGTTCACCTTTCTTATAGCTTTCTTGATCTATTTCTTCTCTTGAAGGTAAAAATTTAGCAAGTACATTTGCAACATAATATCCAATAAAACCACCTAATGTATTTGCCATTAAGTCATCAACGTCAAATAAACGATATCCTCTTGGATAGATAAAGAAGATACCAGTTAATTGTGTTATCTCAAAGAATAAAGATAGAAGAAATGAGCATAATACAGTTTTCTTTAGATTATAGTTGAAATAATAATGAAGATATACACCGAAAGGTAACAGCATCAAAATATTAAATAAGAACTGAAATAATGCAGGATTATTGATATAGGCTATGAGTCCTTTAATATTACTTTTTTGAGCTTCTTTAATCATATCTAAAACAAACTGAAATGGGATAAAAGAAGCTCTAGGACTAGTCAGTTTACTTACAAATTCTTTTGAAGGTAATGGTAATAGTACTAGAAAAAATACACATATTAGATAGAGAATAAAAGAATAAATGATAAGATTTCTAATCCATATAGCTGTACCGTATTTTCTATAGTTATACAAAATATAGGGAAGTGTAAATATTGCGGCTACTATAGGAAAGAATAAGAAGGCTTGTTTTATTACATGAATATATGAACTCATAATTATCTCCAAATCGTAATTAGTTTAGCATCTTTTGAAGTGAAAAAACGAGGATTTAAACAATTGTAAGAAAACTGTAAGAAACAGTTTTTGATGAATAAGTTATGTTGTTATAATAATCCTTGAAAAAGGAGACAAACTTATGAAAGTTGTTATTACAGTAGTAGGAAAAGATAAACCGGGGATTATAGCTAATGTTGGAAAAAGATGTGCTGATCATAACGGTACTATCGTAGATATTACACAAAAAGTACTTCAAGACTTATTTACAATGATTATGATTGTAGAACTACCTGAAGAAACAGAATTACAGAAATTCTCAAAAGATATGCAGG
>OIWM01002558.1_pt1 | contig 14899 bp, 11 predicted proteins | sample 1587451 | NCBI WGS metagenome assembly OIWM01 (sample SAMEA3888907, study PRJEB22519) | human gut metagenome | biome: human gut; feature: human-associated habitat; material: faeces | place: Denmark | collected 2011
CTGGGAAGAGCAGGGGTGCAAATGGTAATTCCGCACGATAAAAGGGACGCTGTGTATATGCGCAGCGTCCCTTTTCTGTTTTATTCTCCGTATGCTATCTTCATCAGACGGTCTTTATCCGTCACGGTCACCCCGCCGCGGTAGAGCTTCACGATGCCCTCGCCGGCGAAGTATTTCAGCAGGCGGCTCACCACCTCGCGGGCAGAACCCATGTACTTTGCCATCTGGTCCTGGGTCAGGCGGACATCGTCGCCGCCGGTCTTGGCAAGCTCGTCCGCAAGGAAGATGGCCAGCCGCCGGTCGGCGCTCATGAACAGGATCTGCTGCATCGTCCACATGGTGTCGGAAAAGCGCTCTGCCGTCATCTGGTAGGCGTAGCAGCGCACATAGACATTCTGCTGCATCAGACGGCGGAAGATGCCCGCGCTGATGCACAGTGCCGCGGTGTCCTCCTCAGCGTCGATGTACAGGTCCACATTCACCGAGTCCATCACGCAGGACGCCGACAGGATGCACACCTCCCCGCCGAACAGGCGGTACAGCGTCACATCCCTGCCGTCCTCGGACAGCAGATAGCTGCGCAGCTGTCCGCTGCGCAGCAAAAGGATGCCCACGCAGCTTTCCAGCGGGCTGTGCACCCGGGCGCCTTTTGCGTAGTGCACCGGGCGGGTAAAGCGGCACAGCCGCTCCTGCTCTGCCGGGGTCAGCTGCTCCCAGAACGGAAACGCACAGGCCAGACACCGGGCGTGCGGAGATGTTTCAGCCATACAGCTCACCCCTTTCGCAGCGCCTTGGCGGCTTCCGTACCCGCCAGCGCGCCCTCATAGACCGCTTTTGCCACCTGCAACAGCCCGCCGGTGCAGTCTCCGGCGGCGTACAGGCCGGGCACGGTGGTCTGCATCTTCTCATCCACTTTGACAGCCCCACGTTCTGTCTTTTCCAAATTCAGGTTTTCGAGCCCGAAACCTTTTGTCACAGGACGACGGCCGACACTCATCAACAGCTTCTCCGCTACCACACTGCCACTTCCTTCCGCATTCTCATAAGAGACAACAGCAGCTCCTTCCGTCTGCGACAGGCCGACAACTTTCGTACTAAGCAGGAATTTAATGCCTCGCTTTGCATATTCCGCACGCAACAGAGCAGAAAGTTCCTTATCCATTCCGCCGAGAATCTCATCCAGCATTTCGACTACCGTCACTTGCACACCCAAGCTATTGAAGAAAGAAGCGAACTCCATTCCTATCACTCCGCCACCGACAATGGCCAGAGAAGCGGGCAGTTCTTTATTATCCAACGCGTCCCGGTGCGTCCAGTAATTCACCGTTTCCACTCCGGGAATAGGGGGAATAAAGGTTTCCGAACCGGTGCAAAGTATCAGGTTCTCGCCTTCGTAAGTCTCCTCACCGCAGCGGACTGTATTCTTATCTATGATTTGCGCTTCTCCCAATACTATCGCGACATTATTCGAAGCCAACTTCGCCTTCACCCCCAATACCAGTTTACGTACCACTTTGCTCTTACGGACAATAATCTTGGATAAATCAAAAGAGACTTCGGATACGTTTATCGCATACCTCGACGCGTGCTTTGCACTATCATAAGTTTTTGCCGAATAGAGCAGGGTCTTAGTCGGGATGCATCCCTCGTTCAGACAGACACCGCCCAGATTGTTCTTTTCAATCAACAATACACTCAAACCGGCTTTGCCGGCAGATTCGGCAGCCGTATATCCCGCAGGACCACCGCCGATAATAATCACTTGGTATTTCATAGTAAATAAATTATTTAGTTCATTTTCTTTTCAATCAGTTCAACAAATTCCCGTTCTTTGACAGGCATGACGGAAGCAAACTTGTCTTTCCCATACTCTATCAATATGTAATCGGTCACCGAGAAACTCCCGAATTTCATAGAACGGTACCTTTGTATAGTCGTAATTTCGGAAATAGGAATTACCTTCTTACGGATAAAGCGTCCACGGGATATTTCAATATTTCCGTTCGTAGTGACCGTATAGGCGGTATGTATAATCTGTTCGATCACTACAATCAGCATGAGCATAAACAGCACAGCCGGCAAGATATATTTACACCACAAAGCACCGACGGCATTTACAGTAAGCACTGCCAAGAGGAAATACTGGTACCAGGCGATGCGGGCATGAAAAATTCGATTCATTTTGTCAGATTTTTGCCTGCAAGGTAGCAATTTTATGAATTAGTGACAACGAAAAGTACAACGAAGTAACTTATTTTGTAGCTTTGCGGTGAGAAATAACAAAATTATGGTAAGAAAGTTCGATTTCCTCGTTATCGGTTCCGGAATTGCCGGTATGAGTTTTGCGCTGAAAGTGGCGCACAAAGGTAAAGTTGCTCTTATCTGTAAAAGTGGGCTGGAAGAGGCCAATACGTACTTCGCACAAGGTGGGGTAGCGTCTGTGACCAACCTGCTGGTAGACAATTTCGACAAACACATTGAAGACACCATGAACGCCGGCGACTGGATCAGCGACCGTGCCGCAGTGGAGAAAGTAGTGCGTGAAGCTCCCGCACAAATTGAGGAACTAATCAAGTGGGGAGTGGACTTCGACAAAAATGAGAAAGGCGAATTTGACCTGCACCGCGAAGGGGGACACTCTGAATTCCGTATCCTTCACCACAAAGACAATACGGGAGCTGAAATACAGGATAGCCTGATCAAAGCCGTGCAACGGCATCCCAATATCACGGTAATCGAGAACCAGTTTGCTATTGAAATCCTGACCCAACATCATCTGGGAGTCACCGTTACCCGCCAGACACCGGACATCAAATGCTACGGTGCTTATATCCTCGATCCGAAGACCGGAAAAGTAGATACCTATCTTGCCAAAGTGACTTTGATGGCCACCGGTGGAGTGGGAGCCGTCTACAAGACCACAACCAATCCGCTAGTCGCCACGGGGGACGGCATCGCTATGGTTTACCGCGCCAAAGGTACGGTGAAAGATATGGAATTTGTGCAGTTCCACCCCACCGCCCTTTATCATCCGGGTGACCGTCCTTCTTTCCTGATTACGGAAGCAATGCGCGGCTACGGTGGCGTACTCCGTACTATGGACGGCAAGGAATTCATGCAGAAATACGACTCGCGTCTCTCGCTTGCCCCGCGCGACATCGTGGCACGTGCCATTGACAACGAGATGAAGAATCGCGGAGACGATCATGTTTATTTGGACGTCACCCACAAAGATCCGGAAGAAACAAAGAAACATTTCCCCAATATCTACGAGAAATGCCTGAGTCTGGGCATCGACATCACTAAAGATTATATCCCGGTAGCTCCGGCCGCCCATTATCTCTGCGGCGGTATCCTGGTAGACCTGAACGGACAGTCTTCTATCGAGCGTCTATACGCAGTAGGAGAGTGTTCTTGCACAGGACTGCACGGCGGTAACCGCCTGGCTTCCAACTCTTTGATTGAAGCCGTGGTATATGCCGATGCAGCTGCCAAGCACAGTCTGCAAGTCATCGACCAATATTCCTACAACGAGAACATCCCCGAATGGAACGATGAAGGTACCCGCTCACCGGAAGAAATGGTACTCATCACACAGAGCATGAAGGAAGTGAATCAGATTATGAGTACGTATGTAGGTATTGTCCGCAGCGACCTTCGCTTGAAACGTGCCTGGGACAGACTGGACATTATCTACGAAGAGACTGAAAGCCTGTTCAAACGTAGTGTCGCTTCCAGAGAAATCTGTGAATTGCGCAATATGGTGAATGTCGGCTATCTGATTATGCGCCAGGCAATGGAACGCAAGGAAAGCCGCGGATTGCATTACACGATAGATTATCCGCACGCAAAGAAATAATTATGAAAACATTAGCTCAACTCTTTATTTCTTTGTTCTGTATGATAGGATTAGCTTCCTGTTATACAGGCATCCCGCTAAAAAGTGGGAAATCCGAGAACAACAGAACCTACGAAGTAAGTTATCTGTTTGAGCACGAGGGAATAAAAGTCTACCGTTTTTTTGATATGGGAAACTATGTATATTTCACCACACGGGGAGATGTAACTAGTATCAAGAATGATTCGACAGGAGAACGGACAATTACCATTTACAAAGACAGTATCCGAAATAAATAGAAAATGAGGCTGATTAACAAGTCAGCCTCATTTTTCTTTATCCAATTAACCCGGTAGACGCAGATTAATAGTTTTCTTTCTTCACTTCGAAATATGCTTGCGGATGCAGGCAAGCCGGACAAACTTCAGGAGCTTCCTTACCTACGGTGATGTAACCGCAGTTACGGCATTGCCATACCACTTCGCCTTCTTTAGCGAATACAGTCATATTTTCGATATTGTTCACGAAAGCCAGATATCTTTCTTCGTGACCTTTTTCAGCGATAGAGATGTTGCGGTACATAGCAGCAATCATCGGGAAACCTTCCTGTTCTGCTACATCTGCGAAGTGGGGATAATCCAGTGACCATTCTTCATGCTCGCCGGCAGCGGCAGCGCGAAGATTTTCGAGTGTAGTACCGATTACACCGGCCGGATAGCTGGCAGTAATTTCAACCATACCACCTTCCAGAAACTTAAACATACGTTTTGCATGTTCTTTTTCCTGATCAGCCGTTTCAGTGAAGATAGCAGAAATCTGTTCGTAACCTTCCTTTTTAGCCACACTTGCGAAATAAGTGTAACGCATTCTTGCTTGTGATTCTCCTGCAAATGAAGTCAACAGATTCTTCTCTGTCTGAGTTCCTTTAATACTTTTAGCCATAATTCTAATCTATATTTTAAATTGGTAATTACCAAACGTAACTTGTCGTACTATTTATAACGCAAATATAAGCGAATTGTTCGTAATAAACCGACTTTTCTTTATGAATAAAAACTATCAGTTCATTGATGAAATCTATCAACAGACAAATAATATGCTGGAGAACATACTTATTTCGATTATTTTATATAATTTTGCAACCTCTACTTTGCAAAAAGGTCAGATTACACGTATAACAACTCATAAAAATGAAGCTATTTGAATTTAAACCCAAGCTGGTTTCTTGTCTGAAGAATTACTCGAAAGAAACGTTTATGGCGGACCTAATGGCCGGCATCATCGTAGGTATCGTGGCACTTCCATTGGCTATCGCCTTCGGTATCGCCTCGGGAGTATCGCCCGAAAAAGGTATTATCACCGCTATCATCGCCGGATTTATCATCTCCCTAATGGGAGGTAGCAAAGTCCAGATCGGCGGCCCGACAGGTGCTTTCATCGTTATCATCTACGGCATTATCCAGCAATACGGTGAAGCCGGACTGATTGTAGCCACGCTCATGGCAGGTGTACTGCTTGTATTACTGGGAGTCTTCAAACTCGGTGCAGTCATCAAGTTTATCCCTTATCCTATCATTGTCGGATTTACCAGCGGTATCGCCGTTACTATTTTCACTACCCAGATTGCCGATATTTTCGGTTTATCTTTTGGAGAGGAGAAAGTGCCGGGAGATTTCGTCGGGAAGTGGATGATTTATTTCCGTCACTTCGATACGGTCAACTGGTGGAACACTATCGTGAGCGTTGTCAGCATTATTATCATCGCCATTACCCCCAAGTTCTCAAAAAAAATTCCCGGCTCACTGATAGCAATTGTCGTTGTCACTGCTGCCGTCTATCTGATGAAAACCTTCGGAGGAATCGACTGCATCCAGACGATAGGAGACCGTTTCACTATCAAATCGGAATTGCCTGACGCTGTCGTGCCCGCCCTAGACTGGGAAGCTATCAGGGAATTATTTCCGGTAGCTATCACGATTGCCGTATTAGGAGCTATCGAATCATTGCTGTCCGCCACGGTAGCCGACGGTGTGATTGGCGACCGCCACGATTCCAACACAGAGCTTATCGCGCAAGGCGCGGCAAATATCGTAGCCCCTCTGTTCGGAGGTATCCCCGCTACCGGAGCTATCGCCCGTACCATGACGAACATCAACAACGGTGGCAAGACACCGATAGCCGGAATTATTCATGCAGTAATCCTGCTCCTGATTCTGCTTTTCCTGATGCCGCTGGCACAATACATCCCCATGGCATGCCTTGCCGGCGTGTTAGTCATTGTATCTTATAACATGAGCGGCTGGCGCGTATTCAAGGCTTTACTGAAAAACCCGAAATCAGACGTCACTGTGTTGCTTATCACTTTCTTCCTTACGGTCATTTTCGATTTAACCGTTGCTATCGAAGTAGGATTAATCATTGCCTGCGTTCTCTTTATGAAACGCGTAATGGAGACAACCGAAATCTCTGTCATCACCGACGAGATTGACCCGAACAAAGAATCGGACATTGCCGTGCACGAAGAGAACCTCATCATCCCGAAAGGCGTAGAGGTATATGAGATCAACGGCCCCTATTTCTTCGGTATCGCTACAAAGTTTGAAGACACCATGGCACAACTGGGAGACCGCCCGAAAGTACGTATCATCCGTATGAGAAAAGTTCCGTTCATTGACTCCACAGGCATACACAACCTGACCGTGCTTTGTGAAATGTCGCAGAAAGAAAAAACAACTGTTATCCTTTCCGGAGTAAATGATAAGGTACATAAAGTGCTGGAGAAATCCGGCTTCTATGAACTGCTGGGAAAAGAAAACATCTGCCCGAACATAAATATAGCGTTGGAAAGAGCGGAAAGCATTGTGAAATAGCGATGTTTATCAACTAATTACAGGAGATATATACCGTGTATATCGGGCATATAGATCCAACGTATTGGACATATAGATCCAATGCGTTGGGTATATATGGCCTACGTGCCGGATCTATATGTCCAGCACACACGGCATACAAGCTACTTAAATCAAACATTATTTCACCAGACTTTCAAGAATAATCCGCGCTTATACATCGCTCTCAACAGTACTGAATCAATAAATGGTACGATCGTTAGAAAAACGATAAGATTATGCCTTATCACAATTCAGGATTGAATACATCTTCATATCCACAACGACGCCATTCTTCACCGCATTCTTTCTCAGCGTTCCCTCCAACTGAAAGCCGCTTTTCTCAAGGATACGACAAGAGCCGATATTATGTGCGAAAGGCTCCGCAAAGAGCCGGATGATATCGGTATTGCGAAAGATATACTCACATATCTGTCTGATGGCACTCGTTCCAAGTCCTTTTCCCCAATAGGGTTCTGCAATATAATAACCTACTTCAGCCGTTTTCGAATGTATATTGCTCTGACGGAACGCGGCTATACTTCCTATTGCCTTGTCATCTACAGTAATGGCAAATGAAAAAGTAGTTTCCGGATCGGCAACATTCATCGCTTGTATGAACTCTTTCGCATCCTCCACCGTATAGGGGAAAGGAATGCCGTCTCTCAAATTATCAAGCACTTTCTTGTTATTCAGCGTCTCTGCAATGTCATTGGCATCTTCTATCCGCCACCGACGTATTCTACATTCCATACAATCTTTACTATTTGAGGTTACACTCCTTGCTAATACGTCCGTAAAACTACGAAATAAATCCTAGACTGATATAAAGAGCCGATTCTATTTTTTCTAAAAAAACAGAGCAAACAGTAGAGTCGGATTTTTATTTCCAGCCTCTACTATTTGCTCCCCTAACCATTTTACAAGAAAAAATAGATTGAATGATTCAGGAATGCTGCTTCTATCACTAGAATTGATGCATTCTCAGTTCCTTATCAACCAATATTCCGTCTTTCAAAGTCAATTCAAACTTCACTTTACGTTTCGCTTTCAGCTTCAGGACAAACAATTCTTCCGAACCATTCAATGCTTCCTGCTTTCCTATATTGACAAACGTAGGATAGAGCGATTTCACTCCATTGGTATGCAAGCGGTCGTAAGTCAGGTTTTCCATTGCTTTCATATTCAGCGGCTCTACACCAACGAACTCAAAGTCATTCTGATCGTAAGGCAATGCAAAGCTAAGTGCATTCACAGCTTTCAGGTCATTACCCTTCACGCGGATTTCAACGATTTCATCCTTCTGATAGAGGCGTTTCGGGGTGCTGATTGATAAAGAGCCCGATACTTTAAGCGTATCTTTTCTGCCGACACCACCTTCGAGCTGAGTAGCTACCACGCTGATATCGTAAGCGTCTATCAGATCATTCATGTTTATATCCCCTTTGCTGATATATCCTTCATAATCAGAATCTCCACGGCGCAAGCCCGTGTAATTCATATAAGAAGTCAAGTCGTTGCGGTCGATCTTACCGTCATTGTTGATATCTCCCTGCAAGTAGCTGGCTGTTCCAGGCACTTTGAATACGTACAATTCGCGGCCGGAACCGTAATTTCCTACACCTTCCGTAACGGCAAGTTTGATATAGCGTGCAGTAGGACGGGACTCGAAGCTGAATATCTTCACATCACCGTTGCGTTTCCAATCGAATGCACCCGCTTCCGTCCAATGTTCCTTATCCATGCTATAATATACCGTACCTTTCAATAATGTACCGTTACCGGCATCAGTACGCGGCAAGTAGTGGAACTTATCCAGTTGGTTCACCGTCTTGAGGTCGATAATCAGATCAAGCGGCATTGCATTCACACGGTACTTCGTATGCCAGTTGTCTCCCGATTCGGCAAAGTCGAACAAACGGTTCACTCCGAATCCTCCCTGAGAAGCGGCAGTTGATTCACCTTCGATTCCGTGAATAGCAAATTCCAACGGATTGGCCTTCGTCGTTACCTGAATAGTTGCCCAGTCGGAAACGCCGTCTTTATTGACAGCACGTACTTTGAAAGAGTACGGAGTTTCTGCATTCAGCCCTTCAAACAATAAATAAGTATTGCGGATAGTCGTATAAAGCATACCGTCGAATTCGATTTCATAGAAATCTGCATTAGCGACCTTATCCCATGTCGGTTTCAAGGTGTATGCTTCGCGGTTTTCTTCGGTCACTTGTGCATTCTGCGGCATGGTCAAAGTACCGGTAGTCACACGGTAACGATCGGCAGGCGCAAAACGGAAACCGTCTACGTTCAGCACAACCTGACTGACCGTAATGTCGGCAGAAGCCAGTTTAACGCGTAGTTGCGGATTCTTTGTAATGACCACTTTCTCAAATTCACTGCCTTTAGTAGCGAATTTATTCAGGTTGGGAGTAGCTTCATACCAGTAGACGTTCTCGCCTTTCAGGAAATCTTCGGCCGTAGTTACTTCCATAAGTTTCACCGTTTTCTTGTTCACCTTAGCGACAAGTTTCTTCGGTTTTTCGGTAACATTGATACGCAATTCCGTCTTTTTATCCTTCACAAAACCGTCAAAGTTTCCGGCTGTCGGATGAATGGTGATAGTAAGACGGTTCTTCTTGTCGTTTACGTCCGATTCAATCAGGGTAGATACTGATTTATTCCGGCGGTAAGCTTCCGTTACACCGTCATCATCATACTCTATGGTTTCAGTGTGCCCGTTCGGGTAGAACTCATAAATACGCAGAGACTTGTCTATCTCGCTAACGTTATTATGAGGGTTGGTCATCGGAATGATAGAGCCATTCTTCACAAATACGGGAAGTTTCCAGATAGGAGTATCGAAGTTGTTGAGAATACAGTTACCTTCGTACTTCTCGCCACTGAAATAATCAATCCAGGAGCCGGCGGGCAGATAAATACCGTCGCGGATATCATTGCCTTTCTCATCAGCCTGGGTTTTCTGATAAACGGGAGCTACAAGGAAATCCGTACCATACATATACTGGTACTGGGTAGCCGTTCCATGCGTATAAGCACTGGGATAATCCAGGAACATCGCACGGATAAGAGGCATTCCGTCTACCGCCTCTTTGGCAAAACTATATGTGTAAGGCATCAATTCGGATTTCAACTTCAAGAACATCCGGTTTATGGATGTGGCCGGTTCGCCTAAAGCATGGGGGTACTTCTCATTGGCGCCCCAGCCGTCCATATTCAATTGCATCGGACTAAATGTTTTCCATTGAAAATCACGTATATTGACTGTTTCATTCTTGCCACCGAAGATTCCGTCCATGTCCGAACAAATGTTCGGTTGACCGGAAAGGCCGGAGCCTATATAAGTAGGGATATGGAAACGAATATATTCCCACACACCGCCTGTCTGGTCGCCCGACCAAATTCCGGCATAACGTTGTGTGCCTGCCCAACCGTCCAAAGAGATAATGAAAGGACGTGCATCATTTCCATAGTAAGGCATAATACGGCCTACGTCAGCCACACCGTTCAACCCGAAGGAGTATCCGGCACCTACCCACGCTACGTCTGTTTTCAGTACACGCACGCCTGCATCACGAACCTCTTTCACAATATCACGTTGCAGCAAAGCACTTACGCCTTCCTTCGGATGCAAGTCTGACTGTGTCCAAAGTCCGATCTCCACTCCGTTTTGACGGGCATAATCTCCCAGACTTTTCAAGTTGGCAATGTTACCGTCCAGCGTTTCGGTCTGTCCGTATCCTGCACCGTAACCGTCGTTGGGAAGCAGCCAGCCGAGGGGCATGTCATGGCTCTTATAGCGGTCGATCACTGCACGAGCGGAGAACTGATAGTTGTTCTTTTCACCGTTCAGAGATTCTTTGATACCACCATTGTCTTTCTGACTTTCTTTGTAGCGTTTTCCATCTTCAAAAAGAATTCCTTTTTCATCTTCTTTCCAATAGTCACGGTTGTAGGCATTCAAATGTCCTTCGTAAAAACCAAATTTGGGGAGTAAAACAGGATTTCCCGTCAGTTGATAGAAGTCGTTCAGCAACGCAACGGCTCCATCGTTAACCATATAAAAAATATCAAGGTAGGAAGAATTGTGAGATAGTTTCACAACATTTTTTTCCGTTGCGCCAAAGTCATACTCACCTTTTTTAAATGTATACCACATCATTCCGTAGCCGTTTGTCGACCAATAGAAAGGGGTAGGGGATGCTACGCCGCCGTCGGTCCAGCTATTCTGATTCTCGATAGCAATGACTTTGCCTTTATGAGAGAAGCGTCCGTTCTGTACGCCGCCACCATAGAAGTACTCATCCGGCTGCTCTTTCAAAGTAACAGTTACTTTCTTCGGTTCGAATACCACAGGAGCAGTTTCATCAATGACACAGGCATTTGTTCCCAGATTGATGACCTTCATCAGCCCTGTCTGTTTATTCAGTTCGACCCGGACTTTTCCGGTAGCCAATGTTATAATGCCGTCCTTTTCATCTATTGCCAGATTGGATACTTGACGACGAGGCTGGTCTACAAGTATCTGTGCCTCAGGTTTTGCTTCCGGGTCACGGATGATTCCTCCCGAATTATCCTGAAATACACGGAAGATATTCTCTCCGTAAAAATCAATTGTCCTCCGCTGATTATTGGAGAATAACACATCGACTGTTGTCGGATTTACTTTCTTCACACTAAGAATACCCGAGGTCTGTTGAGCCGTGTTCGAAACGACATTACTCATATCGGACTTTTCAGATGCTTGTATGGAAAGAAGTGAAATCGGATAAAAGAGTAAAAACACTGCGATAAATCTAAGTTTTCGCAAACAGAAAGAGTGGTTTTTAATCATGTTTTACTTATTTAGAATTAGACATAAGACTGCTTTTTATTTCTATCTCAACTTTTGTTTTTCCAATACTTCCGCTTTATTTACGGAAATATTTCGCTAATGTATAATAAATACACACCAGTTCATTGTACCCCTATTCAAAAAGGCGTTTTTTTAAATATTCTTTGTTCTTATTACTTTTTTTCACTATTTGCCCAACTTAAACAAAGAAAACAATGGTATACAAAAAAGGAACCGACTTAGAGAAAAACATAAAGATTCAGCTTATTTATCTTTTATCAAAGCATACTTATATTCAACGATTAAAATCTAGTTTTTTTACCCGTACTCAGCTTCAGCGCTTCGAACTCATCAGTAAGCTCTTTTACCTTTTTCGGATATTTATCAGCCAAGTTATGCTTCTGCCCGATATCTTCTTTTAAATTATAAAGTTGATATTCCGTCTGTTTACGATAAGGAGGTATTAACGCCCAATCTCCTTTTCGATAGGCATAATTGAACATACCTTCAATTACCAATTCTTCCCGACCCTTTTTACTTTTACCCAGAAAAGCCTTCAAGGTGTTCCGACTATCAAGTTTATCCGGATAAGTTTGTCCCAACAGTCCGGCAAATGAAGCCAACAGATCCATCTGACAAACAAAAGCGTCGGATACTCCTGGTTTTACCATAGCGGGCCAGCGCAACATAAACGGCACACGTACTCCTCCGTCATACATCGTCGTCTTCCAACCGCGAAGAGGACCTGCCGGACGGTGTTTACCAACCAACTCTACTGCCTGGTCCTTATATCCATCATCCAACACAGGACCGTTATCGCTCGTCAATATTACAATCGTATTTTCTGCCAGTCCCAACCGGTCCAGTTCTTTCAAAAACTCATCAACACACCAATCAGCTTCGAGAATAACATCTCCGCGAGGCCCCATACCCGACTTACCAATAAAACGTTCATTAGGTACTCTAGGCACATGCGGCTGATGCAGGCCATAATAAAGAAAAAAAGGACGCTCTTTATTATCTACGACAAATTGCTTCGCTTTTTGAAGAAATAACTGTGCCATATCCTCATCCCGCCATTGTGCTGCCTTTCCCCCTTTTTGGAAACCAATACGGGGCACTCCATTCACTATCGAACCGGCATGCCCGACACTGGGATGCATTCTTAATAATTCCGGATTATCTTTCCCCGTAGGCTCTCCCGAAAAATTCTTCCGATAATCTACATAAAGCGGATCATTTGGATCTAATCCTACTACTATATTGTTCTCCAAAAATACACAAGGCACACGGTCATTCGTGGCTGCCTGAATAAATGAATAATCATACCCGATTTCAGATGCTCCCGGATATACCCTTTCATTCCAGTCTACATTTCCATCCCCTAAACCAATATGCCATTTTCCCACAGAACCAGTCACATAACCGGCCTGTTTCATAACTTTAGGTAGGGTAATTGCACTTGTATCAATGATAAGGGCAGCATTTCCGGGCAATATTTTTGCATCGGGATTTGTCCATGGATACTTCCCTGTCATTACTGAATAACGGCTGGGAGTGGAAGTTGCAGCCGTACAAAAGCCACGGGTAAAACGAATACCTTCATTAGCTATACGGTCCATGCCAGGAGTTTGTATTGCATCAGCCCCATAACAACTCAAATCTCCGTAACCCAGATCGTCAGCAACAATAAGTACTACATTGGGGTGTTGTTTATCTATAGATTTCTTCTCCGGTTGAAACTGTCCGGCCAACAGGGTGACAGGCATCGAAGAAATGCCTGCGAACGCATAAAAAGTCAAATTCAGGTTTTTCATATTTATTTATGTAGTTATTTAAATGTTTTCAAGTTGTTTTTTCAGTCTCTGCAAGACCTCCGGATATTTCTCATTTACTATTTTTTCCTCTTTGTAGTCATCAGGTAAATAATGAAGCCTATACTTATCCCGTTTTTTATTATACCTCAATTTCCAGCCGTCACTATCTACTACCATTGGCCCTTCATTCGAAGAAACGTATACATAACGGATATCCGGCAAACGTGTTTTACCTTTCATCAATATGGGAAGCAAAGAAACGCCATCTTTTGAAGTAGTCAGTTTCACCTTCAGCAGATCAGCGAATGTAGGCAACAAGTCATAATTAGCTACTGTTTGATTGACAGTCCGCCCTTTTTTAATTCCAGAGGGCCACCTGAACACTAGAGGAACACGTACGCCACCTTCCCAGTTCATCCATTTTTTACCCGACATCCCATTGTTTCCGTCAAAATAATCTCCGGTCAGCTCACTTCGATAAGGATATTCCCATGCATCGAAACTCTTACCCCCCATATCGCGGTTAGGACTTTTCCGACAGCGGTTTTCAACATTATAATAAGTCTCATGACCATTATCAGATGCGAAAACAATAATTGTATTATCCAAAATACCCAGTTTCTCAAGTTCCGCAAGCAGTATGCCTATATGTTCGTCAAGCATCTTCACCATAGAAGCATACTCTTTTTCCAATTCGGACAATTCTTTATTATCCTTCACCTCAAGATGTACTTGCGGAATCGCCACCGGTCCATGAGGTAACTGAGTGGAATGAAACAAAAAGAAGGGCTCATTCTGATGCTGACGTATGAAACCAAGCATTTTCTCAAGAAACAGGTTTTGAGAATAAACCACTTTTCCTTTCATATCCCAACGCTTTTTATATGTCTCCGGTGATTCGTTTTCAAAACCCCTTCCCTCCATAGGATGTGTGTTTTCGGAAATATGTAGAATAGAATCGTTTTCAAACAAAAAGCCCGGATAAAAAACGTGTGCCCGTTGATGATCCAAGTATCCACAATAATAATCCCAACCATGCTCACGTATCTGGCGCCGGGTTGCCGTGAATCCCCAATCCAGTTTTCCTACTTGTCCGGTCACATAACCGGCTTGCTTAAAGACTTGAGGAAGAAGCAGGTCACCGACCGGTAATTCAATACGCGATGAATCTAATTCTCCTTCTATCTGTTCCAGATCTTCATACCCCTTTATATGTGTCAATCTTCCGCCCTGGGATATATTCCATTTCCGGGTATGACAATCATGATACCCTGTCAGCATACTGGCACGCGCCGGAGCAGAAAACATACAACCATAAGCATATTCAAAAGACGTTCCTTCTTTAAAAAGACGGTCAATATGAGGAGTAGATATAATCTTTTGTCCATAATGAGACAACATACCGCGGCCTAAATCATCCGCATAAATAAAAACAACATTGGGACGTACCTGTTTCTTCTTTGCCACACCCGGCAAGGCTGCTAACAAAAGAGCAACACATACAAAT
>OIWM01002560.1_pt1 | contig 14887 bp, 14 predicted proteins | sample 1587451 | NCBI WGS metagenome assembly OIWM01 (sample SAMEA3888907, study PRJEB22519) | human gut metagenome | biome: human gut; feature: human-associated habitat; material: faeces | place: Denmark | collected 2011
GGTTCGGAATGTGCTGGTGACCAGATTTGTACTGGCATTGCGGGATACTCGATAATCGACGATTCGGCGTGAGAAAAGATCGAGGATGATGCAGAGATACATCCAGTAATCATTGACTTTGAAGTATGTAATATCGCTGACCCAGATCTGGTTCGGATGGTCTGCAGTAAACTGGCGTTCCAGCAGATTTTGCTTTTTGTATTGTTGCTGCTTCTTGTATTGCTTTTTCGCGTCTGGACGGATGCTTTGCAGCCCCAGTTCCTGCATGATTGCCGCAATGCGTTTGGTGCTGACCCGGACACCGCTCCCGGCCAGAGTGACACGAATCTTTTCAGCGCCGAATCGCTGGGAACTATCATCGAAGACCTGCTGTACCAATCGCATAAGTTCGATCTGCGCTTCCTCCCGCTTGCTATGATCGGCGCGGCGAAAAATATAGTTGTAAAAGGTTCCGCGGGCAATATCCAGTGCTTCACATAGTTCATGGACGCTGTAGGTGTTATCTGCCTGACGGTAAATGTTTTCTAAAACGGACAGCTTTTTCTGCAGCGGTACATCTGCGATGTAACCGGATCGTTTAATGATCTCCATTTCATGCTCCAATTTTTCCAGCCGCCGCGAAAGCGCATCAAACTCTTTCGGTGTATAAATACGATTTGCTGCTTTGATGGAGCAAAACTCTTTTCTCCAATGGTAGATCGTGCTTTGGGCAATACGCAGTTCCTGACTGAGTGCCAGGATGGATTCGCCGTTCTGGTAACGTTTGATTACTTCGGTTTTGAATTTGGTTGAGTATTCTTTGGGCATATTTCTTTCTCCTTAAAAAAATTGAGACCATTATATTGAGAGCCCCGCAGCAGTAAAAGGGCTTGTATATTCCCAAATGGTTCTCGAACAAAATACAAGACACCCTGGCTTAAGATATTCCAGACACTGTCTGGAATATCTTAAGCGAAGCGGATATATGAGCGGGGGTCTCGGCATAGTCAAATTGCTTGCTACTGAATGTCTGCGGCGTTTTATCACGCAGCAGCACACTTCGGAGCTGGCTTTGTTACGTTTTCGTACAGATCCTTCAAACAGGCAGCCGTTTCCGATAAAATATGCTATAATACATACATGGAGTTTACAAAATTTTTCTATTTTTGACGACGGAGGTGAGAATGCTGCGTGGCCATAAAGACCGAAAATTCCTATGTACCAGTTTCCGAGTGGAATAGCGCGCTGCCGGTAATCTATTTTTAAGTAAAATGACGTAGACAAGGGTAATATCAGCGGAGCGTATTTGAAGGGGGTATTTAAGTAATGGGTACAATTCATTTTGTTTCAGGCTTAGAATCTTTAACCTTGAAAGCACTGAAAGACGCGGAGGATTGCGCAGATATTCTAAAGGACCTTGGCAGAATTAAATACACAATTGCACACGGGTCAGAGCAGGAAGCACGCGCTCTTGACTATGAGCTGCAGCAAAAATATCCTGCGATTGATGCAATGCTCCAAGCCGCCGACAACCTACAAGCAACACGGATACCTTTGTGTTTTACAACAGTTAAAAGTGGCTCATCCGCGAAATCAAATTTGCAGCAGGATTACTGGGGGATTATTTGTGATGCGGCAATCAAAAAGGGGATCAAAAAGCGCATGGAGGATTGCATTGACCACATTGAATATTCCTGAACAGCTTCAGCATATGCCTTGATACAGAGAAAGAACGTTCGGATCAAGTGGGGTGCAGCAAGCAATGGAGTACATAGATTACACAGATCAAGTGCAAGTTGATTATTCGCATTTGCAAAAGTCCAAATTAAAATTTAAAAAGGGACAACGGGCAAAGTCAGTTTATCATTATACCTCCATCGGCGGACTGGAAAGCATACTGCGCAACAAAACACTTCGTTTTACGAACATTAAGTATATGAATGATAAGGATGAGATTATTGCGGGGCTGGACAGCATCGCAAAAGATTGCAATGCATCGGACGAAGTGCGCGAACAAATGCGTTTGGCTATTACAAATCTTGGCATGCAGCTGTTTGTATGCTGCTTCTCTCTTAAGGAAGATTCTCTTCCTATGTGGAATTACTATACGAAAGAAATCAATAGCCAAGGATACAATATCGAATTTGATGATAAAAAGCTCGTAGAAAGCATCTTGCGAAGCAATCCGGTTCTGGATGGCTGCAGCTTTTCCTTCGGGAATGTTGACTACAGTAAGGACAACGACTCAGAATATAGCCACATACTTACAAACGGGCTGCTGTCCTCTATGGAGGTCGCTATTTCAAAAATATTTCTGGCCGTCGTCACCGAGATGTCAAAAAAGCAAGCTTCAGGCATCGACCAATCAGCACTGCGTGAACTGGAGAAAAAAGTGAGCGATTCTGAAAGAGAGCAAAAGCTGGATAACCTTCCCGTGTATGTCTATCAAGGCGAACAGTGCAGCTTCGAAAAGGCCGCACTCAGCGACTGCCTGTCTTTTATAAAAAGAGACTGTTTCAATCAGGAAAGTGAATTTCGTATCGTAATCTCGGTCCCTGATGAACTTCTTGATAAGCTTTCAGAAATGGGCGTCTATAAATTCAGAGCAGGCAATGGGATTCTGATACCCTACATAGAGCTGAAATTTTCAGAAAATGCAGTAAAAAGCATTACAATCTCGCCTACGGTGCAAAGTGATTTGGTTGAATCAAGTATTCGGGATTTTTTGCAGTATTGCAAATATAACGCACCTGATTTTTCGAATTTTATCAAACACTCCAACATCCCAGTTCGGTTTTGAATCCCAAGTGGATCAAATCAGTCCAGAAATAAAACCATTACAATAAGAGCTTAAGCAAAACCCGCTTTTCGAGTGCATTTATCGAAAGGCGGGTTTTATTTAAGGAAGCGGAGTGACGCTCCATTCGTAAGGTCGAAGCGATACTTCAACGGAACAACAAAAATGATGCGCGCCAGCGCGGAAAGGAGAGGCTATGAACGTCAGAAAACCTGTAGATTACGGCACGATGTACCGGGAATTGGCCGCAATTCTTGCACGGAATCTTCCGCAGATGGACGAAATTTATGCCATCGGCAAGGTCATCAGCCAGCGCCCGGAGAAGGGCGCGGCGGTCGCAGCCGCAGAATTCTTGCAGGCAAAGTTCCCTGACCGCACAGGCTTTTCCCCACGCAACGTGCGCCGGATGCGTGTTTTTTACAAGACCTATGAAAATGACCAAACGCTCCTCCGGCTGGCAATGAAAATCGGCTGGACGCTGAATGTGGTCATTATGGAATCGGAGCTGACAAGAGATGCGCGCAAGTGGTATCTGGAACAGGCGCGGGTACAGAAGTGGTCAAAGAAAGAACTGTTGGAGATTCTCAGTAGCGGTTACGAACCGGGTACGGAAGCAGATCAGGAAAACTCTTCTTTGCGTTTTTCTGAGAGCTGTGGTATAATAAATCAGGAAATGAAGGAGCCGCCGCTATGCAGCCTTGTTATTACATTATCGAAAGCCAGACAAGTACAAAGCTTCCTGCCACCGTTCGTGAGGCGACTGCCGCTGATTTTGAACGAACAGCGCAGGAGCATTGGCAAACCGACTGGCGCACGGATTTTATTCAGGACGCTTTGCTCGAAAAATACGCGCTGGAGTTGGATACAACCAAAGAACTGGTTGGACTTGCCGCTTACCGGGATATGCCGGAAGGCGTGCTGGTTTATGTGGAGTATATGGAGAGCGCACCCAGCGGAAATCCGACACTGTCCAAACCTAGAAAATACGCTGGGATCGGTGCCGCACTGCTGGCGTTCGGGATTCAGCTTTCCATCGATTACGGCTACGGCGGTGCAATTTATTTGAAAGCGAAAACGTCGCAGCTTCGGGAACACTATATGCGAAATTACGGCGCGATCCCATTCAGCCGCTTTGACCCGTTCCTGCTGTTGATCGATGGCGATGCTGCGCGGGAACTATTTGGACAATACTTGAAGGAGGTCTGACGGATGCAGAACAAAAAATATCTGGAGTTGGACGCGCTTGCTGCGCCGAACGGCTATGTTGCACCTCCGACGAAAGAGGATCTGGCATACGTTGTCCACTTCCGCAAGACCTGCCAGCGGTATCAGATCGACTTTGCAAAAGCCGATCCGGACGAACGTGACTTCGTGATCCATATGGCAGAGAAAACATTTTTTCAGAAGCGTGCTTGATTTTGTAGTTGATCGGAGTCACTCCGACAAGATGTGTGTTCATCTATAGTGTAGTGAAAACACGGACCGGAACAGATTTCTGTTCCGGTCTTTCTTTTTATCTGTGTTGTATAAACACATGCAACTTTTCTCATATTTGCCGCTGCATGTAGAAGCAATGATTTTACATGCAGGAGGCATATTATGACAGAAGAAAACTACAACTACCGGACAAGCCAGATCATGCTGCGCAATCAGCTTCCGGGGAACGGAAGATGGAACATCCCGATCATTCCGAAATTTCAGGAAAAGCCCGGAGACTTTAACGATTTGCTTTTGATCGGCTTCGACAAAGCCAGCGCAGACGACCAGAAACACAAGGAACGTATGGTGCATTTCTTTCTCTACGATTACCGGTTTGAACGGGTATGGGAAAAGCCAGACACGGTACTGGATAAGCTTCGTCCTTACCGCGCGGTACTCTCGCCGGATTTCAGCATGTATCTGGAAATGACGCCGGTTTTGCAGCTGTACAACGTGTTCCGCAACCGCTGGTGCGGCGCATACTGGGCATCGCAGGGATTGCGTGTTGTCCCAACCGTTAACTGGGGCGATGCGGCGACGTTTGATTTCTGCTTCGCGGGAATCGAAAAAGGAAGCGTTGTTGCCGTATCGACCTACATGGCATCGGCACACGACAACCGCTGCGATCAAAAAGAATGGTTTCTGGCAGGCTACCGGGAAATGCTGCGGCGGATTGAGCCGGAGAAAATTATCTGCTATCATACGCCGTTTCCGGAAATGGAAGGCAACATCGTCTATGTCGATTACGAGCGCAGCTCGTGGCGGTATCTGAACACGCAGCAAGCTTTTTCAAAAGAAAATCTGGAAGATTTTCTAATTGGCAAGACATATCGCCCGGAATCTGATAGAATAGAAGCGTACATGGATGTTCCTGCGTTCAAAGGCGGCGGCAGCGCCTACGGCGGAAAACTAAGACCATCCAAACCGGAAGATGAACGCTTCTGGGGCGAGCCTGGTGAAATAAAGTATTCTTATACGGCAAAGGGCGAGCGAATTGAAACGTATATCGGACCGGATGGAAGGGCGTATCTTGAAATTCATTATACAGATCATGGAAATCCAAAAATGCACGACGTTCCGCATGAACATGTAATCACGTGGGACGAATCCGGCTTTCATTTTACCAAAGATCACACGAAAAAGTGCTTATGTAAGGAGGTTACAGGAATGATCTCATGGGTGGGAACAAACAGCTTTGAGGACAATTGCTTCAAAACGATTTCTGATTTTAAACAGTGTATGCGGCGCGGCGGCGAGGTAGAGTTCGAGTGGAACGGCGTCATGTACTGCTGCTTTGGCTGCGTGGAGGATCCGGACAGCGGACGGACACGGATGCTGATTTCGCAGGCGGGCAGCGTCGAGGTAAACACGCGGACAGAAAAATGGTGCGACAGCGCGGACGAAATTCTCGAATACCTGGTAGGAAACGATCGCCTGCGCGATGTGATCACGCAAGTCAAGGTCTGGAGCCGCACCATTTGAATTTCATCTATAGTGTAGTGAAAACGCATGATTGCCGAACACTATAGATGAAATGGCAAAAAGGCCAGTCGTCTCAAGGTGTTCGGCAATTTTTTATTCTCAAAATTCTTAGGTAACTCCATAGATGAAATCGTGGTTGGCAGAGGTTCAAACAGGATTTGAACCTCTGTTTTTCCATATTCAAGCGGAATTTCAGTGACAGCGCCCTTTTTCAGAGGGCTGCGGCGGCTGGTTTTCAGAAAAATCGGGGAAAAATCTTTCACAAAGTTATGGGCGCTGGATTGTTGGTTTTGACGGACCAATGACCAGCGCCTTTTTTGCGCTCAAAAAGGGCGCTAAAGATTGGAGGTATAGTGTGAAAGTGAGTACCGATCCAGCGAAAATTGAAAAAAGGCGCACAAAAACGCCCCTGCAATCACTCGATTTTGCAAGGTCAAAACCTGTCTGGCGTGGAGCTGGACGCGAAAAAGTATGAACCTGGCGACCTGCATTGGCTGCACAAGGCTATCAGCAACCTGAAAGCGTTTCTGCTCGGTACGTATCACGGTCGCTGCACACAGCTTCAGTCCTATTTGGACGAGTTCTGCTTCCGCTTCAATCGCCGAAAAACCGGCGATCAAATCTTTATGCGCCTGGCAAGAGCCGTCGCTGCATCTTGTGCACAGCTGCATTAAGCCGATAAGCACATTTTGAATTTACAAAACGCGCTACAGGTACAAATTTGTCAGACCGGCGTGGTAGTCGAAATACTCTGCGGTGAAGTCGGGCGGACGGGGCGTCCGCCCCTACAAACCTCTTGGTATTGGAAATGCCTCGACTTCCATACGTCAAATATTCAACGGGCGCGAATGAAACGACTCGCACAGCCTATCGTGCGCTTGGGAAACCCGATTGGACGGCCGCCCGAAGGGCGTTCCTTGCGGAACGCACGATCAGTGAATGGCACGCAGAAGCAAAATGCTTTTTCAGGCGCGTCAGCGCGATTCCGCGTCCCCCAGCGCCTCTTTTCTCCCCATTCTTTTCTGGCAAGACAGAAAAGAATGGGCCGCCGGAGGCACAACGCGCCATTCCGGCGCAGAAAAGATATGGCCCGCGGAGTGGCGGTGACGGCGCTCATAATCGCACCGCGCCTTCGGTGCATTCGAAATGCACCGCCGGCGGCATTTCGCACCAATTGGTGCAGAAAAGAATGCGCAGCCTTCCTCTGCAAAAAACGGAATAATCCCACGCCCTCCCGCATAGAAATATGCCGGAGGGGATTTTTATGGATGCGACCTTGGAGCGGACGGCGATGACGCCGTCGGAGCAGCAGCGGCGGCTGTGCCGCCTGCGGGCAAGCTATCCGTTCGTATATTGCAGGACGCTGACGGCTACGGCGGGCGGACGCCCGCTCCCGGCCCTTCAGATCGGTCAGGGCGATACCAAAATCCTGCTGACGGCGGGACATCATGCCAACGAGTACATTACCTCCATGCTCTGCTGGGAGCTGGTGGAAGCCTATCTGGCCGCTGTGGTGCAGGGCGGCAGCTTTGGCGGACGGGATGCGGGCGCGCTGTATCACAACGCGATGCTCTACGTTGTGCCGATGGTCAACCCGGATGGGATCGCGCTGGTGACGGGAGAGCTTTCACCCGACAGCGCGGAATACCGCGCGGCACAGGAGATCGCCGCCGCGTACCCGGATATTCCGTTCCCGGCGGGCTGGAAGGCCAATTTGCAGGGCGCAGACCTGAATCTCAACTACCCGGCAGGGTGGGAAAAGGCGCGGACGATCAAGGCGGCGCTGGGCTTTTCCGGGCCTGCGCCGCGGGACTATCCCGGCGCGCGTCCGCTCGACCAGCCGGAGACGGCGGCGCTGGCGGCATATACCTGCTGCGTCAGGCCGGAGCTGGTGCTTGCCTATCACACGCAGGGCAGCGTGATCTATCATACCTACGGCGGGCTTCAGCTGCCGGAGGCGGACGTGCTGGCGGAGGAATTCGCGGCGGTGTCCGGTTACAGCGTGGAGGAGGTCCCGGCGGAGTCCGCCAACGCGGGCTTCAAGGACTGGTTTCTCCAGCGCTTCCGCCGTCCCGGCTTCACGATCGAGGCGGGCCTTGGAGAAAATCCGCTTCCGCTCACGCAGCTGGAGGAGATGGTGCGGCGAAACGCGCCGCTGCTGGCGGCCGCGCTTGCCAAATAGAAAAGAGTGCTGCAAGGATGCTTGCAGCACTCTTTTTGCGCCTGATGCGGAAGCTCAGCTGATAAACTCGATCTTCTCCGAGCAGATGAAATAGAAGCGGCCGTCGGCGTCGTTGCTGAGGACGAGCGTATTGCCGATGGAGCCGAGCAGGCTCGCACCGACGAGCAGGAGATTGCCCGCCGTGAGCGAGACGGTATGCGCCATACCGCAGCGATCCATCGAGGAAAGAATGCCATTGTTCCGGCAGTTCGGCGGGACGACGCAGGGCTTCGGCTTCGGCGGCTGGCACGGATGGCAGGGAGGCGGACACTTCGGACGCAGGATCTGAAGCAGCGTCTGCTTGGCGGCCTGATAGCTGGCGGCCTGCTGCTCCGGGGTTGCGCCCGCCGCGTCGAAGGCAATGGCGTCCAGCGCGCACAGCGAGACCTCGCTGATGCTGACGTTCGGGCAGGAGCATGCGCCGAGCAGCGGCTGGAAGGCTTCCAGCAGGTCGGGGCGGAAGTCGGCGCTGCCGGGATCGATGCGCGCGGCCAGCGCGGCAAGCGCGTTGATCGTGCCCTGTGCATCCTCCACGCCGTCGAGATTTTCGCTCATGACCGTGAACAGATTTGCGACCGTCTGCGGGCGGTAGTATGGAATGGCGTCGTAGACCTGACCGGATACGTCGATCAGCTCACACGAGCAGGGCGTAAAGCGGTTGAACGAGCCGGTGAGCGTGTCGGCGAGGTTGTCATAGGTGCCGGTCTGGCCGCAGGGGCAGACCAGATACGAGCCGATGAGATAGCTGCTTGCCAGGAAGGCAAAGCGGTTGAAATCGATCAGCGCGGGCAAGTCTCCGCTGCAAAGCAGCTGGAGCGCGGCGGCGAGGCTGTCGCGGCAGGCGCAGGTCTCCGTGCTTTCGTTTTCGGCCTCAAGCTCCGGCGGCTCCGCCGGGGTGCAGCAGACCGGCGCAGGATTACAGACGGAAGGGCCGGCTGCGCCGGTGGTGGTATAGTTGCCAAAACAATTGTTACTCATGCGATCACTCCTTGAAAAAGGCTTCCGATTCGGATAACGGTATGGAGATTCATTCCGCTACACCTACTATATGCAGGCATTCCCGCAGGTGTGCGTGCCTCCGCTTGACCTTTTTCGACAGGTGCGTTATAATTTTTCCATCTGTTTTTGGAGGCGATGGCTTTGCACATCAGAAAACGGCGCGGCGGAGCGCTGCTCCTGCTGGCGTCGATGCTGCTGGCCCTGACGGCGGGCGTTTCGGCGGCAGACGCGGAACCGGCGGAGGATACGCTGGAGACGCGCGTGGCGCAGTTTATGGAGGAGAACTATCTCAACGAGCAGAATTTCTCCATGTCCTACTACAATACGGTGACCGGAGAGAGCTACGCCTTTGAGGATACGCATATGATGGTCGCGGCCAGTACCTACAAGCTGCCGCTCAACCTCTATTACTACCAGCAGGAGCTTGCGGGCGAGATTGCGCCGGACGCGCTGATCGCGGGCGTTTACAGGCTTTCTGACTGCCATTATCAGTCCTTGGTCTGGTCGAACAACGAGATCTCCGAAGCTATGCTCTACCAGATCGGCAGCTTTCAGGAGTACAAGCAGACAATGCGCACATTTACGGACATGACCGACGACGAGATCGATCCGCGCTACTATTCCGGCAATCTCTACTGCACACGCATGATGATGGATGCGCTCAAGTACCTTTATGACCATGCAGCGGATTATGAGGAGATGCTCAGCTATATGAAGGAGGCTAGTCCGCAGAACGGCTACTTCCGGAAATATGTGACCGAGTGCGAGGTCGCGCACAAATACGGCAGCTTTGAGGGCGCGGAAAACGACACCGGCATTATCTACGCCGGGCAGCCGTTCCTGCTGGCGGTTTACACACAGGATGTGGCCGGAGAAGAAATCTGCGCAAAGGCCGCGCGGTTGATGAAGGACTACACCGACGAGCAGTATGCGATCCAACTGGAACAGGAGAGGCTTGAAACGGAGCGGTGCGAACGCGCGAAGCGTCTGGAGGCGTACAGGGCCGCGCAGGAGAAATCACAGGAGGGTGCCGAAGAACGCGAGGCCCTGCGTACGGAGCAGAGAGAGGCTGTGAAGGCCCGGCTCCTTGCCGCGGAGGCGGAGCGTCTGGCGGCTGAGAAGGCCCCGGAGGAAAGCGGAGGCTTCCGCCTGCATACAAGGGACTATCTGCTGGTGGCAGGCGGCGCAGTGCTCATTGCGCTGCTCGGGTATCTGGGCGTGCACAGCCTCACACGTCATGTGGGCCGCTACAAAAAGCGCTGGAAGGACAAATACGACGGCATGATGAGAAAATAATGCCGGAAGCATGAAAAAAGTGTCCGGCGGCAGGAAATGCATCCTGCCGCCGGATCTTGGTTTCCTGATGTCAGGAGGCTGCGCCGCAGCAGGAGACTGACAGCGAAGCCGCAGCTTGCGGAGCCTGTGCCGGGCTTATTCTGAGGCTGCCTGCCAGTCCTTGCAGACGTCCACCCATTCGTCACAGCCGGAGTACTGCTCCAGCTCCGGGATGGTCAGCTCGATGGCGCTGTTGGCGCTGCCGCAGGCTGGGAAAACGGTCCGGAAGCGTTTGAGCGATTCGTCGAGGTAGACGCTCACGCCCTCCTTGCAGGCAAACGGACAGACGCCGCCGACGGCGTGGCCGGTGTATTCCGGAACCTCGTCGTGCGCGGGCATTTTGGCCTTCACGCCAAAGCGGGCCTTGTATTTGTGGTTGTCGATGCGCGCGTCTCCCGCCGTGACGATCAGAATGCAGCGGTCACCGACCAGAAAGGAGAGCGTTTTGGCAATCCTTGCGCCGTCCACGCCCAGCGCGAGCGCGGCCAGCTCCACCGTTGCGCTGGAGGCCTCCAGCTCCCGAATGCGTTCCTCCAGCCCGAGCGGGCGGAAATAGGCTCTGACTTTTTCAATGGACATGGTTTTGCCTCCTGCGTTTTTCGGATATTCTATCAGAAGAAAACCAAACTTGCAACCCTTGCGAAAATGCGTTATAATGCCTGCGGAGGGAGGCGGTCCTATGACCAAGACCAACGTGATGCGCCTTCTGGACAGCGCAAAAATCCCATACCGCACGGCGGAATATGCCTACGACGAAAACGATCTCGGCGGAATGCACGCGGCGGCGGGCATCGGTATGCCGCCGGAGCAGATCTTCAAAACGCTGGTCGCACGCGGAGAAAAGCGCGGCTTTCTTGTGTTCTGCATTCCGGTGTGCTGTGAGCTGGACCTGAAAAAGGCGGCGAAGGCTGCGGGCGATAAGAAGGTGGAGCTGATCCATGTCAAGGAGCTTCTGCCGCTCACCGGCTATATCCGGGGCGGGTGCAGTCCCATCGGCATGAAGAAGCCGTTCCCGACCTTTCTGGATGAAACGGCGCAGCTCTATGACGAGATCGGCGTATCCGCAGGCTGCCGGGGGTGCCAGATTTTGCTTGCGCCCGATGCGCTGATCGATTATGTAAACATGTCGCTCTGCGACCTGACGGAATAAGGAAGGGAGAAACCACATGAGATTTGAGTACAAAACGAGGGGCACATGCTCCAGCAAGATCCTTTTTGACGTGGACGACGGGATCGTTCACAATCTGGAATACATCGGCGGCTGCAACGGCAATCTTCAGGGCATGAGCCGCCTTGTCGAGGGGATGAACATTGACGACGTGATTGCGCGCGTGCAGGGCATCCATTGCGGCATGAAGCCGACCTCCTGCCCGGATCAGCTGGCGCAGGCGCTTTTGATCGCAAAGGAAAAGCTTGCGAAGGAAGCGCAGCCGGAGGCGTAAGCGCGGAGCTGTTTCTAAAGACATAAAAAGTGCGGACTGCGATGCAGTCCGCACTTTTTCCATATGTAAATGCTCAGAAAGCCCTGCACGTTACCAGTTCCGGTATTTGCAGTTGCCGATGAAAAAGACGATGCTTTCCACGCCGAGCAGGATCAGATCCGAGCCGATCAGCGCGCCCATCGACACGAAGGAGAGCATCGGGTCGAAGAGCATCAGCACGCCCAGCACGATGCCGAGCACGTTGGCGATCAGTGTCAGATAATAGCTGCCCTTACCGGCGACCAGACGCACGATGTTCAGGTGCGTCAGCCGGGAGATGCAGTGCGTCAAAAACCAGATCGGGAAGATAATCAGAAGCAGATTTAGCCCGATCTCCGGGTGCGCGATCAACGCACAGCCTGCCAGCACGCTCAGAATGCCCGTGACCAGCGAGATCGTCGGGCCGAAGCCGGTGTGGCGCTCCATCACGATGTAAAACGCAATGTCCACAAGCCCTGTGAGCAGCGCGATGATCCCGTAGACCGCCACAAAGCTCCGCAGGGCTTCGCGCGGCTGGAAAAGCGTGATGATACCAAGGATCAGCAGCAAAATGCCCTCGATCAGTTCCAACCATCCAAGGCGCTTGCGTGTATTCATGCTTTTGCCTCCTTATTTTCGTTCACGATCTGCATAAACTCGTCGCCCGTAATGGTCTCCTTCTCATACAGGAACGCGGACAGCTTATCGAGCAGCGTCCGGTTCTCCTCCAGAAGTTTTCTGGCCTTTTCATGCTCTGCCTTGACCAGCGCGACGACGCGCGCGTCGATCTCATTCTGTGTCTGTGCCGAGCAGGCCAGCGACGTGTCGCCGCCGAGATACTGATTGCTGACCGTTTCGAGCGCCACCATATCGAAGGCCTCGCTCATGCCGTAGCGCGTAATCATGGCGCGGGCGAGCTTTGTCGCCTGCTCGATGTCGTTGGAGGCGCCGGTCGTGATCTCGCTGAAGACGACCTCCTCCGCCGCGCGGCCGCCGGTCAGCGTGGCGATCTTATTTTCCAGCTCCTGCTTCGTCATGAGTACCTTGTCGGTCTGCTCGACCTGCATCGTGTAGCCCAGCGCGCCGGAGGTGCGCGGGATAATGGTGATCTTCTGCACGGGTGCGGAGTGCGACTGGAGCGCCGCGACCAGCGCGTGGCCGATCTCATGGTAGGCCACGACGTGCTTTTCGTGGTCGGTCATGACGGCGTTCTTCTTCTGATAGCCCGCGATGACGACCTCAATGGATTCCTCAAGGTCCGCCTGCTCCACGACGCTTCTGCCGCTGCGGACGGCGCGCAGAGCCGCTTCATTGATGATGTTGGCCAGCTCCGCGCCGGACGCGCCGGAGGCCATCCGCGCGATGACGTGGTAGTCCACGTTGTCGGCGGCTTTGATCTTCTTCGCATGGACCTTCAGGATCGCTTCACGGCCCTTGAGGTCGGGCAGCTCGACCGGCACGCGGCGGTCAAAGCGTCCGGGGCGCGTCAGCGCCGGGTCGAGGGACTCCGGACGGTTCGTTGCGGCGAGAATGATGACGCCGTTGTTGCTGTCGAAGCCGTCCATTTCGGTCAGCAGCTGGTTGAGCGTCTGCTCACGCTCGTCGTTGTTGGAGAACTGATTGTCGCGCTTTTTGCCGATGGCGTCGATCTCATCGATAAAGACGATGCACGGCGCCTTTTCCTTTGCCTGACTGAACAGGTCGCGCACCTTGCTTGCGCCCATGCCGACGAACATCTCCACAAACTCCGAGCCGGAGATGGAGAAGAACGGGACGTTCGACTCGCCCGCGACGGCCTTCGCCAGCATCGTCTTGCCGGTTCCCGGAGGGCCGACGAGCAGCACGCCCTTCGGCATGGAAGCGCCGATGTCGGTATATTTTTGCGGATCGTGGAGATAGTCCACGATCTCCTTGAGGCTGTCCTTCGCCTCGTCCTCACCCGCCACGTCGTCGAAGCGGATGCCCTTCGTAGACTCCACATAGACCTTGGCATTGCTCTTGCCCATGCCGAACATCATGGCGTCCTTGCCGCCGTTCTGGGACACGATGCGTTTATAGAGCATCTGGCCGACGAAGAAGAACAGCACCAGCGGCAGCAGTCCCGTCAGCAGATAGCTGAGAAGGGGAGAGGTGGTCTGCGCGACATCCTGCGAGAATTTTGCGCCGGATTCGTACAGCCGCTGCGTGAGCGTGGGGTCGTCCATCGCGCCGGTCTTATAGATCTGCGTTTCGTCCTTGTCGGTGAAGATGATCTCGCTGTCCTTGACCTCTACCTCGCCGATGCTCTTTTCCTCGATCATGCGCATGAACGTGCCATAATCGGTCTCCTCGACCTGCGCCTGCATCAGCAGCGGAGAGACGATCCAGTTGAACAGCAGGATCACGATCAGAACAATGCTGTAGTAGTAGAGCAAAGGCTTTTTCGGTGATTTGACTTCCTTCATCAAAATGCCTCCCTGTTTTTGCCGCGCACTGCCGCGCGGTCTGACTTCTAATTCGTATTTTACCCATTCGCACCGAAGATGCAAGGGACAAATGCGAGAAAATGTGTAAAAACACCGCACAGCGCGTGCGTTTGAGTAGAAAAAGCGATGCCTGCGGCAGATAAAGAGCGGGAGCGCCCGTTAGGCGCTCCCGCAGGTATCCACTTACTTTTTCAGCTTGTTGTCCACAACGTCCTTGAGGACGGCGGTGAAGGCATCAAGCGTCATGGCGCCGAGGTCGCCGTCTGCGCGGTTGCGCGGGGAGACGGTACCGGCTTCGATATCGCGGTCGCCGACGACGAGCATATAAGGGATCTTCTCCATCTGCGCGTCGCGGATCTTCTTGCCGATCTTCTCGCTGCGGGTATCGACCATCACGCGGTAGCCCTGTGCGGTCAGCTTGGCCGCCTGCTCCTTGCAGTAATCGACAGCGCGGTCCGTGACCGGCAGGAAGCGGACCTGCTCCGGCGCCATCCATGTGGGCAGCGCGCCGGCATACGTCTCGATCAGGTAGGCAAGCGTGCGCTCGTAGCAGCCGAGGCTCGTTCTGTGGATGATATACGGCAGCTTCTTCTCGCCGTTTTCATCCGTGTAGTACATGCCGAAGCGCTCGGCCAGCAGCATGTCGATCTGGATGGTGACGAGGGTGTCC
>OIWM01002561.1_pt1 | contig 14867 bp, 10 predicted proteins | sample 1587451 | NCBI WGS metagenome assembly OIWM01 (sample SAMEA3888907, study PRJEB22519) | human gut metagenome | biome: human gut; feature: human-associated habitat; material: faeces | place: Denmark | collected 2011
ATTAATAAATAAATTGTTTAACTCGTTAATTAAGTGAGACTTTATGTTGACTCATATTTAAATCGGGCGCAAAGATAGAAGTATTTTCTTGAATGACAAAAAGTTCTCTCTGAAAATATCCGGTATTCAGGTCTGATTTCTAAAGTTTTCACCTTATTATATAGCAGAAATCCCCCATTACACATCATGAGTTCTCTCTGACGTATGCCAAAGCTGCCCCGATAGCCGTACGATATTCCGCATAAGGTGGAATGTGAAAGCGCACATGATAAATGCTTTCCATTTTCGGGAACACTTCCCGGCATTGCGGCAACTGAGTGAGATTGCCTATCAGCACGAAATCCCTCACCGGACTGTTCAGTGCGGAAAGCACAGCCGCTCCGCCTATGGTCTGGAGTACGGTATAAATGATGCCGCAAGCTATGTCTTCCTGAGAGGCATTGCTGTCCGCCTTTCCGAACAAGGAAGCGGTGGCAGATACCGGCAAGTCGGGTAATGCGTTGTTACAGATATCACCGATCTGCAGATTTACGCGGGTTACATCACCTTTTGCAGCCAAATCAGCCACCCGGTGGATATCGTGTGTCTTGAGCAGCAGACGTGAAAGTCCCTGCAACGTACCTCCGCCGATGCCCATACCACCGATATGCTGAATTTCATCTCCGCTGATTTTCACAAAAGATGTCCCCGTCCCCATGCTGACAACTATCAGCTGGTCGATGTCCGTAGCATGGCGGGCCCCCAGCCCGTTGGCTATGAATTCGTCGGTCTTACAGGTGGGAAGTCCGTAAAGCGGACTGTCTACAAACGCGCTGCCTACACCGGTCAGCATCACCTGTTCCACATCGGACAACTGAATTCCATTATCATAAATGTATTTGCCGAACGCTCCAAACAAAGACGTAACCGGATCGGTCGCCGTAATAAACATCGGTGACTGTATCTGCCCTTTATTGATTCCTACGATTTTAGTGGTACTTCCACCGACATCTATACCTATTACAATTCCCATAATCGAAAAATTTATTGGCAAAGATAAAGCATAAATTCCTATAATTCCCTATTCCGGCTCACCGATTGAAGAGCTCGAACGTAAACTTGACTCCCATCTCCTGATACTTCCAGTTGGCAAAGCTTGCAAAAACGCCAAAGTCGAAAACATGCGTACCAATGCCATAGCCCACTTCAAGATAAGGATTCAAGTGAGGAACAACCAACGCATTCAGATACAGACGCTCATTCAGCACGTATTGGGTATACTTTTTCAGATGACGAAGCAGCAGAAAAGGAGCTTCATACGTAAAATGTCCGCGGACATATTCGCGCGAAGAGTTGTACCAACGTCCGTCGAGCAACTGGAACACTCCTCCGATTTCATCATTCCACCCGACAGGAAGATTGGAACGCGCCAGATTGGCAAAGTCCACAAAATAGAGTTCCTTCTGGTTCGTAAAAGCTCCCCAACCTAAACGGTAATAAATATCGCGCATCAATCCCAGCGGGATATTATGCTGGAAGTCCACTTCAATGCGCTCATACTTTCCGGTGCTGTGCATAATTCCACTGAGACCGCGCTCCCAGTCCACCGATACGGTGGGATATTTGGAATAGAGATTGATTTTGCGGTCACCACTCATATAGTAATATTGTCCGGGCGTCCATGTCACACGCACACGCGGAGCAAAACTATTATAACTATGGCGAAACTTCTTCAGCACCGAAGGATCGAACCCCGGATAAAGCGGCGGCATAGCTGTCGACATGACACTTGGTCCATCCGGATATACCAGCACAAACTTGGAACGTTCCACCTCCGTACGCCTGTGCAAGGAGAGACCTACATCCAAAGTAAGCCCATTAACAACCTCCCAACTATGGCGTATATGCAAATACAAGTCCTTGAAATAATCCAAATGTATCTGGTCAAAATCAAAGATACTGTCGGGGATGGCTTTCAAATCCTCCAGCACATCACTACTGTAAATACGGTTACCATTACCCACACTGACATGCAAGGCGGCACGCTTGCGGGGCCAATAATCGAAATCGGAATTGATCGACCAATAAAACTCCTTCCGTTTGAAATTATAACCCAGCTTAGGGACGACGCGTAGCAGGCGGTCGCCCGTAAACAGACGGTTATACTTAAACTCCTGACGATAGGAGAAGCCGTTGCTTCCACTGTAACTCAGCAACAAAGGATTGATAAGAGGCGAGCAACGCACACTTCCCATTTTAGCAAAGTCCACTGTGTACCTGCTTACCAGCGCATCGCCTATCTGTCCCCAAAACTCCAGCCTTTTGTTTTTCGGCTTTTTCTTATATAGAAGCGTGTCGCGACGCAAAAAGAAATCTTCATACAAAGTCTGTTCATGCGGTGTCAGCGGGATGGGGCGCAAAGTATTGAAGTAAGCCGTATCACGCTGGTAAGCGTTGGTATCCGTCAGCAGTGTATAGGAGTCGGACAAGTCATATTTACTCTTGAGCCTGTTCCGTCCGGCTGCGGCTGCCGGATCTTTCTGATGAATATCTTTATAGTCAAGCACTGCCGTATAGCTACCGTCTATCACATTGCCAAGCAAACGGAAAGTCGCATCCACATTAAAATGTACGGGCAGAAACTCATCCTTGCTTCCCACCTGTCCCATTCTCACCTGATTATTAAAACGGAGCATCTCGGAACGCCCGGAAAAGCGTATTTCACGTACGCTCCACACATTGTCGCTCACAATCATATAACCGCCTACAAGTTGGAAACTCTTGCTCTTCGGCATAAACCGGATACGGAATTCGCGATTGTGCGCCTCGCCCATTATGGAATCTATATAATAGGTATAGTACTTTTTCGCATTGGCGGCCAGTGGGGAGAGAAGTTTGTCGTACAATAAGGTGGAGGAATAGATGTTGATGTGGAAGTATTCGAGCAAGCGGCCGTCCAACTCCCATAGTTCAGAGGTGGTACCTACGCTTGCTTTCACTTTCTGGTCGTAAATGTCGGAGGCAGTGTAGTGCAGCTCACTATATGTTTCCATCATATACTCCCGCACCCCTTTCTTGATACGGAACATGGAAGGGATAAAACGAAGCAGGTGATTCTTCTTCCGGATATTCGCCCACCCTTTTATATAGAGCTCCGCCTTATATTCATCGACAATACGCTCATAAAAAGGAGCAAAGAAGATAACCCTGTCCATAATGGAATCTGCATAAGCCCTCTGTTCCGCATACGATTGAGGAACAGCCGTAGCACCCGCCTTCTGCAAACTTGCACACAAGAGACAGACTCCTATCCATATGCATATTAGATGTTTCAACCGCGATATCTTCTTACGTGGGAGCAAATATAGAAAAAAAGTAATAACTTCCACCTAAAATCTTTTTTCATTTTCCGAAAGCGAAGGAGAGCACAAAATGCACATTTTAGCAATCAACCCCTACTTTCGAGGGGGTATATCAGCAAAAAACATATAAAACTCCAAGATTACCCCCTAAAAAACAGGGGGTAATTCAGAAAAAACATATAATTTTGTGCCCAGCAACCAATAAAAGAAGAGACAAATATGTCAAAAATGAGATTTTTTGCTTTGCAAGAGCTCGCCAACCGTCGTCCTCTTGAAGTTATCACCCCTTCAAACAAGTTGTCCGATTATTACGGCAGCCATGTTTTCGACCGCAAAAAGATGCAGGAATACCTGCCGAAAGAAGCCTATAAGGCTGTAACAGACGCTATTGAAAAAGGCACTCCCATTAGCCGGGAAATGGCCGATTTAATAGCAAACGGCATGAAAAGCTGGGCAAAATCCCTGAATGTCACCCACTACACGCACTGGTTCCAACCTCTGACGGACGGCACAGCCGAAAAACACGACGGCTTCATCGAATTCGGCGAAGACGGGGATGTCATCGAACGCTTTTCCGGGAAATTGCTCATCCAACAAGAACCGGACGCATCTTCTTTCCCAAACGGCGGTATCCGCAACACATTCGAAGCACGCGGATATACAGCATGGGACGTCTCCTCACCGGCTTTCGTCGTAGAGACCACCTTGTGTATTCCGACAATCTTCATTTCTTACACAGGTGAAGCGCTGGACTACAAAACACCTTTACTCAAAGCACTTGCAGCAGTGGACAAGGCAGCAACAGATGTGTGCCAACTCTTCGACAAGAACATAACACGCGTATATACCAACTTAGGCTGGGAACAGGAATATTTCCTTGTAGACTCCGCGCTCTACAACGCACGCCCTGACTTATGCCTGACAGGACGCACGCTAATGGGACACTCCTCCGCCAAAGACCAGCAACTGGAGGACCACTATTTCGGCTCTATTCCGCCCCGCGTTACGGCTTTTATGAAAGAACTGGAAATAGAATGTCACAAGCTGGGTATTCCCGTCAAGACACGTCATAACGAAGTGGCTCCCAACCAGTTTGAGCTGGCCCCCATATTTGAAAACGCCAACCTTGCCAACGACCACAACCAATTGGTAATGGACCTGATGAAACGTATCGCCCGCAAACACAACTTTGCCGTATTGTTGCACGAGAAGCCATACAGCGGCGTGAACGGTTCGGGCAAACATAACAACTGGTCGCTCTGCACTGATACGGGGATAAATCTTTTTGCTCCGGGGAAAAATCCGAAAGGTAATATGTTATTCCTTACTTTCCTCGTAAATGTGCTGATGATGGTATATAAAAATCAGGACCTACTCCGCGCATCCATTGCAAGCGCAGGAAACAGTTACCGACTGGGAGCCAATGAAGCCCCCCCTGCCATATTGTCCATATTCCTGGGAAAGCAGCTATCCTCCATTCTCGACGAGATAGCCCGCCAGGTGAGCAACAGCAAAATGACCGCCGAAGAAAAGACGACTCTGAAACTGGGCATCGGACGTATTCCCGAAATTCTATTAGATACGACGGACCGCAACCGAACGTCCCCCTTTGCCTTTACCGGTAACCGTTTCGAATTCCGCGCCGCCGGCTCATCCGCAAACTGTGCCGCAGCCATGATTGCCATCAACGCTGCAATGGCAAGCCAACTGAACGAATTCAAAATTTCCATCGAAAAGCTCATGGAAGAAGGCGTCGGCAAGGATGAGGCAATCTTCCGCATACTGAAGGAAACAATCATCGCTTCCGAACCTATCCGTTTTGAAGGAGACGGATATTCAGAGCAATGGAAACAAGAAGCTGCCAGCCGCGGACTGACAAACATCTGTCATGTGCCGCAAGCCTTGATGCGCTACATGGACAACCAGGCCCGTTCGGTACTCATCGGAGAACGTATTTTCAATGAAACAGAATTGGCCTGCCGCCTCGAAGTAGAGTTGGAGAAATACACAATGAAGGTACAGATTGAAAGCCGCGTTTTAGGTGATCTCGCCATAAACCACATTGTCCCGACTGCCGTTATTTATCAGAACCGCTTACTGGAGAATTTGCGAGGACTACGGGAAATCTTCCCACCGGAAGAGTATGAAGTGCTCAGTGCCGACCGCAAGGAACTCATACGCGAAATATCCCACCGCGTAACGGCTATCAAAATGCAGGTACGTGAAATGACGGAAGCCCGCAAGGTTGCCAACCATATGAATAATTACAAAGACAAAGCCTTTGCGTATGAAGAAACAGTGCGCCCCTATCTGGAAAGTATTCGCGAGCATATCGATAATCTTGAGATGGAAATAGATGATGAGATATGGCCGTTGCCGAAGTATAGGGAACTGTTGTTCACCAAATAATGGGGTAGTTTTCTCCATATAATACACAGAATCTCACAGAGTTTTCTTTAGACAAAAGAGCAGAGCCTATTGCTTTTCATATATAATAGGTATTCTTACGCATAGGTAATGCACTTATGCCCGTCTGCCCCCAAATGATAAAGAAGAAAACCCTGTGAGACTTTGTATTGGCCTACGATGAAATAAACTTCCATTATCTTACCGCCCGCCACTTTCCTGCATTTTTTTGACACAAATGTATCATTTTTAATTTTTTCTTTTTACATTTGTGCTGTACAACACAGTTTTGCAGCATTTATGGTAAAAATAAACTTATCCGATATTAATGTTCCGGAGTTGATCCCTGATATATGGTCACCCCTGAATGAAGAACAGCGAGAGTTTCTCGCTAACCATTTTACGCTTCAGAATTACAAGAAGAACGAGATTATTCACTGTGAAGGCGAGACACCCACTAACCTGATGTGCCTGCTGAACGGAAAAGTCAAAATATACAAAGATGGTGTAGGCGGAAGAAGCCAAATCATCCGTATGATTAAACCGACCGAATACTTCGGATACCGTCCCTACTTCGCAAAAGCGGATTATGTAACAGCGGCTTGTGCATTCGAGCCCTCATTGGTCTGCCTGATACCGATGACCGCCGTCATGACACTGTTGTCGCAAAACAACGAACTGGCGATGTTCTTCATCAGACAGTTATCCATAGACCTCGGCATTGCCGATGAACGGACTGTAAACCTCACCCAAAAACATATCCGCGGCCGACTGGCAGAATCTCTCATTTTTCTCAAAGAAAGCTATGGCCTGGAAGAGGATGGCTCCACATTAAGTATTTATCTGTCTCGTGAGGACTTGGCGAACCTTTCCAACATGACGACATCCAATGCCATCCGCACTCTTTCGCAGTTTGCGACGGAACGCCTGATTACCATTGACGGAAGGAAGATTAAAATTATTGATGAGGAAAAGCTAAAGAAAATAAGCAAAATAGGATAAGAAGTTATTAAATTGAGAATAAAAAAGAAGGCTGCGCGGCATAAGTGTTATATAACGAATGCCGCGCAGCCTTCTTTTTTATTCTCAATTCAGCAAGAATCTTTCTGCTTCAATTGCTGCCATACATCCCGTAGCCGCTGCTGTGATGGCCTGACGATAATGAGGATCGGCAACATCTCCCGCTGCAAACACCCCGGGGACTTTTGTACGGGGAGTGCCCGGTTCTGTCAGAATATAGCCTGTTTCATCCGTATCGACATAAGGCTTGAAAATATCAGAATTAGGCTTATGACCGATAGCCAGGAAGAAACCGTCGATTGCCAAATCATAACGCTGTTCATCCGATTCGCCCATACGTTTCACCAAGTGCACGCCTTCCACGCCGTTATCCCCATACAGCCCTACCGCATTATGTTCAAACAGCACTTCGATTTTCTCATCCTTCATCACCCGTTCCTGCATGATCTTGGAAGCACGCAAGAATGGTTTACGTACAATCAAATACACTTTGCTTGCCAGGCCAGCCAGATAAGAGGCTTCCTCACAAGCCGTATCACCTCCGCCAACTACCGCTACGACCTTCTTACGATAAAAGAAACCGTCGCAGGTGGCACAAGCGCTGACACCCATACCGGCATACTTCTTCTCATCTTCCAGTCCCAAGTATTTGGCAGCAGCTCCGGTTGCAATAATAATGGTTTGCGCCTCAATAACCTTTTCCTCATCAATGGTTATCTTATACGGAGAACGGCTCAAATCAGCAGCCGTAGCCACACCGTAACGCAAGTCCGTACCGAAACGCTCGGCCTGCCTGCGCAAATCGTCCATCATCTGCGTGCCGCTGATGCCTTCCGGATAACCGGGGAAATTCTCTATATCGGTGGTGGTAGTCAACTGCCCACCGGGTTGCAACCCCTCATAAAGCACCGGAGAAAGATTGGCGCGCGCTGCATAAATAGCAGCTGTATATCCGGCAGGACCGGAACCTATGATCAAACACTTTACTTTTTCTGCTTCCATATTATACTCTTTATTATTAATTACATTTATCATCTTAAATCAATTATCTCAGCCGTAGGGAAAGCCCTCTTATCAAACACAAACAGGCTGTCATCATAACTCTTTCCCGCTTGATAGGAATTTATGAACACTACCACCGCATCTTTGCTCCCTCTCTGAACCATACTAAGCCTCAACGGGCGGAAAGAGCCTTTCTCTATATACAAGATAAGACACTGAATGTCCTGACTTCGCTTGGTGGCTGTCATTACCACTTTATAGGTTGTATTGTCCGAAGCATTGCCAATTTTGGCAACCTTCAGCTTATAATCCTGATTGTAGAGAGATAACCATGAATAAGGATTAATACTTTGCAATTCCTCCGGCGTAGGTTCGGAAACATTGATCTCATCACTGGAAGCTAGATAACTCCATTGCGTACGTCCGTCAAACCACGTTTTCATGCCTTCCGTTTCCAATAGGAATTTATCGCCTTTCAAGCAAATGGTTCCGTTTGAATTGCCCTCAGGCGCGCGAACAGAGAATCCTATTTTCACTCCTCCCTCCCTACGAAAAGCATCCGCCGTACGGTCAAGTATATCTTTGGCATCCGGTTCTTGCGCTACCATCGGCAAAGCCAGACAGAGCATCCCAAGAATAAACAAAAGACTTTTGATTTTCATATAATTTAAACAGTGGTTTATTACAAATTGTTCAAACGCGCCTCCAAGTCCGTTATGTCCGTACAGAATACCTCACGCGCTTTACTGCCTTGTGCCGGGCCTACTATCCCGGCTTTCTCCAACTGATCCATTATGCGCCCCGCACGATTATACCCGATGGCAAACTTACGCTGGATGAGCGAAGTGGAACCCTGCTGCTGATAAACAATCAGCTGGGCGGCATCTTCAAACAACGGGTCAAGACGGCCCATGTCCACATCCCCCAAATCGCTGCCTGCGTTCTCGTCTACGTATTCAGGCAGATAGAAAGCCGTAGGATAGCCTTGCTGACGGGCTATGAACTTTGTAATCTCTGCAACCTCCGGCGTGTCGATAAATGCGCACTGCACACGAACAGGATCAGCTCCCTGCAAGAACAGCATATCACCGCGACCAATGAGTTGATTGGCTCCCGGCCTGTCAAGGATAGTACGGGAATCCACCATCGCCGATACGCGAAAAGCGATACGCGCCGGAAAGTTGGCTTTGATCGTACCTGTAATGATATTCGTCGTAGGACGCTGCGTAGCGATAATCATGTGTATGCCGACTGCACGTGCCAGCTGTGCGATACGTGCGATAGGCATCTCCACCTCCTTGCCCGCAGTCATGATAAGGTCGCCGAACTCGTCGATGATAACCACGATGTAAGGCATGAACTCGTGTCCGTGTTCCGGATTGAGTCGGCGGTGCAGGAACTTGTCGTTATATTCCTTTATATTACGCGCACCGGCGAGCTTCAGCAAGTCGTAGCGGTGGTCCATGAGTGTACACAGACTCTTCAGTGTGCGTACCACTTTCGTAACGTCAGTGATGATAGGTTCGTCGTCGTCGTCAACCTGCGCCATGAAGTGGTCGGCGATAGGCGAGTAGACGCTGAACTCCACCTTCTTCGGGTCGATGAGCACCAGCTTCAGTTCGTTCGGATGCTTCTTGTAGAGCAGCGAAGTGATGATGACGTTCAGACCGACTGACTTACCCTGACCCGTAGCGCCGGCTACAAGCAGGTGAGGAATCTTCGTAAGGTCTGCCATGAACACCTCGTTGGTGATGGTTTTTCCGAGTACAATAGGCAGGTCGTACTTCGACTCCTGGAACTTCTTCGAGTTCAGGATGCTCTCCATCGACACGTTATGGCGCTTCTTGTTCGGCACCTCAATACCGATAGTGCCCTTGCCCGGTATCGGCGCAATGATACGCACGCCGAGAGCCGAAAGGCGCAGCGCGATGTCTGCCTCCAGACCGCGAATCTTGGTGATGCGGATGCCTTCAGCAGGAGTGATCTCGTAGAGCGTGATGGTCGGACCTACAGTTGCCTTTATTTCGCAGATGTCGATGCCGAAACTCTTCAGCACCTTGATAATCTCCTCGTTGTTCGCCTTGATTTCGTCCATATCAATGTATGGCTTGCTTCCGTTCTCGTCCTTGGTGAGCAGGTCGAGTGTCGGGTGCTTGTATCGTGTGAACGGTTCAAGCGGATTGATAGGCGTGTTGATTGTGTCGTCAGTAAGGTTGCCGCCCTTGGCCTTCTCGTCCTTTCCGACCTCAACAGTCAGTTTGTCGTCGCCAGTCTTCATGGTTTTTACGTCAGGTGTAGCCGTTGCAACGGGCGTAGCCTGCGCCTTGCTGGTCTTCTTCTGTCCGAGGTTAGAGAACTCCGTAAGGTCGATGACTGGTGTCGGTTCAGCCGACTTTGCCGTGTCTTTCTTCGCATCGGCAGTGTTGCTGCTTGTTGCAACCGATGCGGTGTATCCATTCTCTACGCTTGTTGTCTCGCTGTCGTTATTGTTCAGTTTGTCTGTAACAATCTCCGACGCCTTACCCGTGATTGATTTCAGCGGGTTGAACATGCGGCGTACCCATGTGATGGTCTGCTTGCTGATGAATGTGAGCAACGCTATTGCCACAAAGAACAGCAACGCAGTGAGTCCAGGAGGGCCTACTATGTTCTCTATGAAGTTCACGCAGACGGCTCCGTGGTTGCCTCCGGGGTTGAATATCGCCTCGGGCAGGAGTGGTGCAAGCACTTTTGCGAGGAATATAGACACCCATATCATAGACACACCCATGCCGAAGAACCACTTCCATAAGCTCAGCTTGTATATTCCCATTGTCTTGATGCCTGCCACGAACAGGAAACAAGGAATCAGGAAGGCTGCGTAGCCGAAGTGCTCCGTGATGAGTATGTATGATATGATAGCTCCGTACGAGCCGCAATAGTTCTTTATTATCTTGTCATGGTTGAGCCACTCTCCGGGACGTAAGTTCTCGAGCAGACTCTGGTCTTCGGCTCCGGTATTTATGTAGGATACCATCGAGACTGTTAAATGTATCGCGAGAATCGCAATCATCATGCCTACCAAGAAGTCTGTTTTCTCACTTTTCAGGATGCTCTGCCATATTGTTGCTTCTTTAGAGTTAGATGCTTTGCGCTCTGTTTTCTTCTTTGCCATATTTTGTTTAAAATTGTGTCGTTTGTTGTGTCGTGTGCATCAAATCGTATGTTATATTCTGTAATGATTCGATTTACGGCTGTTTTCTACCGAAATTGCTTACAAAATTAGTGGAAAAAAGTCGGAAACAGCCATATTTTCGCACTTTTTTTCTAATTTTGCAAAATCTTTCAACATCGAGATGAAAACAATATACAATAAATTTGATAAGAACGTTATAAACGCCCTGCCGTTAGTGGATTTCCCGGGTAAGATCACGGTGGTGCTCAACGAGTCGGAAGCCGACCGCGCGGTGGATTATCTCCTTTCGTGCGAAATGTTGGGCGTCGACACCGAGACTCGCCCCGCGTTCCGCCGTGGGCAGAACCATAAGGTGGCGCTGTTGCAGGTTGCCACCAAAGACCAGTGCTTTCTGTTCCGTCTTAACCATATCGGCTTGCCCGATTCGCTTGTGCGCTTGTTGAGCAACAAGATGGTGCCAATGATTGGTCTTTCGTGGCACGACGATTTGCTCTCGCTCCATCGCCGTCGCGAGTTCGAGCCAGGCTGGTTCATCGACATCCAGGATATTATAGGCAACATTGGCGTGCAGGACAAGAGTCTGCAGAAACTTTACGCCAATCTCTTCGGCGAGAAAATCAGCAAGCGCCAGCGCCTCACCAACTGGGAGGCGGATGTGCTCACCGACAAGCAGAAGGAGTATGCCGCTATCGACGCATGGGCGTGCATAAAGCTCTACAACGAGATAATGCAGCTGATGGCTACCCACGACTACGAACTGAAGGTAGTGGAGGAGAAGCCTGCCGAGTAATGTAAAAATACAAACGACTATATGTACAAAAATCTATATTTAAAGAAGGGTAAGGAGGAAAGTCTAAAGCGTTTCCATCCTTGGATTTTCTCTGGTGCCGTAGCGCAGATTGAGGAGGGCGTAGAAGAAGGAGAAATCGTGCGCGTTTTCACCTCTCAAGGCGACTTCATCGCTGTCGGCATGTATCAGATCGGTTCTATCGCTGTGCGCGTGTTGTCTTTCCGTGACGTAGAGATAGACGGCGAGTTCTGGCTCTCGCGCCTGCAGTCGGCTTGGCAGATGCGCCAGGCTATCGGACTCATAGGTCGTGAGAACAACAATACGTTCCGTCTTGTTCACGGCGAGGGCGACAACCTCCCAGGTCTTGTAATCGACTGCTATGGCGACACCGCGGTTATGCAGGCTCACAGCGTGGGTATGCACCTCGTTCGCCATGAGATATGCGAGGCTCTCGTGAAGGCTTCTGAGGGCGAGATCAAGAACGTTTACTACAAAAGCGAGACAACGCTGCCGTTTAAGGCGGACGTGGAGCACGAGAATGGTTTCATCTACGGTTCGATGGGCAGCGACGTGGCTATGGAGAACGGCTTGAACTTCCATATCGACTGGCTGAAGGGTCAGAAGACGGGCTTCTTCGTCGACCAGCGCGAGAACCGCCACCTGCTCGAGACTTACTCTAAGGGTCGTTCGGTGCTCAATATGTTCTGTTACACGGGCGGCTTCTCGGTTTACGCCATGCGTGGCGGCGCCAAGCTGGTTCACTCCGTTGACAGCAGCGCCAAGGCTATCGAGCTGACAAACAGAAACATCGAGCTTAACTTCCCCGGCGACGAGCGTCACGCAGCGTTCTGCGAGGATGCGTTCAAGTTCCTCGACGCCAACGATAAGACATACGACCTCATCGTGCTCGACCCACCTGCGTTCGCCAAGCATCGTGCTGCTCTGCGCAATGCGCTGAAGGGCTACACACGCCTCAACGTGAAGGGATTGCAGCGCATCAAGCCCGGTGGCATCCTCTTCACGTTCAGCTGCTCGCAGATTGTGACAAAGGAGAACTTTCGCAACGCTGTCTTCACAGCTGCGGTGCAGGCTAACCGCAAGGTGCGCATCCTGCATCAGATTCACCAGCCTGCCGATCACCCGATTAACATCTACCATCCGGAGGGCGAATACCTCAAGGGATTGGTGCTTTATGTAGAATAAAAACAAGACTGTGGAAAAATCTTCTGCGATAATCAATTCGTTCGTGGACAGAGTGCGACGCTTCGTCTCTGTCCACGAATTGTTCGTTTATGGGGGCAAGTATATTGTGGCGCTTTCGGGCGGCGCAGACAGCGTGTCGCTGCTCTTTGTGCTGAAACATCTGGAGCACGAACTGGGCATAGGCGTTGAGGCTGCTCACTGCAACTTCCATCTGCGTGGCGCCGAATCGGTGCGCGATGAGGAGTTCTGCAAGCAACTTTGTGACCGTCTTTCCGTGCCTCTGCATCTCATCCACTTCGACACGCAGGCTTATGCCGACCTGCATCGTGTGAGCATCGAGATGGCTGCGCGCGACTTGCGCTATGGCTATTTCGAGAACCTGCGCCGCGATATCGAAGCGCAGGATATCTGCGTTGCACATCATCGCGACGACAGCGTTGAGACCGTTCTGCTCAACCTTGTTCGCGGCACCGGATTGCGTGGGCTGCGAGGCATTCAGCCGCGCAACGGCAACATCATTCGCCCTCTGCTTTCGCTTAGCAGAGAGGATATTGTGCAGTATCTTGATGCTCTCGGAGAGAGTTACGTTACAGATTCAACCAATCTGCATAACGACGTGAAGCGCAATAAGATACGTCTTGACGTAATGCCGCTGTTGCGCGAGCTAAATCCGAGCGTAAGCCAGTCGATTTTCGAGTCGTCGCTGCGTGTTGGCGAGGCTCTGAAAGTGTTCGATGAGGCTATGAAGCGAAGCATTGCCGACGTCACAACCACCTCACCATCTCACCATCTCACCATCTCACCACCTCACCATCTTGTCATCTCTGTTGAACGACTTAAGCAGCAGCCTTCGCCCGAATATACTTTGCACGAAATACTCAGTTCTTATGGCTTCACTTCGGCGCAGATTGAGCAGATATACGGTTCGCTCGACACCTGCTCTGCAGGCAAAATCATAGCTTCCGATTCGCACGAACTCGCCTTCGACCGCGGTTCTCTACTCGTTCAGCCGAGAACAAATGTAGCCGATTCTGCACGCTCAATGCGCATACCCGAAACCGGCACGTATGTGTTCAGCGACAGTTTGAAGATAAAGGTAGCGGCGGAAGATTGCGGCGACGATTACGTGCCGAGTCGCGCAGCCGACTGCGTATGTCTCGACGCATCGGACATCAAGTTCCCGCTCACGCTGCGCCACATTGAGCAGGGCGACCGCTTTATTCCGTTCGGCATGAACGGCATGAAGCTCGTAAGCGATTATCTCACCGACCGCAAGAAGAATGTCTTTGAGAAACGTGCTCAGCTCGTAGTCACCGACGCCCAGCAACGCATAGTCTGGCTTGTAGGCGAGCGCACCGACAACCGTTTTCGCATTAGTAAAGAAACCAGTAAAGCCCTGCGACTTACTTTGTTACAGTAACGTGGTAACAATGTTTTTGCTATGCGGTAACGATATAGTTGCTATGTGGTAATAGTGTTTTTGCTACGTGGTAATCAAATAGCTACTAACCTGAGTTCGGGATAAGAAAGTCTTTATAAAAGTTGGTAATCTCAATAATTTTTAGTACCTTTATGGTTGTAAATCAATTAGTTATAAAGTAAAAGGATACTATAGTTATGGAGATTACCAAGGACAAAATTACTGAAATTTTCTGTATTATCGATGATTTTTGCCAAGAATATGATAAAGAGATTGCCCGCATGTCCATTTGTGAGCCTGACGGGCGTAAGCACCGCAATCGGAAATGTACTATGAGCCGGTCGGAAATCATGACAATACTCATCTGCTTTCATTTCAATACTTTCCGCAACTTCAAGCATTATTACCTCTTTTATGTCAAGGTTCACCTGCACGACTTGTTCCCAAAGCAGCTCTCATATAACCGCTTTGTTGAACTCGAGTCCAGAGTCGCGGTTGAGATGATGCTGT
>OIWM01002562.1_pt1 | contig 14867 bp, 15 predicted proteins | sample 1587451 | NCBI WGS metagenome assembly OIWM01 (sample SAMEA3888907, study PRJEB22519) | human gut metagenome | biome: human gut; feature: human-associated habitat; material: faeces | place: Denmark | collected 2011
GATACAAGTACGCATTCACAATCTCAATTCTACTCGGTTTCCGGGCCGATACTAATCCGGAAGAGAAAGGAGATGTATATAGATTTAACTCAGCTGGATGAGCTAATTTATATATACCATTTCATATGAGTTTATTATCCGTACAAAATTTAAAAAAGGTCTATACCTCTAAGCTTGGCACAACAAGTGTTACTGCATTAAAAAATGTAAACTTCAATGTTGAAGAAGGTGAATTTATCGCTATCATGGGAGAAAGTGGTTCCGGTAAAACAACCTTGTTGAATATATTAGCTTCTTTAGATAAACCTACTGCTGGTAAGGTCATTCTTAATGGCATAGAAACAACTTCCATCAAAGAAAAAGATCTTGCGGCATTTAGAAGAGATCACCTGGGTTTTGTCTTTCAAGACTTCAATTTATTAAATACATTTAATATCAAAGATAATATCTTTTTACCTCTTGTATTACAGGGTAAATCTTTATCTATGATGCAAAAAAGATTAGCAATACTTGCTTCATCACTAGAAATAGAAGACATTCTATTAAAGTATCCTTATGAAGTATCAGGCGGTCAGAAACAACGTACTGCTATTGCTAGAGCTTTAATTACAAGTCCTGATATCTTACTTGCCGATGAACCAACTGGTGCTTTAGATTCTAGAACTAGTGAGAAAATATTAAAAATATTTGAGAATATTGAGCATAAAGGTCAAACAATTTTAATGGTTACACATAGTGCTAAAGCTGCAGCACATGCTTCTAGAGTGTTATTTATTAGAGATGGTGAAGTTTACCACGAGCTATATCGTGCTAATAAAAAAGAAGATGAATTCTACGAAGAAATACAAAATACATTAACGATTATGGAGAGAGGAAGAGACTTCCATGCGTAGTATATTTCTATATTTCCGTTTAGCTTTCACAAATTTAAAAGCTAACTCTCGCATGTATATTCCATACTTTCTCGCTTCTGTTGGCATGATTGTATTACAGTTTATTTTATGTAATTTAGCTATGAATCCAGGCAATGGTCAAAATCTTGGAGCGATGCTTGGAACTGGTATGTTTTTCCTGTCTATTTTTGTCTTTATTTTTATTTTCTATATCAATTCTTTTTTGATTAAAAGAAGAATTTAAGAATTTGGATTATACAACATCTTAGGTATGGAAAAGAAACAGATTGGTTTCATTCTATTTATAGAAACAGTTGTTTTATTTCTATTTGCTTTTGTGATTGGTATTGCATTTGGCTGTTTATTTAGTAAAGCTGTATTACTTCTTATTTGTAAATTAACAGGAATAGCTTTTGATTTTCCTATTTTCTACAGCATTGATCCTTTTGTTTCTACATTTATTTATTTTGCAGTTTGCTTTTTATGTACATATATCTATACATTATTTACATTATATAAAACAAAACTAATTGAATTACTTCACGCTGAAAAATCTGGCGAAAAAGAGCCTAAAACAAAAATTTTATTATGTATTGTCGGCTTATTATCCTTAGGAATTGGCTATTATCTTGCATTAACAATTAGTGATGTATTAGCTGCTATCGGTTTATTCTTAATTGCTGCAATACTTGTCATGATTGGTACATATTGCTTATTTTCCAGTGTCTTTCTTGCAGTATTAAAGTTATTAAAGAAAAACAATAAATTTTATTACCAGAAGAATCATTTCATCAATCTTTCCAGCATGTTATTTAGAATGAAACAAAACGCTGTTGGTTTAAGTAATCTTTGTATTTTATCTTGTATGGTCATTGTCATTATTTCTATGACTTTATCTATTTATTTTGGTTCTTATGATAGCTTAAAACAAAATTACCAATATGATGTGAATGTGACATTTTTTGCCGGAAGTAATGATGACATCGCATTATTTAACGAAGCTGTTAATGAGATAGTTCCTGATATCACTGATTCTAGAGCTGAATTACGTTCTGGTTCGTATTTTTTAGCACATGATGGTGCTACTCTTACTAATGATTCTGACGCGTCTAGTGAAAACAGTTCATTAATTTTCTACTCTTTAGCTTCCGGTCAAATTCATTATGATGAACTTAAAGATGTAACTATTGAAAAGGATCATGTCATTCTTGTTACAAGTGGTGATACAAATGTAAAAACGATATCTATAAATGGTTATACCTATATTGTAGATAAAGTGATTTATAAAACAAAACAACAAATGCCTTCTTCTACTAAGTTCGTTAACTCATATGAAGCATTTTCTGGCAATATTTTTGATATAGCTGAAGATTTGATTTATCCTGGAAAACTTGTTTATTATTATGAATTTAATACAAGTGATAAAGATTTATTAGCAGTAACCTCTAAAATAAATGACATGTTTGCTAGTGGCAATTATCATGGGGTAAACTTAACAGGTGTTGCTTCATCAAAAGAAAGCGATTTACAGCAAATTAAAGAATTATATGGGGAACTGTTATTTATTGGTATCTTCTTAGGTCTATCTTTTGTTTTAGCTGCAGGTCTAATTATTTACTACAAACAAATTACAGAAGGTTATGATGATTTAGAAAGATATCATATCTTGCAACAGGTTGGTTTAAGCAAAGAAGAAGTAAAAAAATCAATCAACTCTCAGATAGTAACAATATTCTTCTTACCACTAATTGTTGCGATCATTCACGTTATGGTTGCTTTCCATAGCGAAAATATTATGTTACAAGGATTTTCTATCTTTGATCCACTTGTATTATTGAAGTTTGATGCGATTACGATAATCATTTTTGCAATATTATATTATTCAATCTACCGTATGACTTCTCATACTTATTACAACATTATTAAAAGATAACTTTCGAGTATAATAACTTTACTGGAGGTTTTAAATATGTCAGAAGTAACAAAACGTGCTTTAGAGCAATCATTAAAAAATCTACTGTCTAAAAAGCCTATCACAAAAATTACAATCAATGATATCGCTGAAGATTGTGGAATCAACCGTATGACATTTTATTATCACTTTAAAGATATTTACGATTTAGTAGAATGGTCATGCCTGGAAGATGCGAAAAAGGCATTAGAAGAAAAGAAAACACACGACACTTGGCAAGAAGGTTTCGTTCAAATATTTGATGCTGTAAAAAATAACAAACCATTTATTATGAATGTTTATAACTATATTGATCGTGCTCAGGTTGAAGTGTATTTAACACCATTAGTTGATAACTTACTAATGGGTGTGATTGAAGAAGAATCCGCAAATATATCTGTTCGGGATGAAGATAAACAGTTTATTGCAAGGATTTATGGTTATGTCTTTATTGGTATCATGCTTGACTGGATTAAAGATGGTATGAATGAAGACCCTGTACAAATTGTGGATAAATTGTCTATACTATTAAAAGATTCTATCGCTAATGCATTACAGAAGTTTCAATACTAAACTAGTCCTTCGTGACTAGTTTTTATCATTTCGCCCCTTTTGATAAAATTTTATACATTTCAAGTTCTTATGATAAAAGATTATACACACGCCCCTCTCTGTTCATTAAAATTTTATTTTTGCTCTTTACAATATAAAGTGTAAAACAACAGGAGGTATTGAATATGTATTATTCAGCAGGAACTTATGAATCATTCGCACGTCCAGAAAAACCAAAGGACGTCGATAAAAAATCAGCTTATATTATTGGTACTGGTTTAGCAGGATTATCTGCAGCATTCTATCTAGTACGTGATGGACAAATGAAAGGCGAACACATCCATGTATTAGAAAAGTTAGAATTAGCTGGCGGCAGTTGCGATGGTAGAAAAGATATTACAAAAGGATTCTTCATGCGTGGTGGTAGAGAAATGGATAACCACTTCGAATGTATGTGGGACATGTATCGTGATGTTCCATCAATTGAAACACCTGGTATTTCTGTACTAGATGAATACTATTGGTTAAACAAACACGATCCTAACTATTCATTATGTAGAGCTAGTACAAATTGTGGAGAAGATGCTCATACAGATAAAAAGTTTGAACTTGATAAAGATTCCGCAATGGCACTATCTAAATTATTCATGACACCAGAAAAAGACTTAGAAGATAAGAAGATTTCTGATATATTACCAGATAGCTTCTGGAATACAAATTTCTGGCTGTATTGGCAAACAATGTTTGCATTCCAAAAATGGTCAAGTGCTTTAGAAATGAAACGTTATTTATGCCGTTATGTTCACCACATTGACGGTTTACCTGATTTCAGTGCATTACGTTTCACTAAGTACAACCAATATGAAAGTATGATTCTTCCACTAGTTAAATATCTAGAAAATCATGGCGTAAAAATTGAATATGGTATTGATGTAAAGAACGTTATTATCGATACTACTCTTGACAAAAAGATTGCTAAACAAATCGTTTATGTTAAAGACGGTAAAGAACAAACTATTGATTTAATTGAAGAAGATTTAGTATTCATTACTAATGGTTGCTGCACAGACTCTTCTTGCTATGGCGACCAAAATACTGCTCCAGATTTATCACATCTAAAGGATGGTTATGGTGAATCTTGGGATATGTGGAAAGCAATCGCTGCTCAAGCAAAACATGGTGAATTTGGTAATCCAGATGTATTCTGCAACAATATTGAAGAAACAAACTGGATGAGTGCTACAGTAGCTACAAGTAATGAAGAAATCATTCAACATATTATCAATATTTGTAAACGTGATCCTCGTAATGGTAAAGTAACAACTGGTGGTATCGTTACAGTAAAAGACAGTACTGATAACTGGTACTTATCTTGGACAATTAACCGTCAACCACAATTCAAGTCTCAAGATAAGAATATGGTTCTTGTATGGTTATATTCTCTATCAACAAATAAAGAAGGTAACTATGTAAAGAAACCAATGCGTGAATGTACAGGTGCTGAAGTAGCTATGGAATGGTTATACCATATTGGTATCCCTCAAAATGAAATTGAAGACTTAGCTCATAATGCATGTAATACAACAACATGCTTCATGCCTTATATTGATGCTTTCTTCCAACCAAGAAAGAACGAAGATAGACCATTAGTTGTTCCTAAGGGTGCTGTTAACTTTGCTTTCATTGGACAATTTGCTGAAACACCAAGAGATACAATCTTTACAACAGAATATTCTATCCGTACGGGTATGGAAGCTGTATATACATTACTTGATGTAGATCGTGGTGTACCTGAAGTATGGGGCAGCCAATATGATGTAAGAGAATTACTAAAAGCTGTATATTATGCAATTGATAAGAAGCCAATTACAGAATTCCCATTATCATTTATTGAAAAAGAAGCTCTAAAAATTGCCCTTAAGAAAGTAAAGGGTACAGATATCGAACTACTATTAAAAGATAGTGGTTTAATTAAATAACTTATATCTTATAAAGAGACTATAGAACAAAAAATATAGTCTCTTTTTCATTATTTAATCTTCAATCACAAATTAACATATATATTAATTATTGTCATCAAAAAAAGATAATGCCCAATAAGCACTACCTTATTTACTAAATATATATTTTTCTGCTTCTATAAAGTTATTTACAATCACATTAGCTTCATGTTGATCAGCTATATCATATGCATCTTTATATGCAATTACATATGCTCCACTTGCTACACCCGCTTTTATACCAGCTGTAGAATCTTCAATAACAATTGTATCTTCTGGTGATATATTGTTATCTTTCATTGCTTGTATATAAATGAATGGATCTGGTTTTGTATGACCACAATCTGTACCTCCATATACACCTGTAACATAACTTGTTAACTCTAATTCTTCTAGACAATTTATTACTCTAGCTTTTTCAGAATTACTGCATACACAGATTTTAATGTTGTTTTCTTGAAGTTTTTCCATTAGTTCAGTTACATGTGGAGATTTCAAAGCCTTCAAATCATATTTTCTATATTTACGACGATTTATTTCTTCTCTATTCTTTCGATAATTATCTTGATCACCAAATGCTTCATCCATTAGCTTTACATGAACTAACATATTACCACCCATAATAGTACATAGTTTTTCTTTTGTATAAGTTACACCAGCTTTATCAAGATCTTCCATGAGCCATTTTGTGTGTTGCCCTTCTGTTTGTGCAATCACCCCATCAAAATCAAAACAAACTAATCTAACCATTTATTTCCTCTTTTTTCTAAAAATAGAAAAACCTGCACCTTTTTGAGATTGCACTCTTTTTCGCATAATTTCTTCTGTACTTTTGGCGGGTAATACTTTTCTCAACAAATTATAAACACGATTAACATTGAATGTCTGTGCTCCTAATTGTTCTCCACCTTTTAATGTTAAAGCTATTAAATAACTGTTATTACGATTAACATTCCATTCTTGTATTTCTTCAAGTGGCAAGCGTAACACTCTTGATTCATCACGGTGGTCATATAAAACTAACGCATCATCATAAACATCCATTACTTTATGATCTTTTACACAAAAAAAGACAATCGCAGAAAGTATCAATAAAAATCCCCCAAATAGGAAACCAAACATATTTCTAAATATGAATGTGCAGGCACAACCTATAATCATTACGCCAATAACTGCATTATTAGGCTTATAAGAGATATGTCCTAAAAATTTACCATTTTCCTGCATGTCAGCTATATTTTCAAATTCATAATTTTTATCCATTTGTTACCTCACTTTTTTGATATAAAGGACAGATTCCATGTATTCCCTCAATAAATGTTTTTCTTTCTTCTTCATTATTAAATACACGTTCTGGCACTAGTATATTTGTTTTATTCTGAAAGATAATTACTATCATATGTTCAAATAAAGCATAATCATATACTTTCTGTTCTGTGCCGTTTACAAATATATTCTTATCTGACAATACTACATGCATTTCTGATAATTTCAATTTATCAGGATCAGTGTATTTTCCGATTAATACTTTTTTATATTTTTTAAACAGTACTGTATCTGCAATAATTATCCATAACACAATTAAGGCAATTCCAATACCCCAAATTAATACAGTATTAGCTGCTAAAGCTAAAAAAAGTAATATTCCAACAGGTACAAATAATCTGAGTTTCCAATGGAATTTATTAATTTCAGCATCATTCATCAATGCCGTTTCATAATAATCTCTTAATTCATCTTGTTTTAATGTATATTTTAAATCAATCATAATGTCCACCTAAAGATTGTATCTTATTTTGCCACATAGAAAAAGAGTTCTAATAGAGAATACTCCCTAAAAGAACTCTTAATAAGAAACTTATTAAGCTAAGATGTTGAATGCGGATAATAAAACTGCAACAACAATTGAAACTAGAACAAGCTTACCAGTAGACCAACCTTTTCTGTTTAGCATATAGTACATAACAAGCATTGTCATAACATTTGCAAAGTGAGGAATAATTGCATCTACTAAGTCATTTAAGTTTTGTGTTAATTCTCCAACTGTCCAAGAAACACCAAATTTAACATTAATAATTGAAGCAGTTAATGCACCAATAACAGATAAACCAACGATAGAAGCAGCGGCTGTTAAGTGAGCTAGAGAACTAGATCTAGATGTGATAAATTCAACACCTTTTTCATAAGCAACATAGAATCCGAAATAGAAAGCAAACCATAGAACTAATTGAACAGCTTCAGCAATAACCCAACCAACTATGCTTCCTTGTTGAGCCATGTAAGCTGCAATAGCACCCATAACTGTAGGTAAAATAACCCAGATAATTGAGTCACCAAGTCCCGCTAAAGGTCCCATTAAAGCAGTTCTTAAGTCGATAGCTGTTTCTGTACATTCTGGTTCTTTTGTTTCTTCAATAGCTAAGCAAGCACCTAGAATGATATTACCCATCCAAGGGTGTGTGTTATAGAAACGGAAGTGTTGTCTATATTTAGCAGATAATACTTCTTTATCATTATCATAGATTTTAGCCATTGCTGGGTGAATTGCCCAAACCCAACCACCAGATTGCATTGTTTCGTAGTTGAATGGAGACTGTCTAGCCCAAACGTATCTATTTAAGACTTTGCTTAAGTCTTTCTTTGTTAAAATTCTCTCACTCATCGTAGTTACCACTAGCAATATCTTCAGCAGTTGGTGCTGTACTTGCAACTGCAACATTGCTTCCTCTCTCTAATGCTTTGTACTCATTTACAGCAAATACTAATGTGATAGCAGCTACTGCTAACATTGGTAGATTTAAATATGATGCTAATACGAATCCTAGAACTACATAGATACCATATTCTTTCATATTCATATATTTTAGTAATGTAGCAAAACCTACAGCTGGAAGTAATCCACCAACTGTTGTCATACCTTTATTTAACCAAGCTGGCATGCTGGCAATTAAGTTTGTGATGAAATCAACACCAACTGTCATAACTAGTACTACTGGTAATGTATAAACTAATGCTTCTAAGCATAGATGACCAAATACCCAGAATCCCATCTGATCAAATTTGCCTTCATCACTGGCAGCAATTTCTCTATGAACGAAGAATGAACCAAATGTCTTTGTTAATACGTCTAGTTCTGTACCTAAAGCAGCAACTGGAACACCAATTGTTAAAGCAGCTTCTACACCGTTACCTGTAGTAACTGCGAAAATTGTTCCAATAACTGTACCCATGAAGTAATCTGGAACACTTGAACCTCCAAATCCCCCAATACCTAAGCTCATCAGTGTCATTGTGGCACCTACATTTAAGCCTGTTGTTGCATCGCCCATAATAATTCCGACAATCCAACCTGTTAAAACGTTTGCTGCGTACGAGAATAGCTGTGCACCTTTGCCGATAAACTTAAAGGCAAACACAAACACAGTAATCAATACGACTTGTAGTGGTGTAACCATATAATCCCCTTTCTTTTTTTAAATAATTACATCCTTAGTCAAGAGATGGTTCTTTCATCTGATCATCTGTACGGAATTGACAAGTAATTTTAATACCTGCATCTCTCATTTCACGTAACATAACTAATTCTTCATCAGATACACGAACTGTTTTATCCAAAGATGTTGTTTTACCAACATTTTGGGTTACATTTCCTAGATTAACTCTAGCAAACTTGACTCCACCTTTATATAAATCATAGATATCTTTAATATATCTACCTACAAGGAATACTCTTTGATTTGTATAGTTACCATTTAAAATATTGGCAATTGCTTTTTCTGGTGCAAGTACAGATAGATTTACACCAGCAGGTGTTCCAAGCTTTAATGCATTTCTTGTCATATCACTTTCAGAAGCACGCTTGTTTACCACCATTGCTCTAGTTGCTTTCGCAGCTGGAATCCAGCTTGTTGCAACAATACCATGAACCATACGGTCATCTACACGGACATCAAGTATTCCGCTTGGTTGCTTAAATTCATCCATAATAAATCTCCTTTTTTTAACCTTTTAAATGGTATTAAATCCTTTTTATTAAAACGATCTTGTATATAATCCCATTGTGTACAATAAGTACCTAAACGATTATGAACTTCATTAAAATCATACTTCATTTATTTTTCCTCCAAAATTGACTTCTATAACCCAAAAATGGCTATTAATTCATGCTGTCAGCCGCATATGTTCAACAAAATTCCATAAACTTATTCCCTATTTACGACCATGGTTTCATACTTTCTCATATCAATTTAATATTTGTTATTATTAAACTACAAAAAATGAAACAAAAGGATTAGTTTAATTTCAGTATTTTTTAGAATTGAATGCTTAATATGGCTTTTTTGTTTTTATTGTGACACAATATCATCAATAACAATATGTGTTTGATGATTTTATTTCACATATTAAAAAGGGGCTTATATGAAAAAGTTGTTTTCTCTATTTTTGTGTAATTTAATTCTCATTTCATCTGCCGGTTGCTCAACCAATCAAAATGATACTACGAGTCGTTTACAAGCAACTGCTATTACTACACCTAGTAGTGATACAACTATTTTAAAAATTGAACACAATAATTCTATTGATCAAAGTGAAACTAATACAGATAAAAATGAATCCAGTCCATTTCCAACACTAGAACCTTTAATAGCGTCTCCTTATCCTACTCATGAAGAAAATATCAACGAAGCAACTAACGCTCAAAGTAACAATACTGATACCATGACTAAAACTCAAAAAAACTCTATTGCAATGTTAAATTATCTAACATCATTTGTGCAAGAAATATATAATTCAAAAAACAGTAGAGTCTATTTGGAACAAGCATATAAAACACTAGAAAACAATACACATCCTAATGCAATTGATAGAACAACTCTATCTGAAATTAATTCAATATTAGATATTCTTGAAAATTATAGAATGATTTCTATTAAGCGAGAAAGACTCGCTTATATCTATGAACAAAATAAAGCAAAAGCACTTAGACAAGCAATTCCAAATCCACTTTCTTTAATTGCTGTAGTTCAATCAGGAAATCTCGTAAAACTTGCTACATCTGTTTTATATATGGCTGTAGATTCTTACACTAGCTATTCTTCATATACTGATGAACTTGATCTACAGTATCTTCAAGATGGTTGGGCATTAGATGATGAAGAAGCAGAAGCTGTACATAATAGCAGAAAGTCAGCTTTTACATATATGGTAAAAATGGTAAATGATTATGATTTACCTGGCGATTACGCTTTAAGCATGGATATGATTGATGAATATGTCAAATGGAAAAACTCTGATAACAACTTTCAGAAACTACAATTTTTAGAATCTAACATGAATACTTATAAAGAGTACGGTGATTATTGGCTAACATTAGCTAAAAGTTATTATGAAGACGAGAATTATCAAGGATGCTATGATGCCGTTCAAACTTACTTAAATTTTGATGTGACTGTATTTAGAAAAGACTACAATCTAGCTAATGTTTTACCTCTTGCAATTATTTCAGCAGAAAAATTATTAGACAAAGATAGTTATCTAGAAATCGCAGATAATTTTGCAACAATGATAATAGACAATTGTTCTCATGACGATTGGTCTCTTCGTTATTTTGCTTCTGAAGTATATATTGGTTTATATTCTATTTCAAATGATAATATCTATCTCGAAAAATCATATAATATTACCAAAAATAGCATTAACTACCTTATTGAAGAACAACAAAAACTTAATACTACTTATTTAAATAATGTAAAGACAGAAAAAATACCATCTAATGCAACAAAAGATGAGAAAAAAGATATAAAAAATTATAACAAGATGCTTAAAGAGCAAAGAAAGAAAGAACTTCCACCTGTATATCAACCTCTTTACTTAAATTGCGAAGTATTATTATTTTTGGCAGATAAGTTAAATATCTCCTCTTCTGAAAGACAACGAATTGATAAGATGTTGCGTAACAATGGAGATGATTCTATTTTCCTTACTAAACCTCTTGATGATAAATGTTGGTTTTCTAAAAAAATATTTTCAAACTCATCTGAACTTGAAGTTAATTTTGATCAATCAAAATTAACAATACCTGCTTCTTATACCTCTGAATCTACTATAATCACATCTGAGATAATATCTGCTAATGGTAATAAACAGATTATAAAAGACTGGATCATTGATAAAGTTGATCGAAAAAATGACGACTTTAAATCTTTTACAACGATATTCTCAAGCAAATCATCAAAAGAATATAAGTATAAAGAAGGAGATATTATTAACATAATTATCACACCATATGTTGAAAGCAATTTAGATAATCTCACTTTCAGTTTTAAAGCAGAACAAAAAAAGAGCTTTATCTTTTCAGATATTATATTTAAAAGGAACGAAAAATGAAAAGAATCATAATTGTCATTTCAGCAATTATCTTTGCATTAATATGCATAGTGCAACCTGCTAATGCATACGAATCAGAAGACCATAATAAGTTAATGTCAGAAATATTATTCGGAAAAGATAACTATAAAGATACCATTAAAAGTATGCAACCTAACAATTATAAAAACATTGTTATGTTAGAAAATGCTTCTTATTTGTGTATTGATCAGTTTAACGATAATGGTCAAGATAAATTAGATAATTTGCGTGAAAATCATGTTCATAATATCCCTAAAAATATTAGCACCATTAATTTTGCTGGAGGATCAGCTCATCGAAAATACACGCATATGGGCTGGAATTTCGATTATAAATCTGTTTTAGGTAAGGACGAAGCTAATTTTGAGGCAAGAAAAAATATCTTATTGCAGACTGTAAATAAAGTTTTCAAATTCAATTTTTTTGCTGGAACGTGGTTTGGGATAAATTTTGGTTATTCCGAACAATGTGTTGCAATGAGTGAACTTATTTACTACATTCATATTTTGGGTGATTGCCTTGCGAGAAATAGTTTTGAATATTCTACCAATTCTATTGAATTAGCCAAAGAACATCCAAGTGATGATAATAGCGATTTATTTTATGAACTCGATTCGATTTTTAAAGTATTGTTTTCTTCTCAATCTAATACTCGAGTATATCAAGGATTTATACATGATTTAACTGAACTTGCAGAAGAAACAAGAATTCTTGTCGGAAGTACTGGAGGAATAAATTCTGACGAAAAATTTAAAGAATATCAGAATTATTGCGAAAACTTAAAAACTTTATTAGTTGAAAATATACCTAAATTACTTAAAAATGAATCTTTTTTCTCGGAAATATTCAATCAAGAAGAGTCGCAATAACTCTTCTTTTTTTAAATCAATATATATTATCCTCTTTCTAAGGTGGTTTGTAGTTCAACGATTAATTCTTCTGGCAACTTATTTTTCATACTTTCAGTTATTTTACCAACTATTTCATGGCTAAAATTTTTTTGATAATTATTGTATTGCTCTTCACTATCAAAATTACTAATTATCTTCAGCTGATCTGCAATCACAAGTCTTTCTTCATTAATTTTTTCAAGATAAGCAAAGGCAATTTCTTGTGAATCTCTAGAATTTAGCTCTTGTGTTTCATCAAAAAAACAATGTTCTTGAATACCCGCAAAAAAATCTTTATCAACAAAATCATCAAGTACTTTAATATATGTTTCTCTATTTGTATGAGTTTTCATATACTTAAAATAATGAGCTTTATCAAATTTGCACATTGATAAAGCGTAAATTGGCAATAAAATCGATAAAGCATTTAGATATATTTTTCTATGTCCTATATCTTTAACAAAACACTCTCTAAGTGTTTCTATTGTCAATGACAATTTATTAACTAAATTATAATAATCATCTACAGAAACATTTTCATTTAACGATTCCTTATTTTGAATATTTGCATATTCATTTATCAAAGCTTTAACTTCCTGCTGATCCAACAATTCTTGATGATTCACAATATCTTTAACACTTTTACTAATATCTCCCAATTCTTTTGTCATCTGATCCATTTTCTCACTTATGATTGCGAATCCAGCAACCGTTGCACATAAGTCTAAACTGCTAATCATTAAATCTGCCCAATTTAACATTTTTGAATTTCTTTTGAGAATCAAGTCGGCCTTTTCTGATAATTCCTCGATGCAACACCCAAATTTATCAATATTTTTATCAAGTACACTTATTTTATTAATCATTAGATTTGTTGACTTTTCAGCTTTATGTTCATTTCTAAAAACCATATTAGCTGCATCTTCAAGACTATTTTTTATTTCCTCATTGTTCATAAAATTAACCTTAATAAACTCTTTGAATCTTTTCTTTGAATTTCTAAAACATATCTCAATTATTTTTTGCTTATCAATATCTTTAGCATATTTCTCATCTATATCTAATACAATTTTCATATCATTCAACTCTTCCAGTTTCAAAATCAATAACACGTTGATACATAATACATAACAGTATTAACACAGCTATTCTTTTAGTAAATATATCGCTTTCTTTTTCAAATTCTATTACGTCATGTATAGGTTCTTTTACATCCTCTTTTTTATTATTCATTTTTCGAGAAATATTATTTTTAATTTCTAATCTTTTTTCGTTTGCATTATCAGCAATATTTTTAAATTGATTAGAGAATAATCCATCAACTTTTTTTAATAATGCTTTCTTATCAGTACTTGCTTCTGGTTTGTCTCCAATAAATCTTTCTTTTATTCTATCAAATTCTGCTTCATTTGCTAAGAAATACACTTCATTTACAGGGCAACCATATTTCACTAATGCATCATAGAAACAAACAAAGATTTTGGTTTCATCTTCTAGCAATTGTAATAATGCATCTTCTTTTACAGCATAAACAGTATCTTTCAGTCTTAGATTTTTGACATAATATTTTTCTGCAACCGAACCATTTTTTGTTCTATTCTGCATTAAAGAAGATAATGTTTCAACGTATATCACTGGCAAATCATTATCCTTATATTTTGTATTTTTTTCTTCAAAACACTTAAAATATTCACCCAGTTTTTCTAAATATGTTTCTTTAGCAGCAGCATCTACATTTGCAAAATAGAATGTTATGTATGGGCTTGTTTTTTTCTTTAAATCTAAAAAAGATTCATCACTTAGTTCATATATAATTTTTTTAAAATCAATAAGAGCCATCGTATAATTCCTTTCAATGCATAACAAATATCATGTTAATCTTTTTCTATACTTTATAATTACAATATATTCCATTATATTAATCAACCGTTTGAATCATAATCTCAAACATTTTTCAATTTACTTTTCATAGATTATTACTATTACTGTAGAAGCCAACCTGTAATATACTAGTTTCTATTTTTTTATAACTATACTTAGGATGTTTAACTCGGTCAGTAATTCTATCTATTCATTTCTCTTGGAATGAGATTTTATATAATCGTTCAGTTTCAAAAGTTTAAATTTTTTCATTTTTTGAAACTGATTAAATGTTGGCTTTTAAAAATTATCG